>Ga0209337_1003193_pt1 | contig 11579 bp, 23 predicted proteins | sample LinPmetageLP53_FD_184044 | JGI IMG/M metagenome (GOLD analysis project Ga0209337, IMG submission 184044) | Marine viral communities from the Pacific Ocean - LP-53 (SPAdes) (version 2) | ecosystem: Environmental > Aquatic > Marine > Oceanic | place: Pacific Ocean | collected 2010-02-08 | reverse complement strand
ACCTTTCGAAGCTAGAGAAGTATTGTTTATCGCGGAATCAGCTGTTTTTGCTAAACCAAGCGTTGTAGTGGTTAAAGCGCTGTATTGTGTGTTAGTAGAAGATATAGTAAACTTAGAAGCATTTGTCCTAGCAACACTTGTAGCACCAGAACCAACAAATTCAATATCATCAGTTGTTGCGCCCGCAGCACCAGAACCAGTTAACCTAAGTTTTGTTGAGGAGGTTGGTATGCTTGTTGAGTATGCATTTTGCGTGTTATCATTTGTATCTGTAACAGTATTTGTTAAAGTAATAACATCACCTGATCTAGCGATACTAAGACCTGTTCCAGCTCCTATTTCAACAAAATCAGTTGTGGCACCAGCTGCTCCACTACCAGTTAGTACAATTTTCTCTCTACTAGTATTTGTTCCATCAGCTGCAGAAACAGCATAAGCATTTTGTGTGTTCGTGTTTCCATCTTGCATTGAAGCTAAAGTAACCCACTTGTTGCTTTTAGATAGGAATCTTTCAGATTCACCAAGAGTTCCATCAACAGCACTTAAGCTTAATGAGAATGTACCAGCATTAACAACAGCATTGCTAATATACGTAGTACCTTGTATACCAATCTCATCTATTAAACCAGTAGCATTTGTGTTTAGCTTTATAGAGGCATTTTTACCTGAAACAGCAGTTGTAGGTGCTGCAACCGATATATTATATGTTTCGTTGTTTATTGTTAGTTTATTAGCATTTGTTCTAACAATAGACATAAAACCTGTACCAACAACTAACTCAACATCATTAGTGGTAGAATCAGACCCAGTTAACCTAAGCTTAGTTGTACCAGATGGAACAGCATAAGTATAAGTTGTGTTTACACCACCAGTTGTATTATAAGAGAAGTCCCTCCAAGCGGAGCCATCCCACCACTTTGGAATGGCAGCGGCTGTGTCCATAATTATATTACCAGATGTTGCTATTCCAGGTGTGTAGGCAGAAGCTGCAACTCGGTACATTTTAAGTCGTCTTGCTTCATTTTCTACAAGATCTAAGTGATTTAGAAATTTCATGTTATTGTTTTAAGTTTGTTATTTGTTTTGTTTAGTTACAGTAAGCTTTTCCACTACCATCAGCGGATAAATAAATTTTTAGTTGATTATTTGATATATGCTCTACATTAGGGTAAAATATAGTATCAGCAACAACAGCTTGAACAGCTGGATGCTTGCCAAGATTATGATTAACAACCCAAGTAGACGATGAGTTTGTCTGCGTGTGTGTGTAATGCTTGTCTCCACCTCCATTATCAAAAGGTTCTATTATATAAAGATCCGGAAGAGGATGCGCAGTTAAAGATCCATTTCCAGATACAAAAGTAAGACCCATATCGTAAAAACTCGTATTAGAACTATCTTGAGCAAAACTAGTGCACTCATATATACCGTATACGTCTGGATCATTAACCCAAGACCATTTTATTCTCATACCAACGTATTCAGCTAGTATGTGTTCAGAAGTATTTGGTGTAGGATTGTTTAAATGTGTAGCAAATGGAAACTTACTAACCTTCAAAGTTGTTACAGATGAAAAAGCAATAGAGTTAGCTGCACTTGTAATGTTTATAGTTCCCCCTGTGTAATTACTACCATTGCTGTGCAACGTGTTATTGTGGTATAAAAAAGCTAAAGCTCTAGGATCAGACTCTGTTATATAGTTTACAACAGAGTTGTTTATTTGAGTGTTTGCTATATTTGTTATGAAAGTATTACTTGTCCCACCACCTGGCGCAAATGGACCACCACTTCCTCCTAAGTTGAAGTTTCTTGTTACTCCGTTTTCATCAGTACCGTGAAGCTTGTCTAGTCTATCTAGTACCGGGTCTATTGCGTATGTACTAATTCTAGCCATTGATATTTATTTTTTAACTTTCTCTAAACTTCGACCACCGAAGTAAGCTCCTATTACTGTTATTAATACTAATTGTAGTAAGTCAGTCCATTTGTCTTCTACCTTGAAACTTATAACTCCAGCATCGATAAATATCAATAATACTGTTGCTACAACTAAAAAGACTAAAACTAATGGTCTTATATTTTTACTTAGCCATGAATCTGAGTTCATGTCCATTTTCCATCTTTCTGTTACTTGCTTTTGCATTTCAGCTTCATAACCCATAATCATATCTTTGATCTTAAGTTCAGCTGCTAGCTTTTCTTCTTTTGAAGTATGCAAGTTATCTATGATACCACCGACGCCCTTAACGAGCTCAGCAGCACCACCAGATAGTATTTTACCTAACATAATTTATTTTTTAATTACTCCTAAAGGTCCTTTTACTCCGTAAATTTTATCTTTACTTTTATCTCTTTCACCATCCGTGTAACCTGGTTTTATATTAGCGTTTTTAGATTTTGGTTTTCTGTCTCTTATGATATCAGCTTCTCTTTCTAAATGCTTAGCAGTTTTTTGATGTTGTTTCTGTTTCTTACCTGTAGATTCTTCAGCGTCAGATCTAGCAAATTCAGCTCTATCTTCTAAATCATTCATTCTTTCAGATTTACGTTTACCTTCGTAAACATACGTACCCTCCATTTCTGATTTACGCAATTTCTGATTTTTTTCAGGTATTGGCCCTTGTTGATCACCTTTAGATGATTCGTAGTTTTTACCTTTCTTTTGAGCTAGTGGTGATCCGTAGAACGAGCTACCTTTTAGTTTGAATGCCATAGTTATTTGTTTTTAATTTTGTCTGATTCTTTATATGCAGCCTTTTCCCAGGGAAACTCTTTGCTTCCTTCTTCGTGCCACTTTCCATTGTACTTTATCTTACCATTTTCTCTATGATAAGTCTTACCACTATACCTAACATGATCATCACCATAAGAAAGCTTACCATCGCTCATATCTCTAGCGTGCTTACTTTCATGGGTTATTACTTCTTTTTCTGTTTTGCTACCAGGTTTTATGTCTTTACTAATAAATATGCTACCATCGTCATTAGCTTCACCTAAAATACCTTTACCAAGTTTCTTTCTAAACACAGGTGTATTATTAGAGTTTTTAACACCTCTTTTTTCTGATCCTAGTTTGAATGCCATATTATCTGTCTTTGTCTTTAATCATGTCATCTATAGCTTTATTATAAACTTTGTCTGTGTATGATTTGTTATTAAAAAACTTACTTCTTTCTGAAGTAGGTAAATCTTCTTCACCCAGTAGTATTCTATATATTCTACTGATGAGTTGAGAGCACTTAAAAGAAGTTTTAAATATTGAGTACTTTATAGTTGTTCGGTTTCTATGTCGCCAAACTTCTATCAAATCACTTCTTCTAAGTTTTTCCCACCTGTTCTTATCCCAACTCATAGTATATACTCCATCTATAAAGTCTTGTCGGGTAAATCTACCTTTACAGTCTAAGTATATAAGTAGTTCTAGGTCAGCGTCGGTTATGTTGTAAGTTTTACAAGCCCATTTTCTTACCAACCTATAGTACTTAAAGAGATTAATATCTCTTATGTCTTGTGCTGTTATTCGCATACAATCACGTCAACATCTTTTATAACGTAATAAGTATTTTCTTCGTGAATAATGCTATCGGTCTTATGCCTGTCGTAATAAATAACATCTCCCTTTTTTAATACAGCAACTTTCTCTCCAGCTGATATTATTTCACCTTTTACGTATCTATTGTCGACATCTAGCTTTTCAGTGTATAAAAGACCATTAACTTCCTTTTGCTTGCAATCGATCCTATTTATTAGTATATAACTTCCTATTGCTTTCATATTTCTCTTGCATTTGAAATTACACAATCTGCAGAGATAATAGTTGATACAACACTTACTGCATTTTTAAGCGCTGACTTTGTAACTAGCACTGGATCAATAACTCCTTCTTCTATCATATTGATTCTTTTACCACTAATAGCATCAACACCAAAACCCTCGTTATCAATAGTCCCTTCCATTACCTGTATGCCAGCATTATGAAGTATTGTATGAAAAGGAGCTGTTATAGCTTTACATAATAACTTTTCACCTATATTTTTAGATTTTGATTGTTGAGATGCATTTAATAAAGCTACACCTCCACCAGAAACTATACCTTCTTTTAAAGCTGCTTTAGTTGCATATATAGCGTCTTCAACTCTATCACGCTTTTCTTTTAGCTCTACTTTAGAATCAGCACCTACTTTGACAATTCCAACACTACCTGATAACATAGACAATCTTTGTTCCAGCTTTTTCTTAATGAAACCATTTTTCTCCTTGACAATAAGTTTTTCAACGAGTGTGATTCTTTCTTCAAGATTATCCTGTATTTCATCTATAGTAGTTATTACTGTTGTTTTATCATCTGTTACTGAAAACTCAGCTTCACCTAGTTGATCAATAGTAACCATATCTAGATCATCGCCAAGTTCTTCGTCTATAACAGTTGCTCCTGTTAATATAGCTAAATCTTCAGTTGTATCTTTTTTAGTAGGACCAAAGCCTGGTAAGTCAATTATATTAACCTTTATATTACCTTTGGCTTTATTCATCATCAAAGCTGTTTTAACTTGCTGTGAGACTGGCGCTACTATTAATAAAGACCTGTTACATTTTATAGCATGTTCTAACACTCCTTGTATTTTACGTATGTTAGGTATTTCACTAGATACTATTAATACCATCGGGTTTTCTAATTCAGCTCTATTCTTTTCTTTATCTGTTACAAAGTGAGTAGAAGTTAAACCACATTCTATTTGTACTCCCTCAACAACGTCAACGTATGTTTCGTTTGTTTCAGAGTTCTCCATTAAAACAATACCATTTTGACCAACTGTTTCGTAAGCCTCTGCTATAATCTCTCCAAGTTCTTTATCGTTATTACAACTAATTGAACTTACAGATCTCAGCATATCGCCCTCGATCTTGACAGCAGACTTATCTAAATATTTATTGATTTCTAATAAAGCTTTGTTAATACCTTCCTTTATTTCTCTTATTGATGTTTTTTCAGTATCAACACCATAAACTTCTTTTAGTAAAGCTTGAGCAAGGACGGTTGCTGTTGTAGTACCGTCACCTGCTTCGCTTACTGTTTTACTTGCAGCTTCTTTTATTAGAGTTGCCCCTAAGTTTTCAACCGGGTCGTGTAAGACTACGCTATTAGCTACGGTTACTCCGTCTTTTGTTATGACCGGGTTTCCTCTTGCATCTTCGTAAATTACGCATTTACCTGATGCTCCAAGGGTTGATTTAACTGCTTCGGCTAGCTTGTCTACTCCAGCCTTTATTTGTTGTTTAGCTTCATTACCAAAGTTTAAGTCTTTGACAATTAAGCTAGGCAAATTGTATTCCATATTATTTAATTTGATTTAATTTAATTTATTACTAAAAGGTTTTTATAACCTTAGGACCACTTGTTGCCTCTAATCTTTTAGAGAAGTGCTCGATACTACCATCTATAGCTGCTTCCGCACCTTCAATGGTTTCTCTTCGTGTTACATCTCCCCACTCATCATCTGAGTTTGGTCGTAACACTTCTGTTTGGTAGAAACCGTTTGGTAGCTGAACAATTCTCCAGTTCTTTTTGTCTGCTAGGAATTTCAGTTGTTCAATAGTTTCTTTACTCGGTTTTTGGTTGCCAGCTGTATATGTACTGGTCTTGTAGTATAAATAAGTCATTTTTTTTGGTTTTAGGTTAATTGACTTGGTCTAGGGTGTTTCCCTATTTCTTTTTCTTTTTAGGTTTTATTTCAGTTCCTCTCTCTGCGTTTGTTAACTGACTATAAGCTTTAGTTCTTGCTTCATTTTTTGCCTTATAATCGTCGTCAGAATAACTAGCTCTAGGAGGAAGATTATCATATCTTTTTTGATACTCAGCTTCGTTTATAACAGGACCCATACGTGGGTTTTCCTTCTTGTTACTTCCTGCAACGCCTTTACTAACAACATCACCTGTTTTCCTAGGTTTATCATTGCTGTCCCAATCAAACTTTTCATCAGGACCAGTGTACTCAGAAAAAGAGCCTATACCTCTGTATGTCCCTGTTGGAACTGGCTTGTAGTCTTTTGACGCTTCGTAGTCTTCATAAAAAGCCTTTTCCTCAGGACTTCTCATGCGATCCGCTGTTAGCTGTTTAGCTGGTGATTTACTATTTTTTCCGTAGAACGAACTACCTTTCATTTTATATCCCATAATTAGTCTTTTTTACAACTACCAGGTGCGCACGGCTTAGTTCCAGGAACTCTACTGTGACCGTCCCAACAGTTACATGATTTAAGCAAAGGACTTTCCTTTACTTTAGTATCTCCTTTAAACGTATAGTCTTTGCCTGGTTTCATTACTTTCTTTTGTCCAGTGTTATTACCAGTACCTACTAAAGGTCCTTTTTCTAATGGAGCACCGTTTTTCTCAGTCATAGTAATCTTATTAGAATCTATAACTTTAGAATCAGATGGGGTATGCCCTTTTTGATAACCATTAACTTTTGAGTAAAGAGATGGTCCATTCATTTTAAAACCCATTAGTATTTATCTGGCGATCCAGACTTTTTTCCGGGCTTCATAAATAAACCACTAACACCAGCTCCTATTGGTCCCATCATGCCTGATTGTGCAGCTTTTTTCGCCACTTTGCCTAAACCACCTATTCCTCCCATTATACCTCCAAACAAACCTTTAACAGGAGAAGTATCAGTACATGTGTTATTCTTTTTGTTGCCTTTTTTCATTGTATATCCCATTTTCTTATTTTTTAGGTTTAGTCATTTTATCATGCTGAGCTTTCGTGTGCATTACTTTCTTACCGTTTTTATAATCACCTACGTGCTCGCCTTTTTTATTAAAGATTTTATCTTGATCTTGACCTTCTCCACCTCCTTTAGTTGAAGACAATCTTTGCTCTAATGGTGATTTACCTTCTTTCTTAGCTATAGCATTAACTATTGCTTTTGGTAGCTTAGCAGATTGTTTAGCTGTTTGCTTAGTTGGAGGCGCTTTTTTATCAGGCTTTCTTAAACCCATTTCTTCCATGCGTTTTTTATATTGCTCTGGAGTTTCACCAAATTGGTTTAACTTTGGTTTTTCTTTGTCTTTTTGCTTTTCCCCTTCTTTTTGTTGGAATGGAGAAGATGTGGCTCTACCATCGGCTTGACCAGCGTAATTTTTTTGTACGTTTAAGTTTTTGCCAAGTGCTCCATTTTGATAGAGAGATGGGCCTTTCATTTTAAATGCCATAATTGTTGTTTGTTTTATATATTATCACTTACTATGCTTGGTTATTTACTTGCTTTTTCCCAGTATTGTTCATAGTTATTGTAGGACCAGTATTAACCTTTTTGTTTTTCTTATTGTTTTTAGTATTATCCATTACAGACTTGTTTATTTTTTTCATTCCAGCAGCACCACCTTTTTTTATAAGGTTTTTCCCAGTTTGTTTAGCTAATTCCTTACCGCCTGCTTTTAGTACACCTTTACCTGTTGCGTAAGCTAGTTTAGTACCAGCAACTCCTTGTCCAATAACAGGTACCATCATAGCTGCGTTCAGAGCCATTTCACTAGCATGTCTTCTAGCTCCAACTTTATCACCAGTTGCACCAGCGTAAGCAGCTCTACCTCCAGATATTAACGTATTAGCTCCATCAGCTATCATACCTACACCTGGAATTGTTCCAACAGCAGTTAAAGCGGTTTGACCATAGTCAAGAGCGTCTTTCCAACCAAACTCTAATGGTGACTTTTTCTTATTTTTTAACTCGGTTTGCTTTTTAGTTAAAACTGTAGGTCTTTTCGATGCTTTGTTTGTAGATCTGTTCTTTTTTATCTTAGCTTTGTTACCACTAGCATCAGGATCGTTAGTAGATTTAGTCGGACCGTCACCAACAGGGTTGTCGTGAGCATTGTAAGCAGCTTTTGTCACACTTTTACCACCTATTTTATACCAATAAGATGCTACAACCTGTTTTACTGCGCTATATCCGGTTTTTGCCATTATCCTCTAGTTTTATTTATCTTCCCAGTGACTAAATTACGAGTTTTTCTTACTTTTCTACCTTTTTTTAACTTAGGTAGCTTAATATTCTTCACTTTGTCTGTGATTTTTTTGCCGATGGTTCTATTCTTCTTTCTATCACGAGCATCGGATACAGCTTGAGTCTTTTTATCTAACGTAACAGCAGGTGCAGTGTAAGAAGGAGCTTTAACATTCTTTAGTTTCTTAGGAATTCTAATACTCTTCTTCCTAATCTTCTTTTTACGCATCTTCTTAGGATTATAATTCATATCCTCCATCTTTCCGTCCCTATATCTATTAGTATTAGTAGAACCGTCTGGGTTCTTTACGGTAAACGACTGAACTCCGTCACCAAGCTTCTTAACAGGCTTGACACGTGCCTTTCCTTCCGATGTATTAACTATTTGATCTTTTGGCATACTATTCTATGTCTTTTCTTTGCTTCTTGGTCATTCCTTTAATTTGCTCCTTACTATAGTCAGCACCTTCGTAAGCTGGTTCAAAGTTTGCTTGACTAGTTTTCTTATCAGCAGCAGCTTTTCTCTTCTTATACTCAGGAGAAGCTTCAAAATCTTTTCTTTTCTTATTAGCAGCATCTTGCATAGCTTTCTTTTCAGCTGGAGTCTTCTTAGAGAAGTCAGCTTTGCTCTTAGCTATCTTTGCAGCTTGTGTCTTGTTGACAGGACCATCTTTCATAACCTTACGATTACTACCTTTACCAACACCCATAGCGTCTTCTTTTTTATCTAAAGCTTTATCGTCTTGTACTGTTGGTGCGGTAGGATCAACTTTATACTCACCCATCTCGTATCTTGATCTAGCCATTTCCTTACTTTGGTCATCAGAACCTTTTGGAGCTCTAGGACCAAATCCTTTTGTTTTCTTTTGCGTTAACGGGCTTCTATATAGAGAAGGTCCTTTCATCTTGAATGCCATTGTAATTTTTTTAGTTAATATACTTTATATATTATTACATAGTAAAGTGGTTATTTACAAAAGTGTGACACTAGCCAGTTACTAGATATTATTAATAGGCTAATGTCATAAAAAAAGTTATTGAAAATATAGAGGTACTGCATTGCTCCCCACTATATTCGCTGCCCACCCCCAGCAAAACGCATATTTTTTGGCCCACCCGGCCACTTGCTTGATCGTTTTCTATGTATATTATCATAATTCGATCGTTTTTACTTTGCATTTGCATTTACAACACTAATACGAACAACAATTGATAATAATAATGTAAAAAGAAACAAACGAACACACAACAAACGTTCAAATAGTAAATCACAAACAGTGAAACGACGGGCAAGGGGTGTATAGTAATAACAATGACATAAACAATAGTACTACTTTTACAATGTAAGTACGAACAGTAATAGATAATATAAGTATAATAATTAAATAAATAAATAAATATGAGTAATGTAAACAAAGTTGAAGAACTTAAAACTAAAAGATTTGTAGTAAGAAAGTCACTAATTGGCAAGAATGTAGTATTCAGTTTCACTAACAAAAAAGGCGTAGAAGTAAAGTATAATCACGATAAAGTGTATGATATTATGAAGTCAAAGTTAGAAACTCTACCATGTTGGATAAAGTACAAGTCGTATACTGCTACTAATAACATTCCACTAGTGTGCAGAAATGTAGAAATAGTATAACAAAACAAAGTCGAGTTAGTTCACTGTTCCCTCGTATAATCAAATATGAACAGTCAATGTAGTAATGGATAATGTGAGTTCGATTCTCACGCTACAACAATATGCAATATCAATACGATATTAGTAAGATAATAATAATATAAATAAATAAATATGTACGAAGCAATAGAACACTGGAAACAGTATAAACAAAAACAAGCATTAGCAGAGTTAGACTCACTAATCAAATCATTAATCGCTAAAAACGGCACAACAAAATATTAGTATGAATAGAGAAGAATTAAAACGACTATGGTTTAGTATACCACACGGTAAAGATAAAGCTCCAACTCGTACAATAGTAGTGACGATGGACAAGTATAAAGGCAGAATAGGTCAAGGCACAGTGAAAATCACTCGTGATGACTCAGATGGTTTTAGTCAATTCACTACTCATCAAGTAAACCCGATTGAGTATGCGTTAAACAAAATGAAAGACAAGTGTCAAGATAGATTAGAGTACGATATAAACTATGATTTCAGTAAATATAAACTAGTAATAAAATAATAAATATGAGGAAAATAACGTGGAGTGTAGCAGCACTATTAATTGCAGGTACGACCTTATTCGGTCAAGTAAACAATGAAGACTATAAAAAACAACAAGAAGAGTTGAAGTCAATAGAATATCAAATAGATGATATTATCGATATGGTGAGAATGGACATGTACTATGGCTTTCTTAGTCAAGATAAAGGTATGTACTATATTAATAATATGGTTAAGCTAAAGTCAAGAAATAGAGATATGATGCACGACTTGTGGAAAAATAGTTACAATAAAACAGCAAAATTATAATATGAGTAGACAAATAAAGATAAACAAGTATGAAGGTAACACTCACTACAGTATAACTATAGTAGATAGCTTCGATCAAGAACATCACGTTGCTTACGAGAGTGAGATTAATAATGATATATTAGCTAAATACGAGCAGATAGCTTGTGATATATGGGCAGATGAGTCGGAAAGAGTGATCAGTTCAATGGATAAAGCGATAGCTGAGTGTATAAAAATAGATATAGATCGAGGAGTAGAACCAATACTTGACTAAATATACAATACAAATACGATCTGCTATTGATAATATATACAAATAATAAAATATGCAATGTAAATGTAAAAATATAATACCAATACAGCGAGTTCAACTTGGCTTTAATACATGCGTCGACTGTTCAACCACAGAAGCGTACGGTTGTGCTCCACTCATAAATCATAAAACGGGTAACTCTATCCAAATTATGTCAAGCAGTGACGCAAGAAAGATAGCTAAGATGACTCAACGTAGAGGTTATGGTACAATGTTAGGATAATGAAGTTAAATAATAAACAGAAACGAAGTGTTAGGCGTAAAGTCGAGTTAGATAGTGGTGTGAAGTCACCAGGCACTCGTGTGTTTGTTAGCAAGAAAATATATACAAGAAAAATAAAACATAAGAAATGAAAGAAATAGATCAGATGCTAGATCAGTGGATATACAATAGTATAATCAGAGCTAAAATACGAGCATTAATAGTAAAATACAAACAAAATACGAATAAAGCAGGATAATATATATAAATAATAATATGAATAAAACAATTAAATTCTTAAAAAATGACTACATACAGCTTGGTCAACTAATTTACAAACCATACACAGTGTGTGACTTACCTGCCAACTTCGGTTGCCTCGAAATGAACGAGAAAGAAGGTATAAGCGAATGGTTTAACTACAAAGGTTACACTTACCTTTTCGATTCTTATATTTCGACTCCGTATGAAGTTTAATATACAAGATAGGATAGTGCTAGACGAGATGGTAGACACTTTCAAAGCAGAGATGATCAAGCAACATCACGAGTATGATCTCGATGGTAAAAGACCGATAATAACTAAAGAGTA
>Ga0209337_1003192_pt1 | contig 11582 bp, 8 predicted proteins | sample LinPmetageLP53_FD_184044 | JGI IMG/M metagenome (GOLD analysis project Ga0209337, IMG submission 184044) | Marine viral communities from the Pacific Ocean - LP-53 (SPAdes) (version 2) | ecosystem: Environmental > Aquatic > Marine > Oceanic | place: Pacific Ocean | collected 2010-02-08 | reverse complement strand
GATAGCTATGCCAAAACAAACAGAGTTTGAAAAAAATTGGGATATAAACAAATACGTTGGCTACTTAGAATTGTGGGCAGCAAAAAAAATAGGAGCAAAAGATGAGTAGTAAATCAAAAGCAAAAGGTAATAGATTTGAGAAAGAGTGTTGTGCTTTAGCAGAAGACTCTGGATTTAAATCAAAGAGAGCTTGGGGAAGTGACGGAAGAAGTATAGGCAAGTCTGCCGAGGTAGATATAGTTATAGATTATAAGAGCGTATCTTTAGATATACAATGTAAGGTTAGGAATAAGATAGCACAATACATTATACCTCCAGACGATTGTAATTTTACTTTACTTAAACAAGATAGGGGAGAAGTTTATGCTTGTATAAGATACGAAGATTTATTAAATTTAATAAAAGAATCATTGAAGGAGGAAAAATGAGAACAGCAGCAGGAGATTCATACAGACACCCAGAGGAATTTGAAAAAGATAAAGCCCAGTTTATGGCAAATTATAATTATATGAAACTATCGGACCCAGAAAATTATGAAGACTGGTTTGATAAAGAAGCTATAGATAAATATGTTAAAGGTATTGTTAATCCAGATTATAATAATACATTGTTTGGAGTATCTAGAAATGAAAAAACATCTACTACTAGAATACCTACTAGGTGCGAGAAATGCAAAAAGCCTTGGGCTATAGAATATATGAGCAACAGCTTTAAAGAAAACTATTTAGACAGAGGTCTGTATCATAACATACCTATGGTTAAAGGGGACTGCAAAGAATGTAGGGAGGACAGATAATGGTAGTAGAAAAATCGCTTGCTATACATAGTATGGAATCTGAACAGGCAGTGTTGGGTTCTATACTTCTTGATGAAAAATGCTTTGACCTTATAAAAGACTTTGTTCCTGAGACGGAAGTATTTTATGACTTAAAACACCAGAAAATATGGAAAGTTATATGCGGATTAAAGAAAGAAGATATACCTGTTGATATGGTTAACGTATCTACTAAATTGGATAATATGACTTATTATCTTAGTGGCTTGGTTGAGAAAGTTCCTACCACCGCTAATGTAATCTCTTATTCAAGGCAATTAAATGCTGACTGGTTAAGAAGGAAGTTAGTAAAGCAGTCTCACGAGATTGCAGTCAAGGCATCAGATAGTTCTAATGACATTAATTCATTGCTTGTTAACGTACACGACACAGCTAGTTCATTAATTAACTTAGAGCCTGGACAGAAATTTGATTTAAATGAGTTGTTAAGTGCCACGAAAGATTCTTTGTTTAGTCATAGGAATCTAACAACTACTGGACTAGAATCTTTAGATAAAATTATATCTGGTATGACAAAGGGGGAAATAACTATATTCGCAGGAAGGCCTGGTAATGCTAAGACGACCACGGTTGCTAACATAGCTAGAAATCTTGTATTGTCTGGAAAGAAAGTTGTTATGTTTAATAGGGAAATGCCTAATACTGAAATGATGAAAAAGTTTATTGCTATGGAGTCAGACGGAGTAACATATCATATGTTACGACACAATGCTGTAACTAATAAAAATTCTATTGAAAAAAGCTTAAAGATTATTCAGGAAAAGTATACTGATAGGTTATTTATGTTTGACAATATTAGAAACTTAGAGGGAACTTTTAGAGAGATAAGACGTATAAAGCCAGACGTAGTTATAGATGACCATATAGGTCTTATTGAGTACCCTAGTAATGATAATAGAGATTTAAGATTAAAGATAGGTGACACTTCTAGAAAATATAAATGGTTATGTAAGTCGGAACAAATGTCAGTAATACTTGTATCTCAATTAAATCGTAATATAGAATATAGAACAGAAAGAATACCTAAGCTTAGCGACCTCGCAGAGTCTGGTAACTTAGAACAAGATGCTGAGATTGTAGCATTTACACACTATCCCTGGACTGTAGATTTTGAGAATGCAAGAAATGGTAGGTTTGGATTAGATATTGTGGTAGCAAAGAATAGATATGGTTCGACTGGGAAAGCAACTGTAGGATTTTCTCCTGATACTTGTACTTTATATAATACGGTTGAGGAAGCTGAGATGAGTGTGGCTAAGCCTATAGAAGGAATTCCCTTCTAGTTTAATTTTGTAAATATGTCTACTATTTTTTGGGCTCCAGAAATTCCTTCTTCAGACATTTTTTTAAAAGTTTGTAATATTCTATTAGCTTCTTTTTCAGCGTTGATATTATCTGCAGCCTTCCTGTTTGCTCTTTCTACGGCTTCATAAAATCCTTTTTCGTCGTTAGATTTTGCTAACTCATTAAGCTTGTCTTGAGCTCTAGTGGCATCGTTTTTTTTCATAGCATTAACAGCTTTTTCAGTACCTTCTGTAGGCTTGACTATTACCTTCTTTTTCTTTTTAAATAACTCTAGTTGTTTTGCATTTTTAACCTTCTTAATACCTCCAGCAAATTCTCCTAAGAAGGGTGTAGCATACAATGAAGACAACAGTCCTTGTTTAACATTCCCTTCTTTAAAATATAATCCAGCATTTGCAACGTCTGATACCATACCGGTAGGACCAGGTATCATTCCAGTATTGTCTAACAAGTTATGCATTTCAGAAGAATCTGTTTCTATATTTTTAGTCGTATCTGGTTTAGCGTCAATTTGATTTAAGCTATCTAGGATAGCACTAAGAGAATCTTGTTTAGAAAAAAACCCTTTAAGCTCTTCGTCTGTAAACTCGTTTTGAATATCTTCAGAAAGAAGATTTCTTATATTAAGCTTTCTATTGTTTTTATTTATCTGATATTTTACTTTAAATTTTTCTAAAAATCTTGTTAATTTATTATCCATCTCTATAAACCTTTATTAAATGCAGCATTTTTTTCTTCTAGCTGTCTTTTGTTAGTCTTGTAATATCTTCTTAACATATCGTTTGGTTTAAAATCGTTAGGAGTAATAGATAGTCCAGGATATCCTTTATATATATCTTCTCTAAATAGACCTCTTGCAGCACGACTTCTATCTACTGCATATCGTCCATAAACAAGATTAAAATTTCTAATTTCTTCCATAGCTTTTCTAGTTCTACCTTCTTCTATTAAGTCTCTAATATATTCAACTTCTCTTCTTTTATATCCTCTAATTCTTTCTTTTGTCATAGCTTCAGTCTCAAGAGGAAGTCTAACAAACCTAGAAGGAATACCACCAAATAAAGGAGATAGTTTTTTAGCTCCCTTTCTAAAAGGAACGTCTAGCATATCGGGGTATTTATTAAAATTATCCCATACCACACCAACAGACTTAATAATCCTATCTACATCATCTATAACAACAGGCATAAAAAAGAATTCTAATGAACTCATAGGGTCTTCGTCTGTTAATACATCACTCATAACACCAAAAGCACCTACATTTGCAATACCATTAATAGCATCTTGCCAGCCAAATCCCTTTACACCGTCTTTAGAAACTCTTACTTCTAACAAATTAGCTCTATTCTCCCTTCCAAAGTATTGCTCTTCTCCTGTTAATAGTTTAGCATATTGTTCTTTTGCCCACAGTACGCCCTGACCTCCAGCCATACCTCCTAAACTCATAGTTAGAATAGGCATAACATTTCCAAGCACAAGTTCTCTTTCTAGTTCTTGTTTCATATATCCAGCCTGTCTGTAACCAAATCTTTTAAATAGAAAGAATGGTTTAGTAGAAGGGTCATTGAATAGTATAGGGTCGTACATAAAACTTCTTTGTTGCTGTCCGTCTAGTGCGAACCTTGTCATACTTCTTAAAACTTTATTTTTAATTCTTATATCTTTTGCTCCATAGTCTCTGTTAATAATAGCTTTTTGATGAGATAAAGCTTCTTGTTTTGAAATTCCCATACGTTTCAAACTTTGTTCTGCCCATTTTTTTCGTTTATTTGAGGCTAGTGTATCAAGTACTCCAACTCCAGTTTTCTTTCCTGATAATATTTTTGTAAATTTAATTACTAAATCTTCTGCTGTAGCCGCACCAATCATTTGATTTACTTCGTTTATACCTTTAAATCCACTCCACTTAGCAGTCTTCTGAGTCATTGTTGCTATTCCGTCTTTAAATGTTTCAAATCCTGGAACAGGTTTACCTTGACTTACATTAGTTTTTATACCAGCTAAGTATTCAAGAAACGGTGTACGAGTTTTTTGTCCTTTAAACTGTGCTGCACCAATCTGTAAATAAGGGTCTGCAACCATAAGGTCTTCAAAAGCAGTCATAATTGTAGCTCCAGAATCTCTAGTCCATTGTCTTAAACCAACCTTCTTTTTTCCTCCTACCTTTAAATCTCTTGCTAAGTTAAACATAGATTTAGCCGTAGTCATAGGACTGATTAAAGCAGATGAAATAATTGTTTGTGTTAAATTAGGTATAACAGCAAATCCACTAGAAATCTTAAACATCATCTCTAGGTTATTTATACTTTGAAACGCCTTAGAAAAACTATTTTGTTTACTCCAGTTAATTTCTCCTGTAAATACATCTTTCATTATATTAACAGCGTCTACTTCTTTTACAGCTGTAAGCCCTATATCTGCACCTCCTAAAAAGTCTGGAAGCTGACTTCCTACTATTTTTTTATCGTCACCAATTTTAGCAAGAAGGTCGTCTAGTAATTTTCCAGTAGGAGTAAATGCTCTTGCCATTTCAATTCTTTTAGTTGCTCCAGCACTATAGTCAGATAAAAGGTGAGCAATGTTTGTTTCATATAACTCTGGAGCTGTTTTCATTATTAGATTAGTAACATCTGCTTGAGTTCCTCTAAATACTCCCATCTTTCTATTTCTTTCTAGTGGAGCAAAAGTTTTTAATGTTTGATTGTATATACCTTGGTCTAAAGTAACAAAAACTTCGTATGCATCTGGAGTAGTTCCGTCTTTTCTTTTGCGACTTAACGCATTCCAAACCTTAGAAAAAGCTTGTTTATTTGCTCTATCTTTAACTTTAACTTTAGAACTAAAAATATCAACTAATTTGTTTATCTCTATATTTATTTTCGCTCTTTGTTCCTTACTGTAGTCTCCGTCTAATCTAAATCCGTCTTCTTTAGTAAGTTTTAAAACCTTGTCTTGTATAGATGACATACCTTCAAACAAAACATCTAGTACTTCTTTTTTGTACATAAGAGGCATATATCCATCTACGTAAGCAGCAACATTTAATCCAGCTCCTTTTGCATCTCTCCATACTTCATCTGTAATTTTTTTAGAACGATTATGAAATTCTTTTACTAATTTTAATCGTCTAAGTTCTTCTCCATTAGCATTTTTAATTCTCTTATCTAATTTTTTCATAAATACTTTTCTACCGTTAGTAGTATTGCTAGCTATGTTATATTTATTCATAAAGTTAAAATCGTCCCAAGCACCGCTAAAGTCAGCAACAGTTTTTGTTTCTTTTCCAGTTTTCTTGTTTACTTTAGTAACGAATTCATTACCAGATTTCATTAAATAACTTCTCCACCAAGTATCATTCTTAGTGTCTGACAAACTTAACATTTTTTCTATTCTAGAATATCTACCAGCTGTTTTCTGTTGAGCATTATCACTAACTTCTTGAATCATTCTAATAGCAGTCTTAGCATATATACTATCAACTTGGTCATAAGCAGGCTTTAGCATTCCAAACATTCTAGAAAAAAGACCTTTATCTTTATTAGAACCTCCAACAACATTAACTGGTCGCTGGTTTGCCTCTGGCATATTTTCATTTACAAATCTTCTAATGTACTGAGCGTCATCTATTCTCCTAGCAAGTATAGCTTTTTCAGAATTATTCATTTTGTTGATAAGTTCGGTATTATTCATTCTTCCCTTTTCTTTTAAATTGTCTAATCTTTTAAACTGTCTAGTATTTAACATTTCTTTAACAGCATTATCTAAGTCTGCAGGTTCATATCCTTCTATTCTATTGTTAGCTTTTCTTTGTAGTTCTTTAATAACTACTTCATTTCTAACAGTATCAAACTTAGTTGTGCCGCCTTTTTTTGTTCTTAATTTTTGTTGTTCTACTAGTTTTCTATAAATCTTAGGGTCTTCAGCTAAATAATTAAAAACTTTCTCAGTATTCTTTACGCCTAATGAATATCTTTGTCCGTCCGAAATAACTGACATTGTCATATCTCCAGATTTTGTTTGCCTTATACTATCTTCATCTATTTTTATTCTTATATTACCTTCTTTATCTGGTTTAATTTTAATAGGAACTGGATTTCCTGTTGAAGCGGCTTTTTGAGCGTCGTTAAGAATAGGAGTTCCTTTTATAGGTTCAACCTGAGAAACTGTATCCATTGTAAATCCACCCTTAGCTTCTTTTCTTTCTAAGATAGCAGCTTGTTTAGCTAGTTCTCTCATTTGTGCATCTTTTATTTCAAAGTCAAGCTTGGTATCGTGTTTTTTCTTTAGATATTTTGCTCCCATTCCAGGTGTTGATATAGCACCAACAACTCCAGCAGCCATAGCAAAGTCTGTAAAAGTAGGAGCTCTTCCTTCGTATAACAAAGGAGTTAATCCTCCAAAAGTTACAGCTTCAGCCATCAAACCTTGAAATTGAGTTCCAGTTCCAACCTTAGGTAGGAATCTTAATGTTCTTGCACTACTTCCCACAAGACCTAATGCACCACCTTTAAGATAATCCATTGGGTCAGACTTAGACATTACTTTTCCAAAAGCGTTGCCCCAAAGACTAGCACCGGTTTTACCAGTAAGGTCTTCTAAATTTTCTCCAGATTTTATTAACTCATCTCTGGCTTCCCTTGCAGCTTCATACATTCCGTCGTGAGTACCAAGAATAAAAGCTTGTTGTCCACCCATAATAGCAACGTCATCAACAATACCTCTAGCTGATTTATAAGACATATTACCTCTCTTTGACATCATATGAGCAGCCCTGTTAGCTGCTTGGTCCATATATCTTCCTTGATTTTTAGCTAACTCTCTTTTTGATAAACCTCTTAGGCTTAGTTTAGCAGCACCTTTTAAAGCGGTTTTTCCTACAGCTCCACCTACACCAGCACCACCTACAAGTAAACCTAAGTCTTCTTTAGATGCAAAGAAAGATAAAAATCCAGCTGCAACATCTCTCGTCATACTAGGCGGAAGTGCTTTTAAGTTATAACGTTTTTTACCAGTAGTCATTTCGTGAAGTATACCACCTAAAGATTCATTGTATGCTTGTTTGTATACAGCGGGCATAGAGTCCCAGAATGTTTCCCTATCATCTTCTTTTTCTTCTGGAGTTAGTTCGTCTAAAGACTTATAAGAAGAGTCTAATAAACTTTCATCAAATTCATTTTCATCAAACGACAGGTCGAAAGAAGGTGTACTTGATGACGCACCTACATCAAAAGATAAGTTATCTTCTTTTATATTAGGGTCAAAAGATAAGTCAAATTCAGGCACGTATTAATAACCGCCTAGAGGCCTATTATATAAGTCTCTTCTGTTTGCTGTCTGACGTAAAGTTAATTCTGGGTCATCTTCTATATCGCTCATAATTTTAGCTTGCCTAGAACGAGCATTGTTTTTATACTCAATAGAATCTAAAAAAGCTCTTAAATCTTTTCGTTGTTTTTGTAATCTTCTAGCTTCGGACTTTCCAGATTTTGTGTTCTTTTGCTCTCCTGCTTCTTTAGAAAGTCTAGATATTTCAGAGTTAATATCTTTTCTAGAAGTATCTATAGTAAATTTATTTTCGTCGAAAGAATATTCTTTCACCTTTACTGATTCTTTTGCTGGCTCTTTAATTTGTACAGGCCCTTTTGGTGTAATAGATGGAGAGCCTTCTGAGGTGCCAATTACCTCTGCTTCTTTTCTTGTTACAGGCTTAATAGTAGCTTTAACATTAACTCCAGGTAAGTTTTCTGGAGACAAAGCATTGTTTCTAATAGCTTGATTTACTCTATTTTCAAAAGTAGGGTCATTTTCTTTTATTCCACTAGCAATAATTTGTTCTCTAATGTCTTTTCCATTAGCAATACTATAAGTATCAACAATAGTTTTGTTTAATGTTTCTTTCATTGTTTCGCTAGAGTTGTTATATAAGTCTTTAAATGACTCACTACCAACTACTTCATTTCTCAAGAAAAGTGCGGCTCTATCTCTATCCTGTTGTCCATATGTTTTTTCATAATATGCATCTGTAGACTCACCAGCCATTAAAGCTTCTTGAGCAAACTCTGCAGGTTTTTTTACATTATTAGCAATGCCAACCTTATTAAAAACGTTAGTCTGGTATTGTTTATTAAAATCTTTATAATCGTCTGTTACGCCTGAACCATAATAACTTTTAAAACGGCTATCAGGGTTTCCAGCTTGTAAAGCTTCTAATGATTTAAATCTTTTTTCATTAGAATCGCTAATTCTACCTTGAGATGACATCTTTAAGTAATCGTCCATACCTTTATTAAATGTAGCGTCATCACCGTTTTTTAATTTCACAAATATAGAATTAAATCTATTGTCATTACCAGCTTTTATCACACCAGTATTCAGACTTCTGTCTATTATTGGTTGAAATTCATCAGTAAGTGCTTTAGTATCTGATAAATCTTCTGCTTCTAAATAGTAATCATAAGCACTTGAAAAATCTCCTTCTGATTCTGCTTGTTTAGCAAAATTAATTGCTCGTCTTATATCGGCTTTATCGCCTTGTAGTCTGTCATACGTAGTTTTTTCCGCAGCAACAGTAACGCTATCGGCATATCTTTGTTCAGCTTTTATGTCTTGTGCTTTTCTGTAATCAAACTGCTCATCTTCTCTTTTTCTATTTTGTCTGTCCGCTAATATTCTAGGAAGAGTTTGATTTAATAGTTTGTCCATTGCTGTTTCTCCAGCACTTCTTGGGTATAAAGGGTTTCTAGCCATTATACTTCTCCTTCAGATTGATTTTGATAATTGTTATATACATCATTAAACAGCTCATTAAGCTGTGCCTCACTTAAATTACTGTGAGCTTTACCAACAAAATCTTGATAAGCTGAAGCAGATAAAGGACCTAAGTCTGCAAACTGTTGTTGATATCCCATCATCTGAGAACTGGAAGAACTAAAAGAATTACCTCTTTCTACATCAAACCAACTAGTAGGTCCGTCTCCACTAGTATCTTTAGGTGCATCAGCTAGTTCTAGATTTAATGCAATGTTAGCTTGGCTACCAATAAAGTCCATTAAAGTTCCCTCTAAAGCTCCTTGTTCTTTGGCTATCTGGTCTTCAACTCCTGAATACCTTTGCTGAGTTTGTCTTCCTAAGTCTTGAAATTGTTCTTGTCCCGCAGCTCTAGTTCCTTGTCTTCTTGAACTTGCAGCACCTCCTACTAATCCACTAGTGCTTTCTTCTCCTCTCATCTGCATTAAAGCATCTCCAAGCCCTCCTTGAAGTCCCTGTTTTCCATATTCATATTGTTGACCAATATTAGAAAACTGACTCGCTTGACGAGCTTCTAAGGATAGTAAAGCATTTGAGTAACCAGTTTCATCAAAGCTACCAAAATATTTTGAGTATTCATCTCCATAACCAAATTGAGAAGTTGGGTCTGACAAATTGTACCCAGACTGACCTATTCCTCCTAAAAGACTATCAATACTAGAACCTTCAAAATTTGACTGGTATTGTCCTCCGTAAGTAGTAGAGCCAGTAGGTTGATTATTTCCCCCAGAACCATATCCTCCACCTGTTGTACCACCAGTGCTACCACCAGAAGTATTTCCATCTGTTCCTCCAGTAGTTCCACCGAATCCGCCTCCAGTTTTAATAACGTCTGGGTCGTTATTGAACCCAAAACTGTTATCATTAAATCCTCCAGGCTTTCCAAACATCTTTGGATTGTTTTGCATAAAACTGCCTTGCATTTGTTTTAGTATATCGTCATACATTCCCATAATTTTTTCCTTTTTTTTATTCGTAAAAGCTACCAAATATTTGGCTAGCTCTGTTTTTGGTTGCTTCGTCTGGATTAGTGTGGTGTAACTTATAATAAGCTTCTAAAGAGCCTTTTAAGTCTCCAGAAAATACTTTTTGCATCAGACCTCCGTCGTCTCTTTTTTGCAATAAATCGCCTAAAAATAATTGTGATTGCTGAATTTCAGTTAAAAGTGAAGCATCTTTGTGCTCTAAAGCCTCTTCGAACCAAGGAAGCTCTCCAGTAATTCTTCTTAGTCTGTTGACTGCTGGCTCTACAGAACCTTCTACGAATTGAAATCCACCTGATGCTGAAGTTGTATCGCTTTTAGCTGTAAAATTACCATCACTTTCAGTTTGAAGAACAGCAGGCATAAATTTATTTACAATATTACTTCTTTCTTCTTCCGAAAAATCTTTTAAAATAGTATCAAAAGTTTCTCCGTAAGAAATTGGATTAAAGTTTGAAGGTAAATCTTCATACAAACTTTCTTGACCAACTCCCTGGCCCATCACATTTACTCCTCCAATTCCTAAAGGATTATCTTTTTTAATCTTATCTACTGTACCTTTAGTTTTACTTGCAACATCTCTTGCTGACCTAAAGTCTTCAATAGCTCCACCTATCTGATAGGTTGTATATGCATCTGATAAAGCATTTGTCCAGTTTAAAAGACCTTGTCCTTCTTTAGCGTCATCTATAAAATTGTTTGTCGATGTAATATCTGCAGATAAATCTAATCTTGCTTGTTCGTGAAACTCTCCTCCTGGTAATTTAGTTGATATAGTATCTGCATAAGGTTTAACAGAATCTCTTGCAAGTCCCGATGCAACTCCAGCTATTACCGTAGAAGCTATTTTCCCAGTGACTCCCGTAAACTTAAGCATCGCACTTCCTATCGTAGCAACAGTACCCGCCGCACTTCTTTTGTTTGCTTTCTTAGCCATTTCTCTTTCTGCTTCGTCTACGTCAGTTCTATACTGACTTCTTGCTTCATTAATATCTTGACTTTCTTGAGCTACATTTATACCTAGGAGACTTTTATTTAAGTCTCCTTGTAGTTTTTGTTCTCCCTTTAGCCTAGAGAGCATTGAATAAAAATTGGCCATTATATCTTTCCTTCTGTTAATTTTAAAAAATGTTCTACACTACCAGCACCTTCTGCTGTGTTATAGTGTTCTTTCCAATACTTTGCTAATCCTTCTGGACTATGTTCAATACTTTCTGGTACACGCCAGTACTTAATACGGCAATGCAAGATACCAGCAGCAATATTAGTACGAAGAATCCAGTCCCAATTATCAGGCTGAGGGTCAATAAAATGATAAGGGTCAATACCAAGAATATCTGCAGCCCTTTGCATAAGTTCAGGACGAGCTGATATAAAATTTTTGCAGTTGTCAACGGCTGTCTCTGGTTCCACCTGCCAAAAGCTTCTTGCAGGACCCGCTCCAATCTGTTCAATGTATTCGTACTTACTCTCCACAAGTCCAGTTGCATAGACAATATCCAAAGCTTCACTTTTCGCATACTTTTCTCCTAGTTGAATGCAAACGTCTTTAATTAATTTTTTTATCTGATTGTTATTTACGCTCACATTATCTCCTGTTATACTTAATAAAGCTACTAATAGTAGCATATTTATAAATTTCATTAGCATAA
>Ga0209337_1003191_pt1 | contig 11583 bp, 4 predicted proteins | sample LinPmetageLP53_FD_184044 | JGI IMG/M metagenome (GOLD analysis project Ga0209337, IMG submission 184044) | Marine viral communities from the Pacific Ocean - LP-53 (SPAdes) (version 2) | ecosystem: Environmental > Aquatic > Marine > Oceanic | place: Pacific Ocean | collected 2010-02-08 | reverse complement strand
CTCAGCCACTTCGAGCACAGTACACCAGCACTCTCAGGGCATTTCCCAGATGCAAAAAAACTCTCTGCTGGTGCTATTAAAAAATTGAAAATAAAGATTTGGTTTGTGGGTGATGATATTTATATGAATGATCCAGTCCCTAATCCGTTTTTAGAGCTAGACCCGAACTTAAGAGTTCTTTATCGCTCAATAGCTAAAGAAGCAATAACAACTAAAAAGTATTCTAATATAAGCCCCGGGGATTTTATAACAGTAGAAAATAGAAATGGTGATTATTATGTAACTAGCCATGATCCCTCACAAAACTCTAAATATGCTGGAGACACCTTCGAGCCACAAGGGCCACCAGCGCCCAGTAGGGTCTATAAGAGAAATGCAAAAAAAAGAAAGAAAAAGTTAAAAGTAGATCTTCCTTGCGAAGCGGTGTCTGAAATAAAACCCGGTAGTTGTTACAATCCTGGTCCGTGGACACTTAAACAATACGAAGCAGCGGAGGTTGATGATTTAACATTTGAAGATTTTATTACACTATCAAAATATTTTAGCCCTATTTTAGATTACATAGAAACCTATGAATCCGGAACAGACAAATACGAGGCAAACAACATCGGTGTTGCTGGAAAAACCGTTGATCCCAAAAAGTCTCTTGGAAAACTTTTAACTGAAATGACAGTCGAAGAATTAAGAGGGCAACAATTAGACAACAAAGGTGGAATTTTGCTAGCAACGGGTAGATATCAAATAATCCCTAAAACTCTAGGAAAAGTTGTGGCCACCTACCCGGATACCTTGAAGCTTTTATATAATGAAAAAAATCAAGATGCAATGGCTGTGTTTTTAATTCTTATCAAAAGACCTCGATTAGGCAGATTTTTGATGTTTAATAAAGGAACTCTTGGCTTCGCAGGCAATTCATTTGCATTTGAATGGGCGTCTTCTCCTATGTTGGCGACAGAATCTGTAAAAGGAGAGCTGCTTAGCAGAGGACAAAGTCCGTATAACGGAATCGCCGGTAACTATGCTGACCCCAGGCGGATAAAAGGAGTTGAAGCTATGTTAAAAGAAACACAAACCAAACTTGCCGGCATCTTAGCCGCATCCGTGGCCGATCGGGCACTGTTCGATGTATACGAAAAAGTAAGGAAATTTTATGGCTACTGATCAAGTTATTATACCAGAACAGGCACTAAAGGATGAAACCCCCGGTACACTGTATGGTAATAAAAACCGTGAAGATGTCCCTGTATGGGATCCAACAGGTTCAGAACAGATTATTGCGTCTGCCCACAATAGCTTTATTGTTTTAGGTAGAGATAGGAATGCCGGTAAAGCTTCCGGCAAAGGTGGGCAAGGCATTACACAGTGTGGAAAAATTGATCTGGTCGTAGGATTAAACTCCTCTAATAAGCCAGATCAAAAAAACACAAATCCAAATTTTTTCAATGATGCTGCTAGGATTTACATTTCGCAAAAAGCAAATGTTGATAGATATTTTGGTTTAGCACAGGGCTCCGAAGTTGTAGAATCAAATAACAAATCATGTGCTGCTATAAAAGCGGATCACGTAAGGCTCATTGGCCGAAACCATATTAAATTGGTTACCGGACAATCTAGAATCAAACAAACCGAAAAAGACGCAAGAGGCAACGACCTTCAGAGTGCCGGTAGAATTGATTTAATAGCAGGAAACACCACAGAACCAAACTTTGCATTTGGGGGGGTTGGTCCTATTAAAGTGGATGCTTTGCAGCCATTGGTCAAGGGTATAAATTTAAGTTATATGGTAAGTGATTTAATTTCCATAATTTCAGAAATTCAAAATCAAGTTTTTGCAAACAAAAGGGCGATCTTAGAAATAGCAACAAATTATGCTAGTCATGTTCACATCGTCACAGCCCCAGGAGCGCCCAATTCACCTTCTCCAGTAGCTCTAGGTGTAATACCAACAATCACAAATTGTTTTTCTGATCTTCCAAGCGCGTTTGTGATTGAAGGAAATTTAGCCAGTCTAGAGGAGAACTATCTCAATGAAGATTTTCCTCTTTACATAAACAGTAAAAGTGTTAGAACAACTTAGGATAAAAAATGAGTCAATTTATAGGAAAACAGAAAGAAGAGTGTAAGCAAGAAGTTGTTGAAGAGATAATAGAAGAATTTTGCCCTTCATGTATTCCTGATCCATATTCTCCAAAAATAGATTGGGTCACACAGGAAGACCCATACTTTGATCCTAGGACTTGTGAATATGTCGCAAAAATTGTTTCTAGAAAAACTCAAGATGTTCTTATTAATGGGATAGAAACATTTCAAATAGCTGAAACGGGTTTGTTTAATGAAACGGGCTTGACTGCAAAAAAAACTTACCGTACTTTGAGAGCGTTTGTAGAAGATTTCAAGGTTGAAGGTGCTGGGATTCTTTTACGTCATTTTGGAAAAAAAGTCAACAAAGAAACTTTATCGCTCGGTATGGTTCCAAAAGATGGGATTTATGTCGGAAGTAATTCTGTTATTAATTATAAAATTGTAATAAAAGCAGAGCAATTTGATTCAATTGGCGAATTGTCAGAACAAGATTTGGAACAACAATCCCCTCCAGAAAATAACACTACATTTCCAGATGCATTGTTTATTGATGATTCTGATTTTACTTTTTTTGAAAAATTAATTACTAGTAAATTAGGTATGCTGGCGTACGAAGGAAATTATTCTTATTTTAGAGTTGTTAATGGAGGTGTGATAACCTACGCCAAAGAGGGAGAATTAACTTTTTTTAAACCCCAAGATCTCCGAGATAGCTTGAGTGATTTCAAGAAGGCGCTAGATAAATTACTAAATCTAAACGGCATGTCATTTTATAGCTTGGGCAGTTTATTCGGGATTTATGATACGGTAACAAACCTAGAAATACAATTTGATAATTCTGATGAAAATAAACCTTTTAAAATAAACAAGGTTTTTGTAACCAGCGGACAGTGCCCTAGAAAAGAATTATTTAAAGGTCTGGAGATTTTTAAAGAGAAGGCTTATCTACCGACGGCTTTAAATTATTTAACTTTTTTTGAAAAAGCATATGGTGATATCACCCAGGAAGAACCTAGGGATTGGATAGAATTCTTCGAAGAATACATGTATCCAGGAATAGAGATAAAATATGGCTCTTTAGATGAAGAAGAAAAGATTGAAGAATCAGGGTTTTCCTGTGCAATGGATTTGGATTTAGGAAAATTAGCATCTGGGTTATTGGAGAATTTTTTCCACTCAGCTTGGGACAATTTTTCAAACGACTTTGATTTGCTAGCATGTTCCGATAGGGCTATAGATAGAGAGCCTGCGTTAAAGCAGTTTATTAATCCTAAAAAACAAGAAATGCTTGAAAAACTTTATCAAGAAGAGTTAAAAAGAATAAAAAAAGAAAGGGCTAATGAAATTCAAGAGTTTTTATCTAGTGATTTTCGCGACGTCACCAGTACAGATCAGCTAGAACAACGAGAAGAGGAGATAGCAAAAGAAATCGCTAGAATTGAAGAAGAAATAAAACAAGATGCAGAGCAAAAAGCTGAAAAAAGATTAGATAAAATAGACTCTGAGACTTTTAAGCATCCATTTTATGATCACTTTAAAAGTTCTTTAAAAGCTAGATTTGATGATGACCAAAGTATTTTGGCTATATTTAAAAAGACACAAAAAGAGGAATTGCCCGAAGATCAGAAAGTTCGTCGATTTGTGTCTTCTGTTGGGTTATGTGGAATTACGAACGGGTTTAAGAAAGCATTGGGTTGTCTGTTAAAACAGGTCAGTCTAAAAGATATTATTGAAACCGCAGTGAGAACCTTTTTTGGATCCTTTAAAGTTCAAGATTTATCTAATGCGCTTCGAGACTTGTTGTTGTTTTTGCCACCAGAAAAGCAAGTAGAAGTTCAGTTAAAAGTTGAAGAGGAGTTAGGAAAAATAACTCCCCCATGGGAATCCAATGACACTTTGGATTTAGAAAGGAAACAGAGATTAAAAGAAGAACAAGCAAGCAATCGAAAGGGAATCAATCCATCGGCAGTTACATCAGATGGTTCAGATCAATTTTCTGCAGCCGCCAGTGGTGGAATTAATAAATCAGTAACAGTAGTTTTAGATGCTTACATGGAGGCCATCTTAGGGGCAGCTACAGTAGATGAGTTAATAAAGAAATATAGAGAACAGATCCCTGCGTTAGATTTTATTTTAAAATCAACAATAGAGAAATGCCCTACACCTCCAATAAAAGACATTAATGATAAAAAATTAAAAAAATACAAATTTGATGTATGTGATCCCACTCTTCCTACAATAAATTTTAAAATACCAGAATTGAAGTTTAAGGCAAACATGTTTGCCTCCTTTAAAAGCAGTATCAAGAAAGCAATTAGAGAAGCAATTTTGAAAACTATTTCTTTGTTAGTGTCGAAAATGATTGCTATTTTAGAAGAAAAATTATGCAAAGCTTTGGAAGTTATTGGAAAAACAGGCTTGGATGTACTATCAGGAAAAGATCCTGACTTTGCAAAAATCTTTAAAGATGCATTTTGTCCGAATGCATCCGATGAGGAAGCTAGAGATTTAGCAAATTCAATTTTGAATAAAGTAGGAGCCAAAGACTCTGATGTGCAGAGTGCCCTAGACTGTTTTTCTGGTGCTATTTTTGGTTCGATGACACAAAAGGAGTTAGTAGATCTAATAACCCTAAAAGATAAAAATGATGTAGATTTAAAATTATTTATGGAGACAATAAAAGTAGGCTGTCCAAGACTTTATGATCTAGTAAATACGTTAAATAGAGCAGAAAATTTTTTCAACAACATAGGAAATTTAATTCCGGAAGACATAAGATCAACACTGCAAACATCCTTGCCTTTTGAGGACGGAATTCCATTTTATAATTCTATCTGCCTCACCAGTGAAGAGTTGAGAGTGTGGGATCAAATGAGAAGAAATGGGCTGTTAGCTAGTGGATTAAACCCAGAAGACGCAGCGAATCAAGTTGATTTGTATAATCAAAGAGCGAGAGATGCATTGGCAGATGCAATGGATGCTTTAAATAATGGCCCTGAACAGGAATTGAATGATTTTATAAGAGATCTTTTTAATCCCCCAAATCAACAACCCGATGCTTGTAAATTATTAGATGGACAGTCAAATTACGGCAATAAAGTAGCGAAAGAACCAAAAGAACTGGTAAACGTACAAGACGAAATCAGCAATAGAATTTTTGACGGTATTTTACAAGATGCATCACGGGATCTATCTAAAACTTTTAATCCTTTTGGAAATGCAAGTATAATGGAGAAAATCTTAACAGATACAGAGGGAAACCACTATGGCCTTCATAAGCTTTATGAAAGCTGGCTTTTTACTAGAAACACTTATCACGATTCTGAACCAGCTGGTGTCATAAAAGATGAAAAACTAGTTTTTGGCTTGGACTTCTTTGGTGAGCCAAGAGGTTTTTTCCCAGTAACCGTCGGGCAATTTATGAAAGATTCCCTCGCCTCCGAAGTTCCGGAGTTTGTAGTTGCAAATGAAATTATTCCAGAAGAGACAAGAGAGTTTTACGACCCTAATCTTAATCTAGAATACATAAGTGTCCGAACAATTGAAAAAGAAAAATCAAGTTATTTAAGAAATTTCTCGCGAGAAGTGCAGACCAGTCCAGTTTCAAAATATGATTTAGCTGGATCCATAGGGTTTATTTCCGATAATCTCATAGATTCACAAAATACCCTAGATTATAAAATCAATTTGTCTTTTCCGATTAATGGAGTTGATTTGGTTTTTACTGAGGTAGTTGATTCTACGTCTCTAGAGAATTTACAAGTCCAGGAAGAGTTAATCTTGAGTTATAGAAATCGAGTTTTTAATTCGTTTATGAATGACAAAACTAGTGTATTGTCTTCTAGTGTTAATCTGGGCGCAAAGCAAAACTTTGAGAAAATAATTTCTGATGTTTTTAATGCTACAACTGATCTGATTTTGCAAAATTCAAATGGATTTTCTTTTGGATTTTTGGATGAAGACTTAATAGCTGACGATCTGAGATATGTGAACCCGGAACCCGACTCGGAGTCGTATACGTATGAAGAATCCGAGCAGATTTTAGGTAGAAGTTACACGAACAATTCTAGAGTAACTTTTCTAAACCCAGAAGAATACGGGGGATCTTACACAGTGCCACCGGTTTACATAAAGCCAAAAGAACAAAGAGGGTGGTTAAAATATTCAAAAGTTTTATTCCCAGATGAAGAGGAATGTGAAGTAAAGAGTCAAGACATGATGAACCACTCAATGATCAAGGAATTTATCAATAACAGGAGAAACTCTGTTGTTTTAGATAATGAAAAAATAAGCAAAATTTCTGAAGAGTGCTACTTTGATAGGCCATTTGATAAAATTCTAACTAAAAATGCCATTTCTAGTATTGAAGGAATAATTAAAATTCACATAAGAGCGGCTATTGCAAAAGAATTAATAAAGGGTTTACCAATAAGTTCTTGTTTGAAGATGAATAAAGAAAACTATGATTCCACAAACTTAAGATACATTATCGAACAACTCACAAGAGATTTAAAGACAGTAAATCCCTTTGGTCCTTATCAAATTGAAAAAGAAAATTACTATTTGTTGTTTCTAGAACAAGCAGTGCAGCTATACCGCAGCACAGTTATAGAAAAATTATCAAACCTTACAAATAAAGAAACCGGTGAAGTCCTTCCGGAAAAAGACTATTCAGGCTTACCCCCAGAAATAAAATCATCATACGAAAAGATAAAATCTTTTACCGATAGTTTTTCTTATGACAACACAATAGTGCCAAAAGAGTCGCAAATTAGACTAGTGGGATCTCAAGAGGTCGATGCTGGGATTTTACTTAGCCAAGATTTTAATGCGCTAGCCGGCGCATTTCAAAAAATAGGCAAAAAAATGTTCACTAGTAAAACAGAATTCTACAGCTACAAGCCTAATTTTTTACAGAGTGTCGAAACAACAAACCTTTATTCCGTTCTCTTCAGTATTAAATTATGCGAAAACGAAGCCCTTCAAATTTTAAAAGAATTGGTTCGCGAAGAATACGAACAAATGACAGAGTCCTTCTACGAAAAAGAACCACCAGTAATTGATTCCATTCACAAATCTATTCTCACCAGTCCAGATTTGTTTTTAGAAAATAGCCTTCAAAATTTTGGATTCTTTGAATATGAAAAAAAGATTTCTATTGGATCTTTTGAAAGTATGGGCCAACCAAATGATGTTGTCGATGTCTTCAATCAGAGTATTTTTGATGACCCAGATCCTGCTTTCAAGCTAGAAAAATTTATTAGAATAAAGGAAAAAAGCGATTTAAATTTACCGGAGGATGTTCTAGAGGTTCTTAATTCCAGGACACATGATCTTAGAGGTGTTGTTTCTATAGAAAATCTACAAAACTTTATTAGTGAAAATTTAGATGTTTTAGGGGAATATTACATTTCTGATTTATTTGGCAATGCGACCATGGTAGATGAAGAAATGATCGGAGATATAGGAATGGCAAACGGGCTTCGAATTTTAATTAATTTGCCCGAAGTTACTCTAGAAAATGGTTTCTCTATAGAAGACATCGAACTCAGCAAAACAGAAAAGTGTTACTTTAGTCAAATAGCCGCTATGAGCGAACAAAACTTTTCTTTCAGTTTTCCAATTGTTGATGTAGAGATCGATCTGAAAGAAAGTAAGTTGAAGGATCTTGATTTGTTGGGAGATTACGATGTTGATTGTTTAGCTAGAAAATTGGTTTCCGATCAATCTTATAGTTTTTTGTTTAAAGAGATTGTACCTATCCAAGCAGCTTCATCAATTATTCTAAATTATAGTAACTTATTCTTTATCAATTCTATAGGAAAAAATGATGGATGGAATTCAGAAAACCCAGCAGTTCTAAAAGATCTTAATTCCTTCGAATCTACAAACTTAAAATGTAGAAAATACTTTGCCTCATTTTACAGTAGCAACAAACCCACCAGTTCTGAAAATTTACGACTACCTAAAATTGAATTCCCAGACCTGTGGAAAATTCTTTTTGGTGGATTTGCTGTTCCGGAGATAAATTTAAATTTAATCATTCCAATCGATTTCAGATTTGACCACAAGGTGATAGATGTTAATCCTTTTGATAAAAACAATGTGAAATGCGAAGAATAAAATTATACTAACGATTATTTACTAAGAGGGTCAAACAATGATAAAAGCACCAATCTTTCCGTTTAAGGTTAATGATACAAAAGGAATTGAAAACTTTGCTTCAAATAAAGAAGCTATTAGATTTCATATAAAAAATTTGTTCTTGACAAATCCGGGTGAAAAAATAAGCGACATGACATACGGGGTTGGTATAAGAGCATATTTATTTGAAAATATAACCCAAGGACTTTTAAATAACCTGCAAGACGTTATTTCTGACCAAATTGGGACTTTTATGCCATACATAAGTGTAGAAGAAATTGCCGTTAACGATTTCCCGGAAGAAAATAAGATCTCAGTTTCTTTGAGGTACGTAATCTTAGATACAGCAGAGAGGGATGTGTTAACCTTTGAGGTTGCCGCCCTAGATCAGACACAAGCCAATTACTAAGGAGAAAATTGATGCCAAAAAAACCACTAATACGATATACCAGTAGAAGCTTTGAAACTATCAAAAGAGATCTTGTCGAACACGCTCAAAGATATTATCCAAATTTTTATAATGATTTTTCGGAAAACTCTTTTGGATCCATGGTCTTTGACTCGGTTTCCTATGTTGGGGACATGCTATCATTTTATTTAGATTATCAAACAAATGAATCTTTTCTAGAGACAGCAACTTCACTAGATAACATAAGAAAACTGGCTAGTCAGATGGGTTACAACTATTACGGAAACCCTGCGGTTTATGGAACTGCTACGTTTTATTGTATCGTACCTGCCGACACAGTCGGTCTTGGACCAGACACTAGATACATTCCAATTCTAGAAAAAGGGACTAGGGTAAAAACAACTGATGGCGCATTATTTAGAACAACTCAAGATGTTGATTTTAATAATCCATCCGTCGATGTTGTGGCTGCTCGATTTAATGAAACGACTGGAAAACCAACGGATTATGCCTTAAGAACTTTTGGTCTGGTAAGATCCGGTGTAGAAAGTTTTGTACAAAGAGAGATTACAACTAGTGTTGATTTTTTAAGAGTTAGAGTGGGAGACCAAACCATTAATGAAATCATAACTGTTTTTGATTCTGAGGGTCATCAATATTATGAAGTCGATAATTTATCACAAGAGATAGTTTATTTAGAACAAAGCAATCCGAACGCAAATACCGACCAGGTTCCATCAATTTTAAAGCCATTTGTGGCTTCTAGAAGATTTACAGTAGAACAAGATGAAACAGGAACCTATCTACAGTTTGGATATGGATCTGAAACAGAGATAGATAAATTTGGGTTAACAGATCCCTCTCAAGTTGTTCTTAAGATGACAGGAAAAAATTACATCACAGATACTGCTTTTGATCCAAATCGTTTTTTGGGGACTGATAAATTTGGAATTTCTCCGAGAAATACAACTCTTTTAATAACATATGGTGGAAACAACTCCAACTCGTTAAATGTTCCAATTAATGGATTCTCCGAAGTCAGTCAACCTATTATAAAATTTCCTGCGGATTCGAGCACCAACACAGCAATCCAGACGTCTGTAACAAACACAATGGAAGTTTCTAATGATGTTGCAATAATAAACGATAATACTCTTCCCACAGTAGATGAAATTAGATATAGGACTTATGCAGTTTATTCTGCACAGAATCGTGTTGTGACAAAGAACGATTACGAAGCGTATGTTTATCAAATGCCCACATCTTTAGGGAGAATTTCACGAGTTAACATCGTTAACGACCCAAGTGGAATCAACAAGAGACTCGCAATGTACGTGATCTCTAAAAATAATGATGGGAACTTTACAAATACAAATGGAACTGTAAAGTCCAACTTGAAGGTTTGGCTTAATAAAAATAGAACGATGACAGATCAAGTTGATGTGTTCGACGCTAGAATAATCAACATCGGATTTGATTTTAAATATACAACGGAATCTGGTTTTTCTAAAACAAATGTACAAGCAGATGTCAATACTGCCGTGGCAAATCTTTTCGCAGAAAAACAATACATTGGGGAACCTGTTTACATTACAACAATTTATCAAACGATCAATAGAGTTCAAGGTGTTGTTGATACATTAAAAGTTACACCACTTATTAAACAGTCGGCTAATTATTCTAACTTAGGTTTGGAAATAGACGATGTCTTGTCCAAAGACGGAACATTCTTGAAGTGCCCAAAAAATTGTGTGTTTGAAGTTAAATTTCCAAATGAAGATCTTAAAGGAACTATACTATAATGAGCATTCTAAGATACACAGCAAGTTTAGATAATACAATAACAAATGCATTTGAAGAAAACTTAACAACGAGAGGAACAGGATCAAACATGGGTCTTGCAGATACTTTGGAAGTTTTTTCAATCTACGCACAAGCAACCTCTGCTTCTGTGGAGCTATCCAGGTTTTTAATTCAATTTCCCACTTCTCAAATATCGACAGATAGAACAGCGGGAACACTACCAGCATCCGGAAGTGTAACTTGGAAGCTTAAGCTTTACAACGCTCCACACTACAATCCTGTGCCTCGCTCTTTTGATCTTCAAGTCTCCGCCGTTTCTGCCTCATGGCAAGAGGGAACTGGTTTGGACATGGAAGAATATACTGATTTAACAAATGATGGTATCGGATCAAATTGGATAAATGCGAACAACAATTTTGCCTCTGCCAGTGCAACACTAACAGCCTTAAGCAAAACGGCCGGACAAGCAAATACAAGAAAATTAACAGTTGCCGACTCTTCGGGAAATTCTGTTGAATTTACTATTGATAACAACATCAGCACTTCAACGGCAACAAACATAGCTTTTGGTAACGCTAACAGTAATGCCACGCAGTTTGCAACCAACATTGTTTCCTCTATTAATCTAGCAGAAGCCGCTTCCACTTTGAATGTAACAGCATCATCTAATTCTGCTTCAATAACTCTAACCCAAACAGCTAAAGGGTTAGCTGGAAACTCAGCTGCCGATGTTACCGGAACAGCAGTGACAGATTCTGTGGTAACAGTGGTGAAACAATTCTCTGATGGGGATGGCCAATGGGCATCAATAGGTGGAGATTATAACACAACAATTGTTAAAACACAATCATTCGATACCGGCCTTGAAGATTTAGAGATAGATGTAAGCGACATTGTAGAAAAGTGGTTATTAGGCTCAAGTCCATGGCCAAATTACGGCTTTGGAGTTCGTCTAACAGACACCTACGAGGGTTATTTTAGTTCTTCTACCGGAGAAAACACCGCAACAGAAATTCACAACACTAGCGGCGCACAAGATTCTTATTATACAAAGAAGTTTTTTGGAAGAGGAACAGAATTCTTTTTCAAAAGACCAGCTTTAGAAGCCCAATTTGAAGACACCAAGAGAGACCATCGTGGCAACT
>Ga0209337_1003190_pt1 | contig 11584 bp, 15 predicted proteins | sample LinPmetageLP53_FD_184044 | JGI IMG/M metagenome (GOLD analysis project Ga0209337, IMG submission 184044) | Marine viral communities from the Pacific Ocean - LP-53 (SPAdes) (version 2) | ecosystem: Environmental > Aquatic > Marine > Oceanic | place: Pacific Ocean | collected 2010-02-08 | reverse complement strand
CAAGGTAGTCTATTACGGGTGGGTTCTTAGCAGAAGAAACACGAGAGCGTTCCTCCGATATAGCACCCTTCCAACAATCTTGTTTGAAAGAACAGAATGAACACTGTCTAGTTAACTTGTAGTTACCAGTAGGTTTGCTTCTAAAAAACTCTGCTTCAGGTTTAAAGCAACGCTCAAACTTATTGGAGTTAACTTTATCTGCTGTAGCAGACAGTTTCTTTACAACTTCTTTAGTGTCACTTTCGTAGGCAACATACTTGAACTGCCCACTAGCTTGATTGATAACCCACCAGCCACCTGCTGGTACGTTAGCTCCGGTACTGTACACGGCAAGCTGACCTACGTAACCAAAGGGATCATCCTTCTCAAGGTTCTTGCCGTCTGTAAACTTATTGTTGTACGACCACGGGCTAGTAGATTTAATGTCATCAACTGCACCGTCAACAATCAGATCATACTCACCAGAGATTTCTGTGTTACCGATGGTAGCTTGTATGCGCTTAGGTTCTTTGTAACTAACACCAGCCTCTCTAAGCAGACCCTTGAACAAAGCCTCAACCATGTCACCAAATACCATACGAACTAGGAACGTGGTGTGTAGTGGTGCTTCCTTCTCAGGCTTGTTCTTCTGATACCATAGCTGACAAGCGGGTCTACCCACGTTGGAGGCACGGAGAGTAAATCCCCCCGTACCCCCTCTACGTTCGCAGAACTGCCTACGTAAAGACTTAGCTACGTCATCAGCAATCTTCCGAATGTTCTCCTCCGACATAGTTTTCTTGTTTGTAGTTACCTGTTCTAGATAACTATGTACGGCTAGTTCTGCTGGGTGTTCCATTGTATCTACGCAATCTCTGTTGCAGCGGAAACATCAATGAAACTATTCACCGTATCTTCATCCTCTTGAGACATCTTACTCGAAGCTTTCAGATCGTGACCTTTCTTCACGCCCTGATTTACATTCTGTACCCACGACTTAAAGTTAGTAAACAACTCTTTCTCTTCCTCCCCAAGAGGCAGAGTTTTAGTGAAGTCTACATCGACAACAGGTTTAAAGATCATGTTGCCATTTGCCATAGGCTCACCAGCAGTAGTTAGTTCCAGCGTGTGCTGCGGAAGCAGCCTACGATTGCTAGCGAACTTATCAATAGCCTGTCCGATAGTTTTGAAAGCATCCTTGTTATCAATCTCCCAGATAACTGGAGTGTTTTCTTGAATAGTGACAGGCTCTCCGGTGTTGTCCACCGCATCATACAGCGTCACAGTACCTAGCAAAGCACGTACTCGTTTGACTGACATGATTAGTTTCTGTTGTGCCTCTGGTAGGTCACCCCAGTTCTTAATGTAACCTGCAGGACGGCCACAGTTAACTGTACCTGCGTTGTCGATGAGATCATCACGGCCAAACTGTGACTGCCCCACCATTACTGACTTTACAAACTTACCCTTACGGCCTTGCTCATCCGGCTTAACGTAAGGAACGTACCGGCTATAAGAAAACTGTTGAAGGAAAGGCTTGAAAGAAATCTTCTCAGCATAGATGAAGTCACCATTTGAATCTTGCAAACGGTACGTACCTCCGGGCACAACCTCAACCTGCCGTGACTTACCCTTGACCTGCTCAGTGCCCATGATCGACTGATGCCAGATACGAAGCCTCGCAAGGGATGATCCAGTAGACTCGCTAGAGTCAGATGATTTTGTAGCAAGGCCCATCGCTTCAGCCATGCTATCAAAGTTATTGTTAGGGTCTAGTGCAATTACGTTATCCATTTAATTCTCCATTTGTAAAGGGAACACCATTATACTCATTTAGAACAACTTATCAAGGCATATCTTGCATCTCCATCCAGTTTTTTCCTACCTTCGGTTCTAGTTCAAGAGGCACATCTAACTTCATGTTAAACCTACGAAACATTTCATCAGGTAACTGAGCTATTGTTTCCTCTACAGTCTTAACTACAGTACCTTCCTCGTTAGGACACACATCAATGACAGCACTGTCATGCACACTGTTGACTAACATACTCTTGAGGTTTTTCAACCGCATATTTCTTTCGAGCAAGAGTAACGTAGTCTGTACAATGTCTGTGGCTGATGACTGCACGGGATAATTTTTAACCATTGTAAAGTTTGTAATCTTACCAGATGGCAAACGCTTTGTGTTAGGAAACTCAAACTGTCTACCAGAAGGTGTTGTTACATAGCCGTGTGTCATAACCTCAGTCGCAAGTTCACGGTGCCATGATGCGATACCGTTGTATTTAACTAAGAAGTTCTCGTAGTATGCAGCCTCAGAAGGTGTCCTTCCAAAGCCAGTGGCACCAAACAAAGGAGCAAAGGTATGTTCCTTAGCTTGTTGCCGAGTAGTTTCTTGTCCAGCCTTTGTAATGACATCGGCTGTGTAACTATGTACGTCAAAGCCCGTAAGTATTTCCTCCATAGCTATTGCGTCCTTGCTTAACTCTGCTGCAATTCTAAACTCTAACTGAGCAAAGTCAGCCTCAAGAACTGTACCATTTTTCCAACGAGAAGTAAACACTTTCTTTATAGGAAATGTATTACCTCGTGGCATGTTGTGTAGGTTAGGTGAGTCAGATGCCAACCTACCCGTACTAGTTCTATGCTGTGTCATGCGAACGTGTAGCCTACCATCAGGTTTAGTAAAGGTTTGAATGCCATCAACAAACGCAGAGATGTATGTATCAAGGGCAGATAACCTACGTACCTTGAACAGGAAGTCTCTAGCAGTTTCCATATTGTTACTGACGGCAACCTTTTCAAGGAACTCTAGTGTTCTTTTATCTGTCTTGAACCCATGAGCAGCAATGAAAGCATTACCACTAGCCTTAAACTTAAGGCCAGCAACACGTGTGTTAGGTACAAAGATAACACCGGCAGTGTCACACTTAGTACAACGTCGCTTTGCTTTACCTACACTACCATCTTTCTTCTTGGGAAACGAATACCCACGACCCTGACATAGGGTACATTGAAAGACTTGCGTCTTGTAGATAATGTCACTGTGCTTTTCTACTAGGGAGTAGAACTCTTTCTTCTTTGTGTACTTAGGAAACATACCAGCCCAAGTAGATTTATCTTTAGGCTTACGGCTATAGATAACCATGCTCAATTGCTCTGGTGAGGATAGGTTGATAGGCGTATCCCCCATAAGCGTGTGTACCTGCTCCTCAAGAGACTTCACCAGTACATCACGCTCTTCTGTGAACTCCTTACGAACTTCCTCAAGGGCATCAAGGTTAACCTTAAAGCCACGTTGATAGACACGAGCAAGTAGAACACACATGTCGTTAGTTAGATCAATGATAGCGTGTAGTGGAGCATACTCCGTCTTGAACATTTTCTTACGAAGAGTAGAAGACAACTCCTGTGTAGTGCGTACATCCTGTAAGCAGTACTCAAGTAGCTCATCCTTGGGAACCTCATCAACCGATGTACCTTTCTTTAGATACTCAGACAGGGTACTCATCTTCTGATTATCTAAACCGTACCGTTCTGCTACTGCATCAAGAGACAGAGGCTGCTTGACAGCACGTTGCAGCACATACTCCACGAGCAGGGTATCAAACACAGAGCCATCGTACTTGAAGCCACACTCCCACAGCCAGATCAATTCATGCTGTGCATTGTGACAGATCAACATGGTAGACTCATCAAGTAGTTCTTGAAGAGCAGCATGATCCTTTACGTCAGTGTCCGCCTCCTTGTGATTAAACCAAAAGTGATACTCTTCACCTGTATCTTTCTTCGCACAGACTAACACTAGCTCATTGCCTGTAGTAAAAGGATCAAGCATAAGCTTACCTTCAGGCGAACGACATACAGTGTTCTCTATGTCTATAGTTAAAATCATTACGCTTCATACCTCGCTGTTAAGGGGTTGAGCATTGTTGAAACTTTACCATGACGACCAGTGAGTTTGTTCTTCACGATGCACCAGTGCCTAGTCCAATCCTCTTCTTCCTGTCCTTCAAAGGTGGGGTTGTTAGTGATACATATCAAGAGGTCAGCCTCAGATGCCTTGCCTGTCTTCGATCCTTCCAGCATAGACATGCTTGCGTTGACCTTACCCTCTGCCTCTGCCGACAACTGAGACATAGCAAAGATAGCTGTGTTGTATTCCTTAGCAATGATACGCAAGCGAATGTACGTAGCCTTGAGTTGCTCATGCCCAGCGGTAAAGGTTCCTCCGGGCAAGAACTTGTCAGCCATGTCAGCAATCACAATGTCAGGCTTGTAGGCTTTCACTGCCCCTTCCAGCCTGTCTAAGTCCCAGCCTGTAGCATCCGTTAGGTATAGGTTCTCACGTAGCCGAGTCATTCGCTTGTCAGCTACTTCTTTGTTCTTACGTATCTCATGTAAGTCCATGCCGCAACACGCTGTGAGATACCGGCTACCTACACGGGCTGAACGCTCTTCATTTGCCAGCACCATAACACGGGCACCCTGCTCAATGAAGCCACCCGGAGCAGCGCATAGACTAGCGTGACTGCTTGTCTTGCCGGTGTTAGGCCGTGCAGCAGCTACGATAAGCTGACCTGCATTGATACCCGGTATCATTTGAGCAACCGTAGGGATATTGATAGTCCACTTAAACTCCAGATCATTCTGTGCAAGTAGATGTTCAATCTCAATAGGCTCAAAGTCTACCCGCATGGAGGGGGTGAAGTTGTCAGCGTGTTGATCAATGAACTCTCGAACAGGATGCAGGGAAGTGATCTCGCCGTTAGATATCTTGAATGATAGGTCAGCAAGCTGATCAGCAGAAGCCTCACGGTTTAACTGAGTTAGTACATCATGTGCTACCTCCTTAGACAGTGGCTGCTGTACGCCAATCTTCTGAAAGAGACTAGTGAACACATCCTTCTGAGCAGATGTAAGTACAGGGTTGGCTGTAAAGAATAGTGCTTCAAGATCATCAGTGCCTAAGTCTTCGTTGTACTTAAACATAGCGTCATCAAGAACCTTCTTGATTGATCTAGTTTCTTTAGAACGAAACACCCCTTGTCGGGAAAACACTTTGTTGTTGTCGTAAAACTCTTTGTTCAAGAGCGTCTTCATTAAGCCTAGTTCCATACTCATCCTGCAAACCTTTCTAAATAAGCCATGTCCAATGGCAACCTGTATTTGATATCGTCGTGTAAGTTTAACGCAAACACATCAGGAAAGGTAGTCCTAAGTGTAGACGTAATCTGTAATGTCTTTCGCTTGGCATCAGGATCAAGGGCAACAACGATCTTAGAGTATGGCTTAAGGTAATCAATGTAGGGATCAAGTAGGTTTGTACCTAACAAAGCAAAGCCTACCAGATTTTCCATCTCACCAACCACTGATGCCGAGACACAATCCTCCACCACCACCGCAATCGTACCTTCGCCGTATACGTAAGGGACTTGCGTTTCGCCATAGCGTTTCCACTTTGAGGAGTACCTAGCATTTCCACCAACAAGACGGCCAGTTGCATCGACAACTTTTCTCTCCTTCTTAACTAGAAAGACCACACGATCTTCCTTCACATCATATCGAGTATCGACACGCTTGGCATTCAAGTCATATTGCTTGAGCCAAGTAGTCATGGATGAGTGCGTCCTTGTCCAATGATCAGGTTCAAAGAACACAGCGTCCTTGCGCTTAGTATTTTCTTTCATGTTACTCAAGTCAGCTATCGTGATAGGTCTATCAGACTTACCTGATAACCTACAAGTATTCTTATAACAGTTATATAGTATACCTCCTATGCCTCTGGTTACAGTAAAGGTGTTGCGGCCACCACATGCTGGACAATCCCCACGATGGGAGGTATCCACGTTCAGTGTTAGTTGATCTAGTGTAGCTTGTAAAGACATGTCCCTACCTATAACTGAAGTGCATTATAATGCCACTGAAGTATATCACAAGTATGGCTGTGTTCAACACAATTAATGCACGGTCGAACCACAATAACCCTACCAGTAACCAAAGCAGTACCCCACTAGCCATGATGAACAGGTTGTAAGGCACGATCTCAAACGAATTAAACACGGCACCAACAATAATTGTGAAGGTAGCCAACCACTTAATGTACCAACTCAAGTCATGTGTTGGTGTTTTCTTTTTCACTTCACACTCCTATTCGTTAAGTTGAAAGTTACGTTTAGCTGCTGCATTCCTAGCTTGATCTACACTGATCCTAGTGTAAGGCGTGAGACTAGCACGACTCTTGTGCCCACTGAAGGACATCATCTCGTTGTCCGTAGCCCCATGATTAGCTAGGTCAGTGAGTACAGTACGCCGAATGTCTCTGAACTGTAGCTTATCAGGTATGTTAGCAGCACGAGCTAACCTCCTGAAAGTATGGCGTAATCCACTCTCAGTGTAAGGCTCCATAGTATGGGGGTTGGGTACAACCCAAGGTTGAAATGAATAGTACTCCTTTTGTTTTATGATCATGTGCTTAAGATTATCTGAGATGGGGATGCCGGGGATATGTTCTCTAGTTTTTTCAATGGACTCTCGCACATATAGTTGCTGCTCTAAATCAAAGTTTTCCCATTGTACTAGGCGCATATCCCCAGCCCGTTGACCTAGCTCTGCATTGATGCGTATGAGTAGGCCAATGTTTCTCCACTTGCTCTCAGCAAAAGCTGTCTTGAGTATAGTCTCGAAGTCAGTGTTAGTCCACACAGTATGTCGTGGCGCAGCTTGCATTCGTTCAACCAGTGACCAAGGGTTCTTGTCTAGCAGGTCATGCTTAATCAACACGTTCCATGCTCGCACTGCTACCTGCACTGTGTAGTTAGCAGCACGAACACCTGCACCCTGTGACTGCTCAATCATTAAGTAATAAAGTTCCTGACAGGTAGATGCCTTTAGCTTTGTTGTAGGTATGTCTCCCACCGTACCATCCTTGTACGGCAGGGAACATAGCCTACGCAACAGATAGGCATACTGATTACGGGTTTGATCCCGCCGAATAGAAACAGTGAACTGTGGTAAGCGTAGATACTTTTCTACTACCTTAATTACTGTTCTCGTAGACATCTATCAACCTCTCTAGATACCACTGGCACTTCTTCAAATCCTCCACTGGCTTACCCTTGTAGGCATGTCGCCAGAGATACTTGAAGCAGTTGCCAGATAGGTATCCTTGTAGTTGTTCTGTGTTTAAGAAAGCCTCAATCGCCTGTATGCACTCAATCTGTCCAGTGTTGTAGTGCGAAGGGCTGTTTACATTATCAAGGGAAGTTTTTGACAAGATCAATGTACTCCTCTAATGCCTTAACTTTGTTTCTAAGACTGACTATCTCATCAGCCGCAGCATTCAAAGTGCTAGTCCATACGGGAGTTATACCTACCTGCATTGTTCTGAGCGTATCAACAATGTCTATTTCTCTTTGTGTCATAGCGTACCGTACTCCTTAGCTAGTAAACGGGAGTGCCATCACCACCCCATATTTTGTCACCGGATCGCAGCGCATCTGCAAGAGGGTCACGCGCTTCTTTCTCGTTCCTGTCACCTGTACCACTGAACTTGTTGGTGAAGGGTGCTTCTTCCTTTGTCTTCTCCTCTACGTTGACACGCTTTAAGTCCTTGATAATAGCCATGATTTCATTGGCATCATCCCAAGGTAGACGCCTTATCTTATTTAAGATTTGCTCTAGCTCATCTTTATTAACTAGAAAGTATTTCTGATCTGACATGCTTAACCTCCACTGTATCCTGCTGCCACACGAGCCTTCAATGCTTGCTTTAACTTCTCTTCCTTCTCCTTGTCATCGTCGCAAGTCATCACGATGACATGGTTCTCGAACCAAGAGGCACGATCTTCCTTAGATTTCTTTTTAGATTTAGCCATGATTACTCCTTCACTTTGTTGCTAGTAAAAACAAACCTATGTTGCTAAAGGCGTAGCCTCCATAAGCTAGACACATACCAGTGTTACCTTTCATTGCCTGATCATAACACACATAGGCATAGATTGCACCTGTTAAAATGATCAACCAGCCGGACACAGGAACTTCCAACTGACGGGGAACTCAATAGCACAGTGATTACTTATAGACTGTGCCACCTCTCTTGTCTCTGCTTGTGCGTCCTCCTTTAATCTTAGATTACATACACGACTGAATGCATACACACTACCACTCCAGTACCAGCTTGTCATCATCGATTGTGGTAGCACCATTCTTGCTTGCTCTGGGCACACATCCATCCTTAGTAGTTTATTGTATGCATTAACACATGCAATTTCAGCCTCTTTCTTTATAGTATGGGCAATACCTTGAGATGCAATAGGTTCAGATAAGCTACCCTGTTTTTTATCTTTGGCTCGTTTGCGCCACTCAGTAGGAGTATAAAACTCAGGCTCACTATCCACATACCTACGGCTGACTTCATTCCAAGCTAACCCTACCTGATGTTTCTGTAACTGCCTTGCTATGAAGATAGGCGCGTCAATTTTAAATTGCTGAGATACATGAGAGAAGGGCGACCAGTGCCCATGCTTTGCGAGGTACTTGATCAGCTTCTCATCGCCTTCATCTAGTTCTTCCTTGTGTTTAGCAAAAGATACACGGGCAGCATTAGCTACTGTGAGATCACTACCCATGCTATCCATTCGACTGACATGTATGACTGCCACTACTCCTCCTCATCCTCCAGTATTATGTCCAGTGCTACATCCCTATCCCAGCCTAGCTTCTCAAGCCTATCCAGTAGGGCATCCCTAGTGATTTGATACTGCTCATACTTGCGTATCGCTAGGTGCATTTGTTTATCCCATAGCACATCAGGTGGCACCACGTTATCAACCAACATTCCAATCCTCCACCTGTTGAGAGAACCACTGAGCTACCTTGGTAACTTCACTGGGTAAAGCGTTCTGCATAATTGAGTTAGCTAAGTAACTAACAATAGCAATGTTGCCTACGACATAGCCCAACTGCGGATTGATTTTGTCTAGGCTGGGTGAGTTGGGTGTAAAGTTTTTAGCAGCCCACACCAATGGAGTACCCAACGCAGGGCAGCAGTTATCTTTAGGCCAGATGTCATCAATGTCTTGATGAGTAATATTAAAAGGTACTCCCTGTCGTTTGGCACGGTACGCTGCTCCATACAGCACTGATTTTCTGCGCTGATCATCAGTCCTGTTTAACCAACGCCTACGTTTGCCCTCACTACATACTTTCCTCTGTTCTTCTGTCATGTCTGCAACACGCTTAGTCATTCTCTCCACTCCTCAATGTAGTTATTACAAGCATGTTTGTAAGTAACAATACCTCGCCGGTCATGCTTATCCAGCACATAGAACCTACGGTACGCAGAGATAGCGTCATCATCCTTGTACTCATCCGGCATAGCTTGCGGAGGTGGTACGAAAGGATCATGTGCAATACGAGTAGGCGGTGAGGTCAGCGTCTTGAACAGCTTGGTGAAAGTCTTGTGTTGCTTGTTGTACCTACGCTCATACTCAAAGGACAGGGCAACAAACAACTCCACCAACCAACCGTAATGCGCTGACGACTGACGTACCCACACATTAGATGGATGGTTTTTATGTGTAGCTTTGTACAGCACCTCCATAGCAGGATCAGCCATCTCGTAGCCACATACCACAGGCTTCTTGCTACCCTCACGCATGATAGGCATACCATCCAGCACTCGGTGCGCTGTCGATAGCATCTGCCCATACTCCAGTATCATTTTAACTACATGCTTGTCGCAGTGCATAGCTGCACAAACGATAGGGTCATGGTGTAGATAAAATATATTCATATTGAACTCCTTTGACATGAGGGGTGCGCTGGATAGGCAAACCAAAAAAACCACCCAGCACACCCCACCTACAATGATGACTTACGCTACGGCCAACGCCGGGGCGACCACTCCCCCCGCATGAAAGTCATCATACCGCACAGCGTTCTTGAACGCAGGGCTACGCAGGAACTTGGTAACGCTCTGCTCCTGCCTCACCAGCTTGGCATTCACATCGCCACGAGAGGTGAACTTGTCACTGTGAGTACCGTAGTGAGTCAGGGCATTGTACAGAGCGTACCCATTCTGCCCAATGGTGCTGGAGTAGTTATCCCACAGCGTAACCATACGACCAAGCCAAGCCTTGTTCACTCGTGACTCAACCTTGGTAGTGGTAGTGCAGAACTTAGCGAACAAAGCCTTAGCCTCTTCGCTAGTGAGCTTCACCTTCTTCATGTGATTAAAGAAGTGACCATCACTCTCCAGTAGAATAGGCCACTGCGAAGCCACATCACCAATCCTCTCAGGGTCAGTGTTCACCGTGTGTTTGAACGAGGCACTGGTGCCCTGATCTACACGGCTCATGCCGTTGAGGCAAGCAAGACGCAGGAGGAATGCGGAGACATCGTACTTCCATGACCCATTGACTGAGTTAAGCACCCGCATCTTCATTGAGGTAGGCTCACCAATGATACGCTCGAAGTCATAAGCCTTCAGTGTGACATCAGCAAACATGGCTGCGCCATTGTTGACGACATGCCACTGCACCGTAGCATCGGTGAGGTCCAAGTCACTAGCAGCAAGCCCCTCACGCAGTGGCTCCCACAGCTTACGGTAATTGGTAGGCCGATGCTTAGACCCTACCACAGCCAGAGGCTGGTCGTTGTCCTGACGTACAACAAACATTTTGTCAGGCACAGGCTGACCATTATAGATCACCGGCTTAAGGACAGGCTCGAAGTCCAGAACTTCCGGCATTGGGTCGGCAAACATTGTGTTGATATAAGCCATTCTATTTTCTCCTAAGATATGTGTGACCATTGAAAACTGTTACTACTTGCATACTTGCAGCCCATCTCGGGACCACCTTCTCGTGAGCGAAGTAGTGTGTCGCATCACCCACCTGATTATTTACTGCCCCTACATATACCAGATACGCAGCGACAATGCAATCATTCCATGCTGACGCATCGTACACCTTGTCACTGCGCCCATCACACCACCATGAAAACTGGCAACGATGACGCCGAGGTATCTGTACATCAGGATCATTCCATGAGGGGCGAGTCGGCCCCTGTGTAACTACATCACAGGCCGTGTCTGGGTAATCATGGGCATCCACCCTATTCATCACCACTTGAGACACAGCCAGCAATTCATTGAAGTCCTCCCCTCTAGCCTCGTGATAAGCATTGAGTGCCACACAGAATACGTCCTCCATGTGAGGTGAGTCAACCTCTACCGGCACGATGGTCAGTTGCATGATGGTAGACACCAGCACCGAGAAGGCACTGAAGTCTACCCCAAGCATCATCATACTGCGTTCCGATCAATCAGTGTGGAACCAGCACGTTCTGGTACAGGCTCCATGTTATCCACCTGAGTGAAGCCTACAGGCACAACCTGAAAGATACTACCATCCTCAAGCCGAATGAAATCACCTACAGACATGGAGCGTAGCCCCTTGCAATCCATAAGCCCAATCAGCTTGTCTTGATGTAGCCTTATCCAAGGCTCATCAATGTTTTGAGTGAACTCAAATGCTGGCTCAAGTACATCCTGATTATCCTTGCCCTCCAGTTGAAACGTAGCAACATGAATAGGCTTAGG
>Ga0209337_1003187_pt1 | contig 11595 bp, 7 predicted proteins | sample LinPmetageLP53_FD_184044 | JGI IMG/M metagenome (GOLD analysis project Ga0209337, IMG submission 184044) | Marine viral communities from the Pacific Ocean - LP-53 (SPAdes) (version 2) | ecosystem: Environmental > Aquatic > Marine > Oceanic | place: Pacific Ocean | collected 2010-02-08 | reverse complement strand
AGATGAACCATCAGCTATATCCACAAATCCACCATACATATTTAACACATTATTTCCAACAATTTCAACAGTCTTCTCAGAGAAAAACCTAGCTGAAGCTTTTGCATTACAAGAGATGGTTTGAGCATTGATAATAACCTTTTCGTTTGCATCAAGAACAATGTTTCCTCTCCCACCACTACCAGTGGCTTTAATGTCCACATCAATAGCTTCCATCCTGATACGACCCTTGGCTGCCCTGATTATGATGTCACCACTAACTGCATCTAAGTAGATACCTGGTTGTTCATTAGGAACACCATCACCATGTTTAACTTGGAAAGATCCTGGTCCTCTGAAAGTTGTGCTATGTGTTCTAAAATCTTCACCACCAGGACCATCCATGGTCATATAATGATTACCTTTAGAAGAAGGAAAACCACTTCTCAACATCACTGCTGAGTTTACATTATCAAAATGGACATGTCCAAACTTAATCTCACCCTCAGCGGTTCCGTATCTAATTGTATGATAATTTTTCCTTTCTGACATCAGACAGCACCTACACAATCAACAACAGATAGAACTTTGTCCTGCAAACCTGGTTCCCTCTCAAGATCATCTTCTCCTAGTCTATCTATACAGAATTTAGGTGTAATCTTTGAACCAAATCCAGTTTTAGTTTTGATATAAACCTCAGGAATTTGTTTGAAACCTTCACCACCAGCAGTTACTTTGATAGAAAGTAATCTACCAAACTTATCAAACTTAGGTGTAGCTGTTGCGCCCATGTTAGGTTCAATCACAACCTCATCAGTTGGTTGATAATCCACACCAGGTTTATCAACAATCAACTCACACAGATACATGATAACTGGATAAGAAGAAGTTGATGGATAAAGAACAGCAGTGATATCAATATCCTCCATAATTGTTGGTGAAGTCATACTACCACCATTAGGGAAGAACAGTGGTGAACCGGGTAATATCTCAACACCGTTTCCTTCATTATCAGAACCCTCAGTCATATTTGAGTTAGGTGGTGTAGTTACTGTTGCTCCTGGTGGAATAGGTACAGTATTTCCTGGTGGAATTGGTGGATAGTAATCATTACCAAATCTTCCATCATCATCTCCACTACTTGAACCATTTCCAGGATTAAAACTACCATCACCAACAATAATAGTATAATCTGCAGGTTTCCATACACTACCACCACCACCACTTGAACCATCAGGAGATGGTAGATACCCATAACCAGATTCAACAATGATTACATCTACAATACCGATACCATTGACTATATCACTTCCACCTGTTGGATCACTACCATTGCCTGTATCACTACCAGGAACAGATGATCCACCTGTATCAACGTTGATTAGAACTGAAGGATCTGCACCAGGAATAACTCCAGATGCATCTCCAGGATTAACTGCAGGAATAGTTCCAGGACCATTAGGATTCGGTATAACAGGACCAAACACAGGTCGGAGAACACCACCCTGTCCTATACCACAATCATCATTGACAGTGAGAAAAGAGTTTCCTTGACTGAAATTGAAACCTGCATTGATGATATCAACACCCATAATCTCACCACCTTCACCGGATATGACCAGATTAATCTGAGCACCTTCTCCGTCACCAATATAACCCACAGTTGGAGGTCCACAAGACCTTGGACCAAGATCACATGCTGAACTATCAAACACATCAGAGAAATCAATATCAGTTAAGTTGCCTAGATCACCTATTTGATTTCCAAGACCAGCAACAGAAGATGCGATACCCTTTGCTCCATCCATTAGATCACCCAAATCTGTTACAAAATCATCTCCGGCACCACTTGTAATACTCCACTCCTTAACCTTAGGACACTTGCCTTTAACTTCACAATTGAGGAATGAAATAATACTTTCTATGAAACTGATCACATCACCAACAATACCAGCAACTTCTCCAACAATACCAGTAACAGCATCAAATGCATCATTGACAGCATTTGCAATCACGTTCACAATATTACCAAGAGTTGATCCAATAAAGTTTTCTAAGAAGCATTGAGGAAGATTTACAGCCTTAGTTGGAATACCAAGACCAATATTAATACTACCACCACTAGTGAGTACACCAAACAAATCACCAAGGAACCCACCGATCATACCAGGTAGTTCATTGATAAGTCTTTTAAAAAGACAAGCGACAATATCATTTGAGTTTTCAACAGCTAATCTAAGGGCCTCTTTTAAATCTGGAGGAATAATAGAGAATGTATTTCTTATAACAAAGTTTAGTTTATTGAGAACAAACTTCTCTATCTCAGTGAAGATCCACTTCAGTATTCCACTAACATATTCAGTTGCTTCTTCGACCTTTTTAGCAATCCATTCCTGAACTTCCGCAACGTCCTCATTAAATCCAGCCTGTGCATCATATATCATTTGATTGATTCGTTGAATCTCCTTCATCACATTGGTAAGCTCAAGTATCATGGCATTTGTTGGTGCCTTATCACACTCAGATGTTGCAAGAATTGGGTCTTTCGGTTCTGGTTTTGGGTCTGCATCAACCTGAGCAGATGAACCACCTTGAGCACTTTCTGTTTGTTGATTATTGGTAGCGTTTCCAGTAGCATTATCCTGTGGAGTAACTTGATCACTAGCACCTTTTCTGGTTTGAAGTGTGGATCTTTCTGAACGATGTACTACATCTTGTGCTGGATATCCATTAAAAGGAATAAATCTAGTTGGGGTGACCTCTCTCATCACCGCAGTATAATCATTGTGTCCTAGAACACCCATGATGACGGGGAGTTGTGCATCCTCACCATCCATGAACCAACCAAACACAAATGTTCCTTGTGTTATGTTTGCATTCTGAGATGAACCTCTACCACCACCACCGGCAGTGACAGGATACATTACATATGCCCAGGGTAGCTCATCATCAGGAATATCATCTGCGTTGGCAGTATGATACCCCATGATACGAACACGATACCTCTCACCAAATCCTTTCGCATCCGTGTTTTTTTTATTTCTCTTACCAGTTATATTTTCTCGCCATGATTCCTCAGGTGGAATCTGTCCTATCCACCAGTTAAAACCATCTCTACCTACAAAATGTTTATTAAATAAACTCTGATCAATCATTAGGTCCTCTTACCATAAGAATCTCTTACTAAACCAAGACTAGAAAAACAACCCTCAGGTGTATTCCTATGGCATACATGTGCTACCATATATATGCCTCCACTTTGATCGTTAGTATTAGAAAGTTGAGCACCAGCCAACTCAGGAAAATCACATTCAATTAGGTCACCTGCTTTGATACTGAAGTCACCAGCAATAGTAATCTGTGTTTTCACTGAGAAGAGTTGATTGTATCTCATGATACTTTGAACCATTGTATCTTCAGCTTTAAAGTTTGGAACTCCTTTTTCACTTTTCTGATTCTCAAGTTGTTTATTACCAGTTCCTTTTGGGTCCACACCAATATCTAAAATGTGTGTCATAAATCTGGATGGTGTCTTTGTGAACTCCTCTGCCACAAAGCTAAACTTGTCACCCTTCTGACCAGCGACCTTCAAACCACTTTGTTGTTCTTCAATACTATAAACCTTCTCCTTATAGTTCATATTATAAAAATCAAAGAAGATAGATTTGTTATGATAGGTTCCCATTGTTAGGTTCTGATGCAACTCAGTATCACTTTCAATATTATAGTTCAATATCTTTCCATCATATCCTTTTGGTAATCCTTCTGTATTATTAAAGATAAACTTTTTGACTGGATCACCACCTAAGATATTGTCAATAGATTTGAAGTGGAAACCATCTCTCGTTTGGAAAAATAAGAAACCAGCTGCGTCTCCTATACCCTCAGCTGGCACAGATTTTGTTGCTAACCAAGTGCAAACATAAAATGGTTTTCTATCATTACCAATGAAGTTATACTCAAGTGATGTTTCATCTATATCAACCTCACTAATATTAAGACGTTCACTTAGAATAGAACTGATGTGATCGGATATCTTACCCTCATATCTCTTAGTAACTCTGGTTTGTGTATTGGCAAAGTATTCTCTAGAGGCAAAGTCAAGAATATACAAGTCCTGCTGTGTTCCAGGAACAGCATCTCTTGCTCTGTTCACATACAATGGAACATTTAGTTCTCCACCTTGATTATCTTCTATCTTAATCTGTGTTCTTTCGCCACCTCTAACTGGTAGTCCATCAAGAACACCACCAACATCACTATTGCCTGTCTCAACAATCATTGCTGTTGCTGATACATTATTTGAAAGAACACTTTCATAATACCTATAATCAACCACACCTGCAGACAAATCTACAGATCCTTCACCAGTGTTGGAGTTGATCTGAAAGCTTGTAATATTTCCCGGTTGTGTAAGAGACTTTCCCATTAACCCTGTTTATACAAGAACCCTAAAAGTTGAGCTCTATAGTAACTATTTAACACGTCACCAGAACCTACTCTCATGACACCTCCACCACCTGATGATCCACCGCCACCTGATGATTGTTGTGATGGTGCTGATAATACAACAGTAGAACCTCCACCAGTCTGTTCATAGGATGCTTGTGACTCAACACCACTCACACTTGCAGATGGTGAACTCTGTGGTGAGATCTCGGGTTGTGATTGCATTTCTGATCTGTATGCTGCCAATGCCTTTTCATACTTCTTAGCACCAGATCTACCACCACCAAAGTCTTCTCTCTTTGGTTTTGGTATGGTTGGTTTCTTAATTTCTCTGGTTGGAGAATTGTCAGACATTCCACCACCAACTGTAAACGGATCTTCTACCTTATAAACACTTAAAGGATCCATCTTACCACCAAGAGTTCCACCAGACCAACTTGTTCCCATCTCCCAGTGAAGATGTGGTCCTGATGATCTACCAGTACTACCAACTTTAGCAATAGGTAAACCCTTCTTGACACTGCCACCAGTTTTCATACCACTCTCAAGGACATGACCATAGAGATGATAATATCCCTGACTATCTTTGTATACAATAAAGTTACCCCAACCACTAGGATCTCCTCTCTTTGATCCAGTTAGACTTAACTTTCCATAGTCAACAATAGTAGCATCAGTAACTGGTACCAGAGGTGCACCTAAATCTGCAGCAATATCTGTACCACCATGAGGTCCACCAGATCTCATCTTACCGTAAGCACTAGTGAGTACCGGTTTACCCATCACCCTTGTAGTTTCTAGATTAGCGCCACCGGTAGAATCTTCTACTGGTTCAACTTTATCAGATTCTTTCACATCACCAGATTTCATTGAGTCTCTAGTAAAGAAAGCCTTACCCATCAAATTAACTTTTGGTATAAGACTAAGAGGATTCATAGGATACAACCACCCAAGATCAGGAATTTCCTTAAGATCAACTCCAATTAAAGATTTAAGAGGATTTTGAATCCACCAAGGCACTTTTAACTTAGGAATTCCTTCATAAAATCTCTTGAACCCATCACCAACCCAATTCATTGCAGCTTGTCCTGCGGTGAGTGCACCTTTTATATCATCCGCTAACTGTTTCTTAATACCTTCAAGTCCACCACCACTTATTGCTGTATAAAACAGTTTACCAATATATTCACCAATTAATTCACCAATTACTGTCCCAACAACAGGCATGATGCCTGTTCCAATAGCACCACCAATACCAGCACCTATTCCTGCGAGAACTCCCTTTGCCAAATTAAAATCTGGTTTACCATCCCCATCTTCATCTTCCAATAATGTGAATATACCAACAAGTAAGGAACCAATTATTGGAATCCTACCTAAGAACTTAGTTGCACCCTTACCTAAGAACTTAAGTGATGTTCTCTTTAGTGTTTGTTTTACACCACCTTTGACAAGTTGACTACCCTTCATGCCACCACTAAGGGTTCCCTTCATAGGGACAGATGCCAGTTTACCTGAACTTATTGCTTTGTTAACATTTTGAAGTGCTCTTTGAGGTTTGACACCATTGTCAACCATACCTTGATACATTCTGGCAGCTTCATCACCATGCTTAGTTCTAATACTTTGAACAGCCTTGTTCACTCCGATAGATCTTGTTCCTGTTCCACTACCACTACCAAGAAGTTTGTTCAATCCTTTACTAGTTTTACCAAGATTTTTAGATCTATTATCAAGGGTTAAACCTTTACGAGCAGCTTCAAGACCAGCTCTACCAAGATTTCTAGCAGCAGTTAAAGCATCTTTAATAGCCTTTACTGATTTCTTTATAAATCCTGGTATAAGTTTATTACCAAGTGATTTAAATACATTCTTAAGACTAGTTCCTAAGTTTTTAAGTTTATCACCAAATTTAACTTTGGATAATAAATTTTTACCTTTGGTGAGGAGAGTAGGGAATTCTTTTGCAACAGCAGCAATAGTTAATCCGAATAACTTAAACCCTTGTGAAATTCCACCAAAGGTGTCACCAACTTTATCGAATCCTTTACTGAGTTTTTTAGTAAGATCTATTAAAGCTAATGCACCAACCCCAAGAAGGATGCTTGTGAGGAAGTTAAAGATACCAAACTTATTTCCAGCCTCTTTAGCCTTACTTCCTAAGAAACCAAGTGCACCACTACCACTCTCAGATTTTTCTTCTCTATCTTTCTTTTTATTTTTTTCTTTTTGTTTTCTTACATTTTCAGATGATTTCTTCTGTCCCTCAGTATTTTTCTGAGTAACAGTATCAATCATTGAGGTGAGAGCTACAATACTATCCAACTGATTAGAGATGGATGAGAATGAAACCTTACCTGTCGATTTAGATACTTTTGTTGGTGTCGCAGACGTAGAAACAAGACCACTACCAACCATAGGTGATGTTGGTCTAATAGATACCGTTTCAGATTTTACAATTGCACCAGGTTTACCACTTCCACCTTCTCCACCCTCATCTACAGTTGCAGTATTTTTGGCATTAGGTGATGTGGCTTTTGATATAGCCCCACCTAAAAATTTAGTTGCAGATAGTAATAATCCTATTGCCATTATACTATACTATAGATTGATTTAATGACTAACAAATCAGGATTGTTCTGATCTATGGGTGAGAACATTGGTGCTGAACTTTGAGCACCACCACCAGCAGATGATGGGGATTGTTGTTGACCTCCACCACCAGCAACAACCACAGAGGAACCACCACTTCCTCCACCAGGTGCACCTATCATAGGTCTTTGACTTGTAGGAGATTGCATTGGTTTCACATCATCCAAACTAAACTCATAAGGAGCAGCATCTCCTGTTGATTGACCTGGTGTAGGTGTTGTAGATGTGGATTGAGGTGATATACTACCAGTCTTTGCCTGAATAAGAGCTTGTTTTACCTCTTCTACAGTATGAAGGGCTTTGTTTCCTCCACCATATTTTGAGTTACCTGTTCTTGGATCAGGCATTGAAGCAAACTCATTAGACAATGCATCCATGGCCCCATCAATAGTTCCATTACCATTAATATAATCACCAACTCTTGGTTGTTTCTTAGTAATCAAAGTGATACCAAGTTTATCTTGATTCTCTTTACTAAACATATCATCTTTACTTAACTCAGATTTTGGTAGTATCTCACTCATCGTAGAGGGAATAATCTGATATCTACCAGCAGCAAATATTCCATAATCACTAACTTGTGGGTTGTTTGGATTCATCAAGTATGATTGTCTTTGCATTACCTCACCAATTGTCATACCGGTAAGGTTCTTACCAACTTTGGTGGAGGCATTATGTGTACTACCAACAATACTATTACCCTGAGTTCCTTGGTTCATTGAATTGTAGCCACCCTCACCCTTAGATATGAAACTCAATAAACCATCATACTTACTTCCACCAACCATTCCACCACCCTGATACCCAGGAACCATACCCATCTTAGGCACATTAGTTCCACCAGCATCTGCATTCATACCCAACAAAGTATCAGCACCATATGCATCTACAGCTTTCTTACTCATCACAACTTCACCAGGAGTAAGTGCAACCATCTGGGTATCAGAACCCATACTACTAATCTTACTTCCCGTATTTGTAGTGACCTTACCACCACTTTCCATAAGTTGATAATACTTATTGGTAATATTGGTAACCTCACCACCACCTTCCATACCAGGAACACTCAATGGTTTAGGTTCAGGTTTTTCTTCTGGTGGTGGTATTTTTTCTATCTGTGGAGTTGGTATGTATGGAATTGTTATGGGTGGTATGTTAGGAATAACATCTAGAAAATCTATAGTATTTAAAGCATCATTGACACCACTTATAAAACTATCCAATGCCTCATTCATTGTATCAATAAATGCGTTAAAAGGACCTATCACAATATTGAATACTCCTCTAATCACACCATTGAAGAAATCAATAATACCATTAGCAAGATTTCTGAAAAACTTTCCAGGATCAGTGAAGAGATCAATCAAACCAAGAGATACAATACCTCCCAGTATTGCCATAAAGAACTTCTTGATAGCATCAAAAATACCACCTAATGGTGATGCAATTTTCTTTGCACCATCACCAAGTTTTTTGAAGATAGAATTTTCACTCTTCTCTTCTCTCTCTTTCTTCTTTTCTTTCTCACCAGAAATTCTTTCTTTTTCAGAATCTTTACTTTGTAGTTTCTGTTGAGTAGTTAAGCTACCAAGAATGTTCTCAAGACTATTCTCAATCTTTGAGAGACTAAACCCCACCTTTTCCATCAAATTCTGTGAACCACCATTACTCTGAACTGGAACTTCTTCTTCAGGTTCTACACTACTACCCATCAAAGTTTTGGTAGGATTAGATACTGGTCTTGATTTTTTTGTTGCCTTAGCTACTACAGAATCAAATTTGATCTTATTATTCTTTACCTTAAGTTTACCAGTCTCTTTCTTTACTCTTTTAAATTCTTCTGTAAGTCTTTGTGTATCTTCTGTAGGAATATCATTACCTGGCATTCTACCAGCAGCCATCCTCTCCTTCAGAAGAGTTTTATAATCATCATAATCTAAATCATTTACATTCTCTAATCCAAGAAGGCGAAGAATATCCTCATCGACAACTTCATCGACAAGTTGATCCTTTTTAGTTCCTTCGTAGATTGCTAAAGCCATTAACTCCTCTGTTTAGCCTTTTCTTCTTCTTCCTCAAGGTGTTGTTGGAGAAGTGCGACATAAACATCACGCTCCCAAGGCATCATATTTTCAATCTCTGTTAATGAGTATTTATGGTACTGCATCAACGCAAAATTGAGTTTAAAGTATCCCTCAAGATCCATGTGGATCATGGCTATGCGAAAAAACTTGAGAGACCTTCCAGTACGATAGTACTCTTCTCTTTAGTTTTAGGATTGACTACCTCAACTGTATGTGAAAGTTTAGGCATTGTCTCAAAGAACTTCTCAATCTCTTTGAATTGAAGTGAGTTCATACCCTCAAGGAATTCAACAACTTCTTTCTTAGTACAATCAGAAGTAGACCATACCTCATCTTCGTTATAGATCTTATCGATACATGATGCAACAAGTTCAAATGATTTCTCAATGTTCATATCATCTGACATAGAGAAGTTGTTCTTAATGAACTGATCCAATGAAGGATACCTCATCTCCATCATCAATTCATCATCAAGTTTGATCTGTTTGTTATGACCTTCACTCTCTACGACTTCAATCTCATCAAGAGAAATAGTGATAGGAATTTGTGTCTCACCATCATCAGGGGCAGTGATGTTGACTTCTACTTCTTCACCAACAGACTTACCACGAATGTTGAGGAACAAATACTCGATATCAAATGTAGGTAGTTGTTCTACTTTGACACCCCTACTAGTCACACAGCTCTTAATTACAGCCTTAACTGCATTTGTGATCTGCTTATTATCTTCACTCTCCAAAGCAAGAACTAGAAGTTTTTCTTCCTTCACCAAGAAAGGTCGATACTTAATAGTTTGTTTTGTAGAAGGTAACACCAATTCATATGTGGGTGTCGCAATTTTTGGTAAAGGCATAATATGCTATAATGTTTTTCAGTATGATTATTTAGTGAGGGTTTAAGAATTAAAACATAGATCGTAGGTTTCCATTTGAATCATAAGCAGGACTTCCATCGGGAAGTAATAGTGGTCCATCATTTGCACCTGGTCTAAATCCAGTAGCACTATCGGTTGGGACAAATTGAGTTCCACGGCCGTTAGTATTACCAACTCTTCCTGAAGTATTGCCACTTCTTCCTAGAGTTGTTTCTAATATAGGTTCATTCGTAGGTCTATTATTATCACTCCTAGTTGTTGCTGGGGTTGTTCCTAATGGAACTTGACCTGTAGATCCAATTTTGTCAACATATCTAACATATCTCTGTATACTCATTGATACTGAATACTTGAGAATCTGACTTCCCTCATAAGAAATAGGAGTACTGACTATAGTTTTAGGAAAGGCATTAACCAGAGTATATGTCAGTTGAAATAGTTCATCATCATTAAAGATACCTCTATCAGGAGATACATCTTTCTCAAACTTTACAATATGCATATTAGTTTTGTAACTATTTGGATAGTTCATCCTATAGTTTGATGCGTATGATAATGCATTAGTTCTAGACAACCTCTGACCAGTTCCCTTACCAGAAATATAATCCAACCAACCATCAAACAGATTGATTACCTTATAGTCATGATCCACATAGAATGTTAGATCAACGGACTCATCATACATTCTTTGATATGCCATCTTCTCACTGACACCTTGGAAATCACCAACAATATCATGAGTTTTGAGACCACTACCCGGCAACACAGCACTACTGCATAACAGTTCTATGTCTTCACCATCAAGTGCATAGTCAAATCCATTCTGTCTAAGATGAGATAGGACAGACGGTGGTGGTGATAGTTTGATCTGGTATACGGATGTCTGTGCTAACTGAAGTATACGACTCTTCAGTTGTGATGTTTTGATGGGTCCGATAGCCATCTATAAATATACTTGATTACTATTACTATGTATATGAGTTTTGGGACAATTCGTAAAGTCAAAGTATAAACCTTCTCACCCTGAGAAGTATCAAGGCAATCCCAATAACATCATCTGTCGTTCCTCATGGGAAAGGGTGTTTTGTAAGTGGTGTGACACTAATCCCAACATACTTAAGTGGGCTTCAGAAGAGTTTAGTATCCCCTATATCTCACCAGTAGATAATAGGTTACATAGATATTATCCAGACTATCTGATTGAGTTTCGTGATTCATCTGGTAAGGTAAAGAAACAAATTATAGAAGTTAAACCAAAGAAACAAACACAACCACCCAAACCAGGTGTTCGTGTTACCAAATCATTTCTTTATGAAGCTTCAATGTATGAAAAGAATATGGCTAAGTGGGCAGCAGCTACAGAGTTTGCTAAAGATAATGGTATTGAATTTAGAATCATCACAGAAGATGAATTAGGTATCAAACAAAATGATAGTAGACGCACTGGATCTGGAGGAGTACAACGGAGAAGACAGTCGAATAAACGGCCTCGTAGATGATGTCAGAATTTTAAGAGAATCTGACAGAATGATGGAAGCTATCCTCACTCTTCTTACT
>Ga0209337_1003186_pt1 | contig 11597 bp, 21 predicted proteins | sample LinPmetageLP53_FD_184044 | JGI IMG/M metagenome (GOLD analysis project Ga0209337, IMG submission 184044) | Marine viral communities from the Pacific Ocean - LP-53 (SPAdes) (version 2) | ecosystem: Environmental > Aquatic > Marine > Oceanic | place: Pacific Ocean | collected 2010-02-08 | reverse complement strand
GTTGAATGTAAAATTAGATAACTATGCTGAAGAAATAGTTAGATTAAGTTGCATCGAGACAGACTATGACAATGCTGAAGATATACTTGGTAAAGAACATTATGAATCATTAAGAAAATTTGTAAAGCATTACATCCAAGAGGTAAATTGGGACAAAATAAATGAACTAGAAAAAAAGAATAACTAAATATTAACTAAATACTAAAATTATGAATGAATTATTTCAACACTGTGTGGATATTCTAAGGGATATTGCACAATTTGTAGGTTGTACTTATGAGGAGATAAATATTTTTATCTTCATAATTGTACATCCTTTAATCACATTATACTTTATCTATAAATATAGAGAAGCATTTAATGAGTTTATAAAATTGAGAACAAAATATTGGAAACTAAAAGACATAAACAATGAAAAATAAACAGAGTAGCATGTTTGGATTTGGTTTTGTAGGTATGGTGCTCGTGATGGTAGTAGTATTACTATCATCATGTGGTACTTTTACTAAACTAACTGATGCTGAGTTCAAGCACAGATCAAAAATAGATTATGAAATGAAAAAAGCTTATAATGATTATATGTTATTAAATGATAGCTTACTTGTTGAATACTATAAAGAAATAAAATAACTAACTAAATATTAAATAAAATGAAATTAACAATTAACACAGAAACTTATCCAGGCATAATGTTTGGATTTGTTTTAGAAACTAAAGACAATAGAATAACAATGGTATTACCATTTATTATGGTAACTATTAAATATGAATCAACTAAAAAAGATAAATACACATTATGAGTAAAATAAAACATTTAATCTTACAAACACTATGTTATATACTAGTGTTTGTGAGTTTATTAGCTCTAATAGTAACAGTAATCTATGCAGTTATGGTAGGTGGAACTGGTATTATAGCGGTAATAATGATGAGTGCATTTGCACTAGCATGTATTGGTATGATGTTATCAGACTATGTACAACGTAAATTTGACACAGAACAATATAAACATAGATTTTGGAAACTAGATAACTAACTTAAACATATTTTAAACATGGGAACAACAACAAAAACGATTACAATCATTTATGAGTGTGATATTTATGGAAATCATGACTGCATTACAGAGGAGTTATGTGAAACTCACACAAAATTATTCATCGATAAAATGGAAGCTGTTCATTTTATTGGTGAATGTACATCTTGTACAAGTAATATTAAAGAAGTACATCCAGAACTCTTCTTCTGGGAAAATAAAGAAGAACAAACAATAAACTCTAACAAAGTGTTAGAAGAATTTAGAATTAACAACAATTATTAATAATTAAACAATTAAACATGGACAACAACAAAAATCAATTAAACAGTGGATCATTAGATACACTAGAAGTAGGACAAACGCTATTAATTTCAGCTAGACAAATTAGTAATGGTAAAATATCATTAGAATTTGCAGAGAAAATAACAGCTAAAGACAGACCAGTAAGTGCATTAACAATTTTAAATGCTAGTGATGACAGATTTAGTTCTGGAGCTAGACGTGGATGGGCTACAGCTGAACCAGTTGATGCATCTAATGCATTTGAAGTAAATTTTGGTGATGATGGTGACTGGTACACATCTGAAAAAGGTGAAATGATGGATTTAGATATTCTAAACCCTGAATTTAATGGAGTAAGATTTAGACTGCAAATTACAGAAACAACTGAGCCAACGGAATGGCAAGCTGAGAATGTAGAAAGAGCTGCTAAACGTGCAGGTAAAGATGGAGATTATATTACACATGAAGGTGATTATATTTTCTCTAACTCTGATATTGTATTATTACCTGAAGATCAGAATGCTAAGCATACATGGTTAACACCAGACACAGAAAGATTAGCGGTTAAAGTTAAATCAACTACAGCTAATGAAGAAGTTGAGAATATGATGTAAATAAAATAAGTAGATTATTTGTGTAGTATACTTATTTTGCATATATTTGTCGCAGATATAGATATAAGTTATAAAAGTTTTGTTTATATACTGCCGTAAATATTTGAAACTTAACATCTTACGATCAAAACCAAAACAGTCAACAAAGACTATAAAATGAGTATTTAGTTATGATAATAAAGAGAGCTCTTTTAGACAGGGGCTCTCTTTCTATCTACAAACTAATATTATTATTAATTAAAACAAGTATTATGGGACATATGAAATGGATCTTCGACATGATTGTAGACGGATCATATGAAGATTTTAAAAAAGAATATATTAAATGTGTATTAACACGACAAGACACATTTGATTGGGGCAGTAAAAATATTGCCAAGACGTACGGTAAAAGTGTAATTAAATATGTAGATGAATATTTAATGCATGAATATGACAAACATATTGATCAATGTATAGAATCAGAAGAATCTATGCGTGAATCATATGTAAATTATTAATTTAAAAATATAATCATGAAAGAATATAAAAAATCAATGCTTATTATATGTTTAATAGTAGTTGCTGTGTTAATAGCATGGAACTTTTATTCACCTAAAGAGTATCCTGTAGTTTCAGGAGAAGATTTAGAACAACTTATAATAATAACATCTAATGAACAGATAGATTCTGCTTTAAAGGTAATCGTAAAACAATAATGATTACTTTAATAGATAATTCAGTAGCTAGTATACCTGCATCACATTATCAGTTGGGGACAATTGATGATGTGGTGAGCTATTGTGCTGATAAAACAGTATTAGGGGTAGATACAGAAACTGAAGGATTTGATTTTACATGTAAGAAAATGATTATGTTTCAAATTGGAGATGAAAATCAACAGTTTGTTATAGATACTAGAGTAGTTAGTATTGAACCATTAAGAGATATACTTGAGAATAGGGAAATTATAAAAATATTTCATAACGCTAAATTTGATTATAAGTTTATTCTTAAATGGGGAAATATAAAATGTGAAGGTATTTATGACACATTCTTAACAGAGTTAGTTATTAGCTGTGGTAAGAGTTTAGGTTATGGACTTAAAGATTTATGTAAACGCTATTTAAATGTAGAGTTAAATAAAGAAGTTCGTAATCAGTTTATAGGTTTAACTGGACAACCATTTAGAGAAGACCAAATAGTTTATGGTGCTAAAGATGTAGAGTATTTATGTAAGATTAAAAACTTACAACAGCCTGATATAGATAAGTATAAATTACAAAATGTAGTTGACTTAGAATGTGAAGCTGTACTTGCATTTGCAGATATGGAATATAATGGATTAGATTTAGATGTACTTGAATGGAATAAACTTGAACAAGGTAATGTAGAAGGGGCAAAGAAATTAAGTAATCAACTAGATGAAATGATTACTAATGATGTTAGGTTACAAAAATTTGTAGCTAAATATGTGCAAGCGGATATGTTTACACCTATTGAAGAGTTAAGGAAAATTAATGTTAAATGGTCATCTCCTAAACAGGTTCTTGAAGTTTTTCAAATTCTTGTTCCAGAACTCGACAATGTTAACGGTAAACAGATGTACAAATATCGTTTTAAATTACCTATTATAGATAAATATGTAAAGTACAAAGAAGCTATGAAGTTATGTACATCTTATGGTGATGCATTTCTTAAGAATTTAAAAGCTGATAATAAGATCCATACAGGGTTTCATCAGATACTAGACACAGGGCGGGTAAGCTCTTCCAAACCAAATATGCAGCAGATACCTGCTGATAATAGATTTAGGAATTGTTTTACTGCACCATCAGGTTGGAGTTTTGTAAGTGCAGATTATTCTTCACAAGAGTTGAATGTCATCGCTTTTGGTAGTAACGATCCAGTTTGGATAAATGCGTTGAAGAATGATGAGGATTTACACTCAACTTGTGCTGAACTAGTATATGGAGAACAATGGATGAATAGTGGTGAAGATAATTGCGCTTACTTTGAACGTAGAGGTAAGTGCAATTGTCCATCGCATAAAAAACTAAGAACAAATGTTAAAACTATTAATTTTGGTCTGGCTTATGGTATGGGCCCTAATAAGCTTTCTGATACTCTTAATATTAATCTGGATGAAGCTAAAGGGCTTATCGAAAAGTATTTCACGGCCTTCCCGGCAATCAAAGGATTTTTAGAAAAACTAGGTAATTTTGGTAAAAGGTATGGTTATATTAAAACATTTCCACCTTATAACAGAAGACGTTGGTTTACTAATTGGTATCCTAGAATATGGGACAATAAATCATCAATGATGGAGCTTGGTAGTATAGAGCGTGCTAGTAAGAACACACCTATACAGGGAGCTAGTGCAGATATGACTAAGAAAGCATTGATACTAATGCGTGATCATATCAAAGAAGTAAACGCTCCTGTTAAACTAGTAATGACTGTACATGATCAGATAGATACTATATGTTCTAATGAATATGTAAATCAATGGACAATCGATATGAAAGGTTTAATGGAACAAGCTGCTGATGAGATAGTAACAAATGGCTTGTTAAAAGCTGAAGTAACAGTTAGCAACTGTTGGGAGAAATAGATAAAGGGTACGAAAGGGCAGGCATAAAGGCGTTTTTGCCACAACAGTTAATACACTTGCCTGTCCTTAAGTATTACTATAAATTATAAAATATGAATAAAAAATTAGTAGAATCGTTTGTGCTAGAGTATAAACAAGAACAAGAATGTAAAAAAATATTTAAAACTAATCACATTGATTTTAATGATTGTTTTAAACATAGTGATAAAGTTGAAGAGTTTACTGATGAATATAAAGAATATTTAGGAGCACAAGAATACTCTGCAATTAAAGCAAAGGCTAGAGATGGAAATAGAAAAGAGTATTTTAGAGAATACTGGTTAAAATATAAACTAAAATAATAAATATGAAAAAGATAAGACAAACTCAAGTAGACTCATATAATGATCTACAAGGAGATATAAGTGATAGGCAAAAATCAGTGTATTCTGTTCTTACAATACACGGTCCCAGTACTAACAGAAGTATAGCTAAAAAGTTAGGGTGGGATATAAATAGAGTTACAGGTAGAGTTACAGAGCTAGTAAACTTAGGTATGGTAAATACAGATGGAACTACATTTGACCATGAAACTAACAGAACAGTTACATTATGGAAAGCGTCGAAATGAAAAAGATAAATGCAATTAGAGATAAACAGCAAAGACTTGCATTGAATTCTTGGGCACAAAATAATTTTGTAGGCTCTATTATTGCTGGTACAGGTTTTGGTAAATCTAGATGTGGTGTGTTGGCTGTAGGACACGCACTTAAAAATGGAGGTAAAGCTTTATTGCTTGTTCCTACTGTACAATTACAAGATCAATTTATTGAAGAGTTTGTTAAATGGAATGTAAGTACTGAGAGTGTAGAAGTTTTATGTTATCAGAGTGCATACAAGTTAAAAGACAAACACTATGATATAGTTGTATGTGATGAGGTCCATTTAGGATTGAGTCCTAAATATCGTGAGTTTTTTGTAAATAATACTTATGATAAATTATTATGTATGACTGCTACGTTACCAGAAGAACCTGAATACAAAGTAAAATTACACATGATAGCTCCTACTGTGTATGAGATTTCATTAGATGAATGTGTGGCTTTAGGTATTGTTGCTCCATATAAAATATACTGTAAACCTTTACAATTAACTGCGGAAGAAGCAAAAGATTATAAGAGTATAAACAATAGTTTTGTTTATTATAAATATAAACTTGGGCAATTTGACGCGTTTAATGAGGCTAAAAGGATAATAGCCGATAAAAATGCTAGTGGAGAAGAGAAGGCTAGTGCAGCTCAGTTTTACAGATGTATTAGAGAACGTAAAAAGATTGTAGATTTTGCAGCTAATAAAATTACAGAATTTCAAAAGCTAGTTTTAAAAAATTTAGACAAGAAGATATTAGTATTTTCAGGCGCTAATGATTTTACAGATAAATTATGTGATTCTGTAGATCCTTATAGTGTTGCGTATCACAGTAAAAAGACCAAAAAACAAAAAGCAAATGCCTTAGAAGCATTTAATGATGGGTCTAAAAATGTACTGTGTTCAACAAAAGCACTAAATCAAGGTTTTGATGTTCCTGATGCTAACATGGGTATTATATGTGGTTTGACTAGTAAATCCTTATCGATGATACAACGTGTAGGTAGGCTTATTCGTTTTCAAGAGGGTAAGGTTGGTGATATATATATACTATATATTAAAGACTCTCAAGAAGAAAAATGGCTTAAAAATGCAGTAAAAGATTTAAATAATATTAATTGGCTTTAGCCTATAAAAAATTTGATTATGATACAAGAAACCCTTATATTTGCCATCCTTTTATATTTAGTAGCTACAAATAACTTTTGTAAACTATTTATAGATCAACACGGAATATATTTAATCTTAAAGAAGAAAGATTATATATCTACTCCTACTGGCATAACAGAAACAGAGAAAATAAAAATTAAAACTCTGGTCCAATTTACGGATCAGGAAAAACCATTTTAGTATATGACAATAAACATAGATTTAAATTTACTGAAAGATACAGAGATGAGTGCTGATGAATTTTTAGCACTTTATCTCGTGTATCGTAAAGGTTATAGATATTTATATGAACTTAACTTAAACATTGACTGGATTAAATTAGAGCAAGCTAGCTATATAAAATTAGGAGAAGAACTAGAAGACCATTCAGTAAGACAAGAGTTTATAGATTTATTTATTAAAGATTTTGATTCTATGTTTGCTCAGTTAATTTCTACTTACCCTATGAAAGTAAGCACTAATAATGGTATCCGAGTGTTACATGCTTCTAATCCAGATGCTAAGTCTAATGATAAAGCAAGAAATAAATATCGTAAACTTGTAGAAGGTAAAGCACATGTTCATAAAAGAATAATGACTTTACTGGATGTACAGTTAACAGTAGAGAAGAATAATCTTCAATACTTGCAGAACTTAGAAACATGGATTAATAACCATACTTGGGAAAAGTATGAAAATATAACAGAAAATGACACAAAAGATAACGAACGACCAAGAATCACTAGATCCCTTTAAAGATAAGGGGTTTAAAAGTATAAACAAAGCTATAAGCGCATCACTACATCAAGTTGAAAGTGGTATTAAAGGTGAAAGGCAAGTTTATAAAACAAAGTGGTCTAGGCTAAATAAAAATTTACTAGGAGGGTTACAACCTGGTAAAATGTATGTAATTGCAGGTAGACCTGGTGTAGGTAAATCAGCATTTAGTAACCAATTAATTTTTGACTTATTAGATAATAATAGACATAAGAAACTACTAGTTTTATACTGGAGCTTTGAGATGCCAGGCTATCAGCAAATTTTGCGTGCGGGTGCTAAAGGTTCAGGTAAACAAGTTAGTGAGTTGTTATCAGTAGAGCAAAAATTAGAACATGAAGAGTATCAAAAGTTTAAAGCAGAAGTATTGAAATATGCACATTATCCTATTTACTTTAACAACATTCCTAGAGATATGGAATTTATTAAAGAAGCTAATGTAGATATAACTAACAAAAGACCTGATCATACTATCGTAAATGTTTTTGACCATTCTCGTTTAATTTTAAGTAGTAAGGAGATGGAACTACAAAAACTTAATGAAGTATCTAAAGGTTGTATGTGGATGCAATCAAAAATGGGAACAATTAACATTTTACTATCACAGCTTAACCGTAACATAGAACAAGAACACCGTGCTAAGGCGCAGTATCAGCCATTGCTTACAGATTTGTTTGGCGGTGACAGTATTGGTCAGGACGCACATGTAGTTATGATGATACAACGTCCTTATGACTTGTATGGTATTACTGATTTATATTGTGGTGAGGATCCTATTGGATTATTAGCTGTACATGTAGAAAAAAACCGTGATGGTTTACTAGGTATGATACCTTTTGAAGCAGAGATGTCAACATTTACTATTAACGAAAGAAAAAAATAAAATGAAAAAAAAAGCAATTGAAATTTGCATAAATTTAACACGCACAATTAATAATACTAAAGAAGATGGTATAAAAAGTGATTTTGAATGGGCAAATTCTAGAGCAACAATAAAAGATCTTAAAAGAAAAAGACTTAAGGTTATGAAAGAATATGATTTAACATTTAAAGACTTAAAATAATGGAAGAAATAACACACGCGAGTATTAGATTTTTACTTTATGGTATATTATTTGGTATGCTTATAATAATGCTATTAGATACTATTAAAACAAGAAAAAGTAAAAAAGCAAACACTAAATTATTAACTAATATAAATAAACTTGATAAAGCAAATGGAATTACCAAAAACAAAGGTTAAAGCGAGCCGTAAATCGCCAAAAAACATGATAATATATGGTCCCCCTAAAATAGGTAAGACTACAGTATTATCACAGTTAGATGATTGCTTAATTATTGACTTGGAAGATGGTTCAGATATGGTTGATGCCTTAAAGGTAAAAGCCAATAGTTTGAAAGATTTACAAGCTGTTGGTACAGCAATTATGAAGGAAGGGAGACCTTATAAATATATAGCTATTGACACTATTTCTAAATTAGAAGAAATGTGTGAAGGATATGCTAAACAAATTTATATGAAAACTCCAATGGGTAAAAACTTTGAACAAAAGAACCCTGGTGCATCAGTACTATCATTGCCTAATGGCGCTGGCTACTTATATTTAAGAATGGCCTACAAAGAATGGATAGAAAAATTGAATAAACTAGCGGATCACATTATCTTAGTTGGACACCTAAAAGATAAGATGCTTGAGAAGAAAGGTAAAGAGGTTGCTGTTAAGGACCTTGATTTAACTGGTAAGATTAAGCAGATTACATGCGCTAACGCAGATGCGGTTGGTTATATTTATCGCGAAGGAGAAGAAACTATGGTTTCATTTGACTCTCTCGATGATATAACTGCTGGTTCTAGATGTGCACACTTAAAGGGTAAGACCATGCCTTTAGAATGGTCAAAAATATTTATAGATTAAACACAAAAAAATGATTGAAACAAGAAGCGCTGTAGAGCCTAGTACTACAGGAACAAAACCTGAGAAAATAACTACAAGTATGATTATAGCTGATTTAGAAAATGGTATTGATCGTATTGGAATTAAAAACAAGTATGATTTAGAATCTTGGGAAGTTAAACAAATGTTTATGCACCCTACATTAAAAGGTAAGAAAGCTAAAAAAGTTAGAAAACTATCTTTTCAGTTTGTAGATGATACTGAAAATGCGGTAGATCCTAATCAAACTAGTATTCCTGTAGAAGAAGTACTTCCTACAATAGAAGATACTCTAGATTTAGTAGAAGAACAACAAGCTGAAGAGTTTGGAGAATCTTTTGATGAAGATGAAGAAAATAAATTTGAATATTAATAACTAAAACCAATAAAAATTATGGCAATTAAAAGTAATGCAAGTACAGAAGAAGTAATGGGCGGAATGAAAACATTTTCAGGCCTAACAAATGTAAATGTAGTAGCAGTAAACCCAACAATGGCAGAACTGCACGAAATGAGCATTAATGTTAAACAAGAACCTAATTACACTGTAGAGTTTAGTGGAGAATCATACAATAAAATTGTATTCTGGCTAAATAATTCTGACGGTAATTTTAGATTAGAAATCCTAATGCAAAATAAACCTAAAGTTTCTCAAACTGGTAAACACCAATGGATGAATGCTATTGGTCAATCTACATGGTCTGAAGACTCTCCAACATACGAGTGGTGGAAGAAAGAAGGTGAGCGTAAAGCTTATACAGGCGAAGAAACTCTTATCAACTTTGTTAAAGCATGGGCTAACGTAGCTTCAGGTGACGAAGTAACATTTGACACTATGCCAGCTATTGCAAACGGTGATACAGCAGAGGTTAAATCTTTAGTTGATGCACTTAAAGGAAATCAAGTTAGAGTTCTTATAGGAGTTAAAGATGGGAAGTACCAACAAGTATATACTAAATACTTTGGTAGAATCAAACCTCAAAGAGATGATTTATTTATCAAAGCACTTAATGATGACTATGGTACATTTAATGCTGACTTTAATGCAGATTTAGTGTGGGGTACACATACTGCAACTGTAAAACTAGTAGCACCAGATACTATTACTGAAGAAGATGACTGGACAATGCCAGCTACTCCTCAAAATGGTGTTAAACAAACTGAAGACGCGCCGTTCTAATGGCAATACGCAGTAGAAAAAGCGAAGATCATTTACATACAGATGTCATACTTGGGAAAATTTCTGAGTATGACATTTTTATGTACTATTGTCCTAGCTTTAAAGTACTGGGTAAAAAGTTTAATAGTGAACTGCGGGAGGATAAAACTCCTACAGTTTCTATTATTCCTTATAATGGTAGACTGTTGTACAAAGATTTTGGTAATGTAGACCATGTATTTAATTGTTTTAGTTACATACAATATAAATACAATTGTACATTTATAGCTGCTTTGCGAATTATAGATTGTGATTTTAATTTAGGATTATCTTCTAACATTCCGGGGCAACAATTTACCATGGGGCTTATGGGGTATAAACAAGATAAAACTCCTAAATACATAAAACCAGAAGTATTAATTCAAAAGAAAAAGCGAAAATGGACGTACAAAGATGCGAACTTTTGGTCTAAATATTTTGTCAGTAAAAAGATTTTAACTAGTTTTGCCGTAGAACCGATAAGTCATTTTTGGATAAACGGTATTAGATTTAGTTGTAAATCAATTACTTATGCTTTTAAATTCAACAATCGATATAAAATCTATTCTCCTTATGATGAACAAAATAAATGGTTAAGCAACACGAAAAAAACAGACGTGCAAGGCTATAATCAACTCCCAACTAACGGTGAGCGACTAATCATCACATCTTCATTAAAAGATGTTATGTGTTTACACAGTGCAGGCTATCACTCGATTGCCATGCAAAGTGAGATGCAATTTCCTGAAGAAAGTTTAATAAGTGAGTTAAAGAAAAGATTTACACAAATAGACATTTTATACGATAATGATTTTGACAAAGAAACTAATCCGGGTCAGACAATGGCTAAAAAGATTTGTGACTTATATGGTTTTAATAACATTTGCATACCAAGCGAACTAAAAGCAAAAGATCCATCTGATTTAGTTAACAAGGCAGGCAATTTTAATGAACTTAAAAACATATTAAATGAACAGAGATGAAATTATTGAAAAATTTAGAACCCGAAAAGGATTCTTAAAAAAAGGAGCACAATGGTTAGCTGATAAATGGGAAGTAGACATAGCTATTATTAAAGATTGTAAAAAACTAGTAACTTCTGAAGAGTGGGTACAAGAAAGAATGAATAACGACAATGGTCACGAGTTGACTGAAAGTCAAGCATTTTCAAAGCATTTATTAGATAATGGATTAACTATGGCAGATGTAAAGTCTGTTAAATTTTGGCAAAACTTTAACGGTGAACAACGTTATAGTGTAGTAACACATAATCAGTGGCATGAACAGCCACACGTTAAAGATGAGTTGCTAAATTATATTAAAGCTCAATCACATAAAGTTAAGAAGATTAAATATTCTAAGCCAAAAGATCCTGTATTATACG
>Ga0209337_1003184_pt1 | contig 11602 bp, 14 predicted proteins | sample LinPmetageLP53_FD_184044 | JGI IMG/M metagenome (GOLD analysis project Ga0209337, IMG submission 184044) | Marine viral communities from the Pacific Ocean - LP-53 (SPAdes) (version 2) | ecosystem: Environmental > Aquatic > Marine > Oceanic | place: Pacific Ocean | collected 2010-02-08 | reverse complement strand
TAACCATTAAGATTTTTTGTTTCCACCAAATTGAACCCTACTTTGCCTTTCTTGCGAAATTGGCATTGAGGGGTGCTCTTCTTTCAAGAGATCATTTTCAATAGATGACTTTTGATCGTTAGTTTTACTTCGGAAATATTCATCCCGATCTTCTTTAACTTCTAAAGGACATCTCATTAATAATAACCCTCCAACTCCAATCACACCTTTATATTTTCCATCTACAATAGCGGGAAGATCTTGCCTATCGGGATATTCATCAATTTTTACAAATTCATATCCAGAGCGTAAGCGTCCTAAAATGTTTTTTTCATCTTGTACGCCACGAAATTCGGCACGAACCCAACGATGGTGAAAACCTTCGGGCGGTTCGGGTGCATCTAAACTTGAAGGAGGAACCCATCCTCTCTTACGAGCTTTTATTTCACGGGTTTCAATTTTGCGTGGGGATTTATTTATTTTTTCAGTCATTGTATTATGCCTCCTTCACGTGTTTTGCATATTCTTCTAATGGCACACCTAATTTTTTTGATATAGCTACCTGTGAAGGTGTGAGTCTCACAGTGCGGCGTCCTGATGACGATGTTCTTACAGCCGAAGCAACTTTTTGAGTTTGTCTCGGTTTATCCCCAAATTTATGAGGAAACTCTTTTCGTATACGTTTATTTATTTCATTATAGTATTCTTCCGTACTTACGTCAAATCCTTCATTAACTAAATCTTCATGAAAAGACATAGCCGTATATGTCATAGGTCTGTCAGTTCCAAACCATTTGTTGTCTTGCGCCCAATCCTCTGCTCTTGGATCAATGGTAGGTTGAGGCTGAGGAGGAGTATCCCAAGGTTGAGGTGCTACAGTCTTCTGCTCCATACGAGCTTCTTGTTGAGAGAATTTACCTTTTTGTAACTTTAAACGCTCTTTAGCGATAGCTAATTTAGAGATCTCTTGTTGAGCTTCCATTTGTTTAGCAGCGTCTTGTGACTCAATAGCCCCTTGCAACGCATTTTTCATTAAAACTTCTTGTGTTGCTATATATTCTTCATTTTTATCTAAACTCTGACGAGTTATATGGTGTGATTGTGATTGAATTTTTTTATTCTCTTCATTTACATTTTTCGCATATTCAATGGCTGCGTGCTCACGTCGTTCAGCTTCACGCATTTTTTTAGTAAGTTTATCAATACGTTTTTTTACTCCCGCACTGTACTCTTCTAAATCTTCTTCTTTATTTTCTTTCTGTGAAGTTACTCCTTCAACAGTAGTATCTTCTATTACTTCAATGCTAGGTGCTTCTTCTTGTGTTACTTCATTAACACCTTTTTGTAAGTCTTCATTAAGGGTTACATCTACAGAATTACCTGAAGTATCAATAGGTACTAATTTGTCCGATGGTTGTGGTTGTGTTATAGTTTCTGGCATGGTGCCTCCATGTTATAAAATGTTTGCTGGCAATATATCTCTAGGATCATCGATAACTGCCAATATTTCATCATCGTTGATTATTCTTAATTCTCCTCCTTCAATTTTAATACGAGATCCTGCGTATCTTGTAATTAAAACCCAATCTCCTTCTTTTGCCCACGGCCCATTAGGAAAACGTTCTTTATCTAAATAACAATCTGGTCCAGCTTTTAAGACTTTACAAACATTAGTAGATATTTGAGACGCTTCTACTGTTTCATCTGTAAGATGTAATCCAGCCGATGTTTTGCTCTCTAATTTTAAGGGATATAATACCATTCTCCAACCTGTTGGCTGGGGGACTTTTTCTAATTCTTTTTTCTTCGTTGCTGGTCCTTTTTTATCCCAGACATGTTTAGGCATTATTAACTTACTTGCTTTATTCATCTTCTAGCTCCGTTTTCTTTAGCAGGTCCGTGAGTTCCTGTACTTCTTGTTTTAAGGCATCTAACTTACCAGTTAAATATCTATATTCATCCCAATTTTGGGCACCACGCAATATAGCTTGTTCTACTACTGTTTGTCTAGCAATTAATTCTTTTTTGTAATAGGTATAAAAATTTTCTAGTCGCATTCTTTCATTATTTTTGCAAGATTTTCACATCTTGATTTTGTTTGGGTATGCCATTTGGAATCCAACATCTGTAAATGAGCTTCGTGATAATTGAGTTCTTCAAGGGCTAAAAGCATTTTAACAAATTTTTGCACTCCGGATTTTCCAAGTTGATATACCATTTCTATAATAATTTCTTCTGCAATAGGATCAATATTTTTAATATGCCCAATTAATTTTTGAGATCCTTTTTTTGCTTTTTCTAAATCTTTATAAAATAATTCACGAAGTTCTTTTTCTGGATAAGAAATACCTTCTATAAATTTATCTTTTTTTGTAATTAAATGGCCATATCCAATAGTAGGAAGCCCTCTTGTATCGATGTAGACCTTATGCCTAAAGCCTTCGCTCTTTATAATTTTTTCAGCTAAGTTCACGTATATATTTTTGTTTTAGGTCTTTTACTTGGTAACATGCGGCCAAATCCTCTTGGTGTAATAATGACAAAGCCCCCATGTTTATAATTCTTAGCCCACCTCTTAGCTATTTCTGGTTCATTTGCAAATAAATATTTTTTTTGTTTTTCTGATTTAAAAGGCACTATTTTGGTAACTTGGGGCTCAATTTAGTTAAGCCTTTTGATTTTTTATTATAACTTGAAGAAATACTTTTAGCTTCTTTTACTGCTTCAGTTTTTGTTTTAAATGTTTTCATATATCTTTTATTTAAATGTCTTGGATGAGCAGAGGGATTGTTCTTTCCTCCTTTTAATTTACCAACTTCATTATACCAAACTTTTTTACCTTTTTTATCAAAATAAAAATCAGTTATATTATTTTCATGCGCCATTATTTTTTCTTAGCAGTTTTTGCACTATTGATAAAAGCTTTTTTAGTAGGGGCACCTTTAGTACCTACTTTTCTCATAGTTTCTCCACTTCCAGCTTTAATCCTAGCTTTTTTTGCATGTATGTTTGCGTATAATCCTGGTTTACTCATTTAGTTAATCCTTTGCTTTTTTCAAAACTTCTTAGCCCGGCCACTCCGAGCATTGAGGTTACAATTGCTAGTAAAGGCCCAGTTTGAATTTCTGGAGCTATTAAATTTAACCCTGCAAATTTAGAATACCATTCAATCCCTGGGGAAAGAATAAATTCAAAGGCAAGGGCGAAGCCTCCGCACCAGCCGATGAAGGGCCGCCACCCGCTCACAAATACGGAGCGGTGGGCCGCCTCTTTTGCATTTACATCCAATTGCTTTTCAGCAAGTTTTTGCTGGATGCGTTGCATTAAAATCTTTTTATCTAATTTCTCTTCTTCTGAGGTATGGATTGAATCGATCACCGAAGCGACTTGTTTTAAAGCGCCATCTTTACCGCCTAATAAACTTCCAATGATCTTAAACATTATACAGCCCCTGAAATTTTTCCTAGAACTATAATTACTATTACGGCAACGATACCAGCTTTAATCCAGTCTTTCATTCCCCAGTCACTCCACTCTTTCAAGTGAGCCCATATATCTTTTGCAAGTTTCATAGAAACCTCCTTTTTAAGAAGTTAATCTATAGCAAATTTTTAAAATTTGCAATTTATTCTAACGGAGTCATTAAAATAGTCCTTTAAAAGGTACTTTTTTTATCTGTACTTTACTTTTTTGTCCTTTTGGACCATCACCTAAATTATCAGTTTTTTTAGGCCCTTTTGCACTTGCGGTATACACATCAACAATTTTTTGTTGATTAACAAACTTTCCAGCATAAGGATTTCCATCTGTAGTTACCGTCATTTTAGCATTAGGGTACTTGCTTCCGTTTATATATTTTGGTTTCGGATTATTCATAATAATTCCTTAAAAAATTTTAGTAGGTTTACGTTTAGACTTCATATCAACACCATAACCACGTGAATACATCTCAGTGACTAAACCACCTTTATTATATCCTCTATTTAGTTCTCCCATAACTCTTCTTTTTTCAGCACGTCTATTTGTATTAGGTTTTTCAGCATCTATGCGACCTACTTCTTCTAATAAATTCATTCTTCCAGTATTTGCCATATCTACCTCAATGTATCGTTGGTTTTATTAAATCAATAAAATCAACTGTGTTAGCGTCCATAATTTGTTGTCCTTCTTTACTACCAAGATTATCAAAATATAATATTCTTGCAGCGCTCATCATAGCACCTGCTAAAAGTATACTATCTTCTTGAGTTTTGGAAGTGTTTTCTACTAAATACATTATTTTTTCAAAGAAAATATTTATTTTTATCTCTACTTCTGTCATTTTAATTTTCAAAATCTACTTTTTTTTGTAATTCTTCTTTTCTAGGAGTATTCGCTTTTTCTAAATTAACATTTGCTCGTAGTTGTGCAATATCTTCTTGAGAATCTATTTTATCTTGATGTTGTTGAGTATCAGCTGCTATTCTTTCTTGGTCAACAGCAATTCGAGATTCATCATCCATAATTTTTCTTTGTAAATCTTGAGCTCTAATATTTATTTCTTGTTGTTTTAAAGCTACAAGTGGATCTTCTCCCTGTCCTTCTAATGATTGTTGCTCCTCAACAAACATTTCTTCAATAAATTCTGTGATTTTCACAGCAATTTGTTTTTCTAGCTGTTCTTGAAACTGCTGTTGAAGTTCAGGAGGTATTTCACCACCATATTGTTGAGCAATTTTTTGTATTTCTTCAGCATTCTCCTGTTCTATGATTCCTCTAGCTAATAACGATATATGTTCCATGATGTGAGCTTGTAACAAAGTAGTTACGTTGGGATTATTTCTAATTAAAATCGTAGACATGAATGTTCTGTGTGCCGCTATGTGAGCTTGATGATCTTGACCTTTAAAAGCAGTTAACTTTTTAGCCGTTAAAGCGTCTGCGTTTTCTAAACCTGGATCTTTTGGAGCGGCTGGTTTCGGTGTAGGCAAAATAGCTTGTATATCGTGAACACCTAAAGCTTGATACATACGTTTGTAAGCTTCATACATGTTATGAGAACCTGGATCAGCTTGAGCTAGTTGCAATTGTGTCTGTGCCAACGTTACTCGTTGAGACATAGAGAATATATTAGGATCTGATACAGGTATAATATCTATACGATCATCAAAGTCTGCTTGTTTTATACTTGAAACAACATCTTTTCCCACACTGTATGGGTAAAAAGGTTCTGTGTAATCTTTAAATAATTTTGCAAGTAATTTAAATTCAATACGTTGAGCGTAATGCATCCTTTTATGAATGGCACTCATAACTCTTGTGCCTCTTTCCATAATAGCCATTGTTGTTCCAACAGGGGCACCTGCTCCACCTGCGTCACTTATTTTTTGATCAGCAATTGTGGCAAAACGTTGACCAGCTTGGACAACAAACCCTAATAATTGAAATAAAGTTTGAGACGGTTCTTTATAAGGTAAAGGAAGTAATCCTTGTCTTAAATCTCCACTTGGAGCATCTACATCTCTAAATTCTCCTGGTTGAAGGGGAGTATCGTCGTCTTTAATTCGCAATCCTCTAGCTTTAAATCCAGCAGGGAGATTGGACAATGTACCAGCGTCGATAAGTTGACGGAGGGCTGATGTTGCAGTTCTTGAAAGACCTCCGAGCATGTGGATAAGACCAAAGCCATAAAAACCAAGGCCGGGTAAAAACTTATAGTGAACAAAATATTGTTTTTTCTTTTTAAGCGGATCTTCTTCTTCATAATTTCTATATATAGCTAAAACTTTTCCAGAGCCTTCGTCGATAGTTACAATGTAAGGTAATTTAATACCATCTTCCTCTTCAAAACCTTCTACATCTAAATCAGCGTGTATTTCTAATAAGGTATAATCTTCTTGATAACCAGTATCTTGTATTCCTTCAATTCTATTTTTAGTTTCTTGAATTCTTGTTTCATCTTTATAGGGAGTAACATCAACATCTCTGTACATACCTGCTACTTGCATTTTTCTAATGTCGTTTTCTGTTCTTCTTAGAACATGAGTTACTCTTTCCGCAGATTGAAGATCTGTGGCTGTGTAAGGAACAATTAAATCTTCGGAGGCTACAAATTTAGAAACAGCTCTTCCTAATGTTGCATCAAAATAAATTTTTTTAAATGTTGAACCTGTGAGAGGAAGATAAAATAACATTTGATCTAGTTCTGGATCAAATTCTTCCATAACATGCATTATTTGATAATTCATGTAATCTTTTACTCTTTCAGATTGTTCTTCTGTTTGAGGATCGGGGGTTCCTAAAATTTGTGTACGTACAGGGCCACCACTTGGTAATAATTCCTTGTACGCTTGAGCTTGAAATTGAGTAACTGACTCTGATAACAAAGGATGTGTTACTCCACTTGAACCTGCAAAAGGCATAGTTCTTTCTTCGTATTTAAATCCTAATAATTCTAAACCTTTTCGGTATGCTTGAAACCACTCATCACGTGAACTTTGATCTGATTCATATTCTCCAACTAAATCACTAGATATTATCTTTAAACTATTTTCATCCACATGTTCTGCTAAATTTGCATCATGCAAAATTTCTTCTGCGTCTGGAACACCATTAATAACCGCTGATCCATCTTCCTGCATCTCTACAGCATCTATATCCATTTCTGGAGTTTCTATTTCAACAGATTCTACATCAATTTCTGTACTTGGTTCTCCTATTGGTCTTTCAATTGCCATTCCTATACCTCAAATATATCAATATCTTCTACAAGTCCACCCATAGCTTTATGCGTTACATATGGTTCTAGCATTTCTTTAGTAATTTTAATAGCGAATACTGGAGACATATCTTTTTTTTCAGGAGTACCTTTTTCGGTAATTCTATAATTAGGATTAGTTCTTACAAGGCTATCAGCTTGTTCTCCATTAGATAAAGTGGCTACCATATTACCATTTTGATCAGTTACAATATATACATTTTTTGAACTTGCTTTTGTTTGAATAGGCATCGTTGTAAACACTGAATTATTTTCTTTCGCTTGCTTTTTTAAAATTTTTTCTAAAACCCCTTTATAATGAGGTTGTTCCGAGTCTATTTTATAATTAGGATTATTACTTGCCTCAATAAATTCTTTAGCAGCACTATTATTTTCCGTTGTTGAAACAGTTTTTCCATCGATGTCTGTCATCGATACTTTTTTATAACCTACTGTCACCATCTCAGGTTTTCCTTTTTTAAGTATAGGTTGTCCGTTTATATCAAGCATTTTTTCTTTAATAGGTTTTGTTGTATCATAGACAAAATATCTAAGAGGAGACTTAACCTCAGGCCCTCCATAAAATTCATCCATACCCACACCTGTTAATTCAGATTTTGTCATTTCCCCATTCTGCATAAAATAATCTAATTGACGTTTTTTTTCTTTCGCTCTTAAAGCATTTGGGGTGTAAGTACCCCCTGCATGCCCGTATCTAGTCTTAACAAAAGAAGACGGCGAGATGGCATAGTAATCAGCAGCAGTAGGATCTTTTAAAATAAACTTACGGTAAGCCGCTTCAAATAAGTCATTTTTAATAATAGCATCACTCCAATCCTCTCTATTTTTAAATGGAATATCTGGAAATAATTTCCCCATGGTATTACTGTCAACTTTAGAAATTTGTTGTAACATCTCTTGTGTATTCTCTTGTAGCAGTGTTTGTAATCTACCTAAACTCTCTTCACTAATCTCTCTTGTTGCAACATAGGTGTTAATAATATTATCTATTTGATCATCCATTATTTTAAACTGTTGCCCAAGAACATCTACTTCTGCTGCTGTTTTTGCTTGTGGTCTAAATACACTTTTATTTTCATTATAAAACGCTAGAAGCTTTTGATTAACAGCTTGGTAATCGTCTAAATTAGTTGCGGCCTGTCCTTCTTGTTCAAGCCTTTTTACAAACTGTCCTAAATATTGTTTTCTTCTTGCCGCTTCTTGTAATATATCGGATTGTATTTCATCTGCAAATGTTACTTTAACATAGTTATCAGAATCAGCCGTGCTTAACTTATTTATATCGGATTGTGATTTATTCTTAGACACTATTATTTCATCTATTTGATCTACTAAACCTGGACTTATTTCATCTAGTTGATCTTTAAATCGTAAAATATCTTCTATCGATCCTATCGTCAGTTCGTCTATGTCTGCTTGATTAAAACCTTCATCTGTTTCCATACCTCTTCGGTGTAGTTTACTTTGAGCTTCTGCAAATAATCCTTTTAATTGTGCATCCTCTCTAGCAATTTTAGCTACTAACCTTCCAACCTGCCCTTTAGGCATTTTTGGTCCAGCTATTTTTGGAGGAATATATCCCATACGATCAGTAAGTCTTGACCAACCAATAACATAATTCTCGTCACCTTCTCCAAATGTATGTCTTTGTGCCGCGTCTCCTTCACCTGTCATTGTTTTAGGTAAGTCTCCTGAATCGCCTGGTAATTTATTCTTAGGAAGAATTAAAACACGTTCTCTATATGTACCGGGTAAGCTACCTGGCTCGGTATAGCCCTGATATCTTGCATTTTCATAACCTTGAGGATTTATTATTTTTGAATTAAAACCTGTTGCGTGTACTCTTGCTCCTGTAAGAGGAGCTTGTCTTACTTGAGAAATAAGACTTGCTGCGGTAATAGGTTGATCATCGGGATATAATTTTAAAATACTCTCAATTCTATAATCGGTTAGCTCTGACTTTTTTATGTTATTTCTGCTTAAAAATTCCTGTAACTCTTTTTTTGAATTAAATTGTGAAGGCGTGTCTGATCGAGATAACACTCTTTCAATATCAGAATACACTACCCCTGTAGCAGGTTGATTTGTGTACGGTGTTATGGAGAGAGGAACATATTCCTCTAGCTCCGCTTCTCCTTGTGTCATAACAGGTGTATCTGGAGTCGGATCAAAAAAATCTGTTTCTTGTTCTTGAATATTTTTTAAGGTTTGTTGTTTTGGTCGTAATGTTCCATCAGGTTTAGGAGAAAGATTACTTACTTCCTCTAAGTCTGGTTTAGGAATAGGTATGGGTGCTGTAGTATTAGGTGGCGCTTTTGTGAACCATTTAAAAAAAGGTACCATAAGATTTGCTGTGTCATAACTATTGTCATCGTCAAAAATAGATTCTTGCGCCATATCAATAGTCGGTGTACCACGGTTCTCGGACACCTGCTCTTCAAAGATTTCATCTTCTGCCATTCCCCCTTTAGAAAAACTCATTTCATCCATAACATCTTCACCTACTGCTAAAAAATCTTCATCAGGCCGCGCACCAAAATCTTGTCCTCCTATTTTACTGATAGATCCTGACTCAGCAAGTTCTTTATCAATATTCATTAACTTTGTAATTGCATCTCTTTTCTCATCACCTGTTTTAGCTTCTCTAAATTTTTTCTTTAGGTTTTTAACTTGTTTTCTTAAATCTTGTTCCGCTCTATTTGCTTTCCACCCCTGCAAAAATAAATTATCAATATTCATGGCTCTTTTAATATTTTCTTCTATGGCTTCAAAATGGCCTATTTGAACAGCATCAAAAGGTAGTTCCCCGTCTCCAAACATCTTGGAAACATCGGCTAGTTCTTCATTGTAAAATTGGCGTTCAATATTAAATTTCTCTCGTTGCACAATAAGATCGGATAATTTATCCATATCTATTTTTTTTAACTGATTAGTAATTAGAGTAGGACTAGCTCCCATATCTTTAAGTCTTTCCGCTCCTTTATTTATCCAGGTACTAGACTTTTCTGCCCACTTAGATTTTTTTAATAAATCTCCTCCTTTTTCTTGAACAGCCTTTTTTAACTGGTTGTTAGCCTCAAGACGAGAAATTTCAATAGATTCTCTAACAGCCTGTCCAAAAGGTTTTGGTATGTGTTTTATTTGTTTCGACGTTCGTAGCGCTCCTGGCTTTACAAAAGGGAAATTACCTGTTTGTTCTTTTAATCCATATATAATAGGCTCAAGTTTAAGTATTCTATTTTTCAACCAACGTTCTTCGTTTGTTAGATTTTTTAACTTGCCTGGACCTTCATAGGTTCCTTCGGAAATAATAAACTCCTCTCCTATCAATTTATCAAGTTCAGGATCATCTTTAAGCATTCGTATAAACTCTCGTGCTCCCATAGAACTTTTTGTTGTTCCTTTGGTAGTAACACCTGGAAGTTCTCCTGCTTTCCATTTCTCAAATTGATTCCCTGCTCTAATAATTAAATCATCATTTATTAAGGTTTTTTTTGTCGCTATTTGACGATATAATTTTTCCGCATCATTGACTTGTTTTTCGGTTATTAATCCTTGTCTTTTTGCCGCTTCGTACAGGGCGCTTCTGGCTTTAGCAGGCACTTTTACATACAAAGCACTAATTTTTTCTGCATTCCCACTATTCATAATTTTTGCATACTTTCTTACTACTTTTAATCTTGCAGGATTAATTGATTGCCCTGAAAACGTATTTCCTGGAAGTAGTGAGTAGTTCGTAAATTCTTCTATATTTTTAACACTATCAATTTTTTTCCTTTTGTTCTTCGCAGATGTATATGTTGTTGTTCTTGTATTTCTTCCCGGTGCTAAATATGGATCAAGTATTTCTTTTCCCTTCAATGGATCAGTAGGTGCATTTTTCACAGGCACACTAGCTCCTACACCTAGCTTTTCCCTTACTACATCCGACAGCTCTTCTATAGGTGTACCCTCATCAATTTTTGCAAAGTCATCCATCATCTCTGGATGTTCTCGCAGAATATTCGCAATATATTTAGGTTTTTTTCCTAATTTACTTAGTCCATTAACAGCACTTTTCCATGCAGATTTTAATGCCGCACTTGCACCCACAGCATCTAATCCTACAAACCCTAATTCCACTAATTGAAAAATAGATATAGGTTGTCCCATTTCCGCTTCTCTAAAAGTTTTTCCGGGCCCTTCCCCCATTAAGAATTTTCCTGCGGCTGCGGCTGCTGTAGCTGTCATTGATAGACGGTTAAGCCCGTAGTCTTCTATAAACTTAGGCATATAAAATCCTACAGCGTCAGTTATGTGGGATGCGTATTTGTATCCCAATTTTGATTTTTCATCTTGGGGATACCAAGTTTGATTTTTTTTGCCTGAATACTCTATAGCAGCGTTTATACTTTCTTTTTTAATTCTTCTTCGGTCTTTGTATAATTTATCTTTTGCAGTAACAACGTTTTCTTCTTCTGTTTTCTGTGGCTCTACCTCATCCTGCGGAATGTTTGAGGGCGGTAGATTAATATTTGCTACTCCTGCTTCGTTTGTTGAAACACCCGTTGTAGGTAAAACTTTAATAAAACTGTCTTCCTCGAAAAGATCGACATCAAAAGGATTTTTATAATCTACCATTACCGAGTTGCTTTTTTAAGTATATTTTCCAATACGATAATCTGTTTCTTTTTTTTATTAAGTAAGGCTTCTTTTTTTTTAATAGCAACATCAGATGTTCTAAGTATTTGCCCTGTTTCAAACATAAATTTTTTATGTTTAAGATCACTAATTTTCTTGTCTTTTCTTATCTTATCTACTTTTTTTTGTAAATTTTTTAAAGTTATGGCTGGAGAAAATTGTTGTTTACGTTTTCTGTGATCTTTT
>Ga0209337_1003183_pt1 | contig 11602 bp, 12 predicted proteins | sample LinPmetageLP53_FD_184044 | JGI IMG/M metagenome (GOLD analysis project Ga0209337, IMG submission 184044) | Marine viral communities from the Pacific Ocean - LP-53 (SPAdes) (version 2) | ecosystem: Environmental > Aquatic > Marine > Oceanic | place: Pacific Ocean | collected 2010-02-08 | reverse complement strand
CTGCAGGTGGACAAATATTTTTTACACAAGCTGGAACTGCTGTTGGACAGATAGATATGGCAGGAACAGATTTAGAAATTAAGAGTTTGGTTTCTAATGCATCGTTTACTTTAAGAGGAAATGATGGTGGTAGTGAAATAGCTGCTATAGCAATCGATATGGCTAATGCAGGAACTGCAACATTTAATCACGATATTTTCCTAAATAAAGAATTAAGTGCGATTAGATTTGGTGCAAGTCAACAAGGAAGCATATATGAACACGCAAGTGATATAATTATTTCAAATAGTGCAGCTGGTAATGATACTATATTTGAGAATCTAAATAGTGCTGGTTCTGAATATGTAAAGAATTTATTTATAGATGGTAGCACTTCACGAATCGGTATAGGAACTACATCGCCAAGCAAAAAGTTTGTAGTAAAAGGTGCAAGTGGCGACCAAGCAAGATTTGAACATAATGGTGCAGTAGGTGCAGTAGATATTTATAGTGGAACAGATGGTGGATTAATAAATGTAAGAAATGATGGTAGCACTTCAATAATTAATATTGATGCAAGAAATGATAGAATACAATTAAACGATAGTATCAAATTAGTGCTTGGAACAAATAATGATTTTGAAATGTATCACGATGATACCAATGCTGTTATTAATAACACAAAAGGCGATTTGCAAATTTATAATAATGCTAATGACAAAGATATAGTTTTATTGTCAGATGATGGTGTTGGTGGAACTAATACTTACATTCAATGTGATGGAAGTGCCGATACAGTTAATATCTATAAACAAATTAATTTAACTAATGATGCAATAACTGGTATCTCTGGTTTATATGGAAATAGTGGCACTCTTAATCTTTATAACAGTACTACTTATTTTAAAGATACAAGCTCTAATGTTATGGCAACTTTAAATTCTAGTGGGTTAATGTTGAAAAATAATACATTCTTTATGGCAGAAGATGCTGATGGAGATGATATAAACATACTTGGAATCCACTCAAACAATAATTGTTATATTGGTCCTTCAACTAATGCTTGGGCTGGTGGTGCAATGCTTTATGGTGCTGCTTCAGGAACTAATGCTCACGTATGGTATGAGGGCGATGCTGAAAGAATGCGAATTGCTGATACTGGTAGAGTAGGAATAGGCACAAATTCTCCCGCTGAATTATTGCATGTTGCTGGAACTACAAAAATTTCTTCAACAGGTAATACCACACTTTATATAGATGGTGCAGGTAATGGTTATACATCAGGTTCTATTGTATTTCAAGGAAGTGATGATGATGCAAGTTATAGAGGAACAGGTGTATTTAATCACGATGCAGCAAGTGATATAGAATATTTTAGTGGAACTTTATATGCAAATGATGCTTGGGCAGTATGTAGAAAGACATCAACTGCTTCTCACGATGCTTCAGTAGCACAAGGAGCAAATGCTTTATTAATGATTGAGGGTAGTGGAGATATTGGAATTGGAATAGAAAATCCTACTGCTAAACTACACATTAAAGATGCTGTTGATATAGCTATGTCAAGCAGTTCAGATGGACAATTAAAAATAGAGGGTAATGGTTATACTGGTGCAATAGCATTAGATGGTTCTGCTATGCGAATATATCAAAACTCATCTGCAAGAGGTTTAGTATTTGGAACAAACGAAACTTCAAGATACGAAATAGATGGTTCTGGTAATCATAGTATTTATGGTAATACTTCATTTAGTTCGCCAATGTCAGTTCAATATGGAGCAATATTTAATGAGGGTGGACACGATTACGATACAAGAATTGAGGGAGATACTGATGCTAATTTAGTTAGAGTAGATGCTGGTGAAGATAGAGTCGGAATAGGAACTGGCTCTCCTGGTTATAAGTTAGATGTTCACGGAGTTGCGAGAATTTATAGTGCTTCAGGTGATTCTGATTTAAGAATTGAGGGCGGGGCAAGTAATACTACTTCATTTTTATTAAGAAATGGTGCAGGTAATAATAGAGTAGATTTTATGGTTGCTGGTGCTAATGCTATGACTATTAACTCTAATCGAAATGTTGGGATCGGCACAACCAGTATTAATGGTAAACTAACAGTAAGAGATGATACTGCTGGAAGCCCTTGTAGATTAACTATCAGCAATGGTGGAACTGCACAATCAGGAACTTCATCAAGATTATCTTTCTATGAGGGGCAATCTGAAAAAAGCTATATTGAAAGAAGAAGAGATAATAGTGGTATAACTGCTTTTTATACTCCAGCAGACGATAATCCAATTACTTGGAATAATCCTACTGGCGAATTTATGAGATTTACTAATTCAAGAGTCGGAATAGGCACTGTATCACCTGGATATAAATTACACGTTGTTGGAAATTCATATTTTACCGATCAAATGAGAATTGTTGGTTCAACTGATGTTGGTTTAGTTGTAGAATCAACAGATGGAGCTTCAATGATAGCACTAAAAGATAATTCTACAGGTGGAGATTATTATAATGGCATACAAGCAAGTGGAAATGAATTACAATTAAAAGCAAATAACAATATAAGAGTTAAAATAGCTTCTACTGGTACTAAATTCTCAGAAAACTTTAGCAGTACAGATGATATCTTACATATCAATCCAACTAATGGTGGTAATAGAACTATGACCATTGATGGCGAAAAAATTGATGTAACACTTACAGATGGTGGAGCAGTTCATAATTTGTATTTACAAAGTAATGGTGGAGATACACATATTGGTAATCATGTTGTAATGGGTGATGGTAAAGAATTAAAATTAGGTGGCGATGATGGCATAAGAATGCAAGGTGGTAATTCAAATGGCTTTATTGATAACTATACTGGCAATTTATATTTTAGACAAAAAACTGACCAAGGTTGGATTCACTTTATGGTTGATAATTCAAGTGGTACAGGTGAGAATTATTATGATATAGATGGAACTAATCAACAGAATAAATTCTCTAAAAAAGTATTAATTCAGAGTGCTTCATTGGGTGTTAATGTTGCACCAAATGCAACAGCAGGAAGGATAGATGCAAGTAATGATGTAGTTGCTTATTCAACTTCCGATAAAAGATTAAAAGAAAACATTAAACCATTAGATAATGTTTTAGATAAAGTAATGAAGATTAGTGGTGTAGAGTTTGATTGGAAAGAATTAACTGAAAAAGAAAAGAAAACTATTCATGGAAACGAAGGACACGATGTAGGTGTTATAGCACAAGAAATAGAAGAAGTATTGCCTGAAGTAGTTACTACAAGGGATAATGGATATAAAGCAGTTAAATATGAAAAGATTGTACCTCTTTTAATAGAGGCAATAAAGGAACAACAAGTTCAAATAGATGAACTTAAAACACAAATAGGAGTACAAAATGGCTAAAGTAATAGCAGAAAAAGCAGTAGAAGGTGTAGCATCACCTAAGCAAGTTGAAATCAAACACACTAGAGTAATGAAGAATGCGTCAGGTAGTAATGTAACAGTAGTTGACCATACTGAAGTTAAAAGTGTTGATGAAGCAATTTCACAAGCAGAAGCATCATTAGCAAGTGCAGAAGCAAGTGTAACAGCATTAAAAGCAGACATTGTTGAATACAAAAAAATAAAGGGTTAGTTAAATGCCAGTAACAGGTGCGGCCTTGAATAATAGCGGACCAATTAGAATTAAAGGAAGTAGTGTTCCAGCAGATGATGCAACCTCTACAGATGGGTTGTTTTACTGCGTACATGGAGACGCTCCTTTTGATGATGCTAATTTACCAAATCAAACTACAAATTTTAGTTTAAATACTTTAAATGGTTTGGTAGCTTCCTTAACAGTTAAACCGAACTATAGTGCGGGATCAACTGATAGGGGATTGAATGAATGCAGGGGAGCTATGCCTCAAGAAGGTGGCCAATAAAAGGGGGATAAAATGGCAACAGAAGTAAGTAAAGACAGTAAATTTACATTAAGCTTAGAAACAGCAGTTAGTATTGCAGTAACTATAGCTTTGGTAGTTGGTATGTGGTATACTTTGCAAGCAGATATAGAACTTGCTAAGAAATTACCAGAACCAGAAGTTTCACGTATGGAGTACGATCTAAAGGATCAAATGATTCGTGATACAATTATTAATACAGAAGAAAAAGTAGAGAAACTTGAAGAGAAAGTAGATTCTGTTAAAGAAGATACAAGAAGTATTAATGAAACTCTTCTTAATATGAACAACAAGTAAAGGTGTTTAATTATGAAAAAATATTACAAATTACTTTGTGGCTTATTTGGTGCAGTATTATTACTATCGCCATTGCATTCACAGTCAGTTAATTTAGATACTTTTGAGGAAGTACAATTAGTTAAGTTACAAGAATGTGCAGTTGTACAAGTAAATGCATCTTGGAATTATGCTAATAGAGTAGGAGTAGAAAAATTAGCTGAGCTTTGTTTTGTTGGTGAAATAGATTTAAATAATAAAGCTATTGGAGCAGTTATACAAAAAGAGTGGAACATAAAGATAGTACCTACTATAATTATATTTAAGAATGGGACAGAGGTAATGAGATACGAACCAGGTATTAGCATGAGATTTGATCAACAAGAAGTTTTTGAAAAAATTAAGAAAGAAATTAAATAATTTCTTATTGATATATTAATAAATAAGTATTAAATTATAGACAAAAGTTTGGAGGAACTATGGCGTCAATACAAGATAAAAGATATGGAAGAGGTCCAGTAGCTACTGGTGTAAAATACGGAGCAATTGGAACAGCTGCTGTATTAGGAGGTCCTTTAGCATTAAAAGGGGGCGAATGGGCAGGAAAAGGATTATTAGGAGGAGCTAGATGGGTAAAAGATACTACTTTAGCTAGTTATAAAGGAATTTATGACAAAACTAAAAAATGGATGACAGGACCTGATATAATTCCAGAATCTCATCAAATTGAAGCACATTCTCAGTCAAATAGAGTTCCAAAAACTCATCGAATTGAAGCACATGCTTCTTCAGGAAATATACCTGGAGGGCAAAACGTAGCTAGTCAAGCAGGCTCTAAATTAGATGAGGTAGCTAGTCATGTTCCCACCCAAAATTCAATAGCAAAATCTCAGGGAATGACCAGAGTAGAATGGTTGAGAAATACTAAAGTAGGACAAGCTGTAGGAAAAATAATGAGAAGCAAGGCTTTAGGTAGTGCTAATCAAGTAAGTATGCTATCAATGGCTTTTGGTCCTTCTATTAATGCTTTTAAAGCAATGCAGAACCAAGAAGGCGGCTTTCAGTCTTACCACTAAGTAGTATTTAAATAATTTGATTAATAACAAATAGGAGACAGCATGTCAAAAGAAAAGGTAAAAGAACCTAGCATTAAAGAAGCAGCTAATCTAGAGATGGAATCTTTAGTTGAACAACATAATGAATTAGTAAGTTCATTACAAGAAGTGCAAGGACGATTACAAGAAGTAAAAACTGCAATAATTTCAAAGCAAGGTTATTTAAAAGCTTTGGAAGATTGTGAAGCATGTGATTAAGGATGAATGATGCCTAATTTACCTATGATAGGAAGCATTATTGAAAAAATCACTGAGAAAGTTGACGATTTCACGCTTGATAAACAAGAAAAGGCTGAATTAATTGTTGAAATTAATAAAGCTCAACTAGAAGTTAACAAAGTAGAAGCAGGACATACTTCAAGATTTGTTAGTGGCTGGAGGCCCTTTACGGGCTGGATTTGTGCTACAGCAATGGCGTATCACTATATTCTACAACCGCTTTTAACTTTTGTACTGTATTCATTTGGGAATGAGGTAACTCTTCCTTCATTTGACATGACTACATTAACTACTGTATTACTCGGAATGCTCGGTCTCGGGGGGATGCGTAGTTTTGAAAAAGTTAAAAAGTCAGCTTAGGAGGTTATTTTGAAAATAAAGAAACGTGGTATAATAATACCAGATCAGCATTATCCGTTGGAGGATAAAGCTGCAGTTAATTGTGTTATTAAAGCAATTAAAAAGATTAAGCCTGATATTTTTGTTAATCTTGGAGATGTAGGGGAATGGGAATCTGTATCTGCTTGGAAATATAAGGATAAAAAATTACCACCTTTGGAATACGTATTACCAATTGTGGATGAAGATATAAGACTGGTTAATGAAGGTTTAGATGTTTGGGATGAAGTACTTGAAGAAGTTGGATGTAAAGAAAAGCATCTATTACAAGGCAACCACGATCTTTGGTTGGATAATTTTGTCACTAAGTATCCTTATCTCGTTAATTACTCTTTTTTTAAAGCGTGCAAGATAAAAGAAAGGGGATACAGTTATAGTGAATATAATTTACCTATACAAATTGACAACCTCACTTTCTTTCATGGTGCCTTTGCAACTACGTATCATGCAAAAAAACACCTTGAAACTTATGGGGAAAATGTAATGTATGGACATGTGCATGACGTACAAAGACATACATTAACAAAATTAAATGGAACTATCGGAGCATGGTCAATAGGATGCTTAAAAGATATGTCCCATGAAAAAAACAAATGGTTAAAAGGCAGGCTTCATAATTGGGCACATGCTTTTGCTGTTGTTGACTGGTTCGACAACGGAGAATTTAAAATAGAGATAGTTGAAATTAAAAATGGTATAACATCATTATGGGGAGAAGTAATAGATGGAAACGACTAATACATTAAAAGGAAATCCGTGGGGAGGTTCATCTTCAGGTTCAGATAGAAGGATGAATAATATTTCTACGGTATCTTATACTACTACAAAGAAAAAAAAGAAGAAAAAGAAGAAAAAAAGTGCCTAAAAGAGTCTTAAATATACAAGATTTCAGTGGTGGCTTAAATAATAATACTAATTCAAGAGATATAGACAACAATGAATTAGTAGAATTAAATCAGCTTAACAATGAAATACCAGGTAAAATAGTTAGTTGGGGTAAGGTAGCAGCCTTATCTGGTGGTCATGCTGTCTTTGATTCAACTGGTGAAGTTGCAGTTCCTAGTATAATATATGGTAATGGACTACACTATTTTAACTTAGATCGTGATGTAGATAGTGCTTCTAATGCAAGTGCTAATCGTGAATATTATGCTGCTCACATACCTACCGCAAGTGATGTCTATATATACAATGCATCAGAGACTGATTGGGAGGCTAGTCCTCACATAATAGACTCAGGAAGCACTACTGGGGTTGATATGCAACTTATCGATGGTCATTTACGAGTTATGGGTGCCTATGGAACAGTATCAGCAGCACAAGGTAATGGCGGTAAAAAGTATGGATATGTTAAGTATGATAGAGATATGGGCGATGTTACAAACACGGATTTAGATCAAGCCCATGATGCTATGCTTGTTCAAGATATACACGTTGCCCCTATACAAGGTGGTAGTGTTGGAGGATATACAAATACTGGTAAATTATATGACAAAGGAGATTATTCTAAACCTGATTATAATAGTGAATTATTTATGCCAGATAACTCAGTTATTGCTGAAATAACTAGTACAATAAGATATAATAAAACTTTTGTTCAATTAGAAAATGATTATTTAGATAATTATAACAATAGTTCCGATTATAGTGCAGCAGGTAAAGGTTCTATGGCTATAATATCTTATTTTAGTAACAACACAGCATCTGCTGACGAAGATAAAAGTGAAATAGTATGTTATCAAGATACTAAAAATAAGAATTATGGATTATTTGGTTCTTTGATGTATGATAATCAAGAATCAGTTGATATTTATTTAGGAGACATAGCTCAGCCTGTATTAAATCAAAATAGCACAAGATCTTTATATTTTGGTATGGTTGGTAGAATGCCATCTGAGGCTTCAATAACAGGATTTAGAATATACTATGCTCTAATTGATAATTTTAATGGTATCTCACCTATAAATGAAGGTAATGTAGGGCAAAAATATCTCTTAGCAGAAGTTGACTATGAAAAAGGAATAAGGTTTGCTGGTAAAGAGACTTGGGAACCATTTGGAATTGTTAGCTCAGGTACAAATCCTTCATATGAATATCCAACAGGAACTGGAGTTGGTTATAATAATGTTTCTTATTTTGTAGGTAAGGAAATTACCGAACTATCTATAACAGAACCTCATTTAGATGTAAAAAGATCTGTAATTGGTAGAGCTAATACAGGATGGAAATGTTCTGCTATGGCAAATAGAAGACTTTATGTTGGTAATGTTCAGTATTATACAGGAAAAAATAATGCAGATTTAATTACTAAAAATGATAGAATTTTAAAATCTAATGTAAATCAATTTGATACATTTGAAGAAGATAGTTTTATAGATGTAGAAATAGACGATGGAGAAGATATCGTTCAGCTAATGGCTCTTGGTAATAAACTTCTTCAGTTTAAAGAAAATACCTTATATGTAATCAATATAGCAAGAGATATAGAGTTTTTAGAAAATACTTATAAGTATAAAGGAGTTAAAAAACCTTTTCATGTAGTAGAAGGAGAGGGTTTTATATGTTGGTTGAATAGATTTGGTGTATTTTTATATGACGGACAAAGAGTTACAGACATTATCTTAGGAGATAAAGGACAGCCAAGAATATCTGACTGGTCTTCATCTTACAGTGATGATATGATACTGGGGTATTTGCCAAAAAGTAAGGAACTTTTTATAGGGAATAAGAGTAGAAGTTTGTTTAAATTTGATATTAAATCAGGTTCTTGGAGTAGAAGTACTGCCACAGTGTCAGATAGATATCTTTCTTTAGATACTACCAATTATGTTACTAGCAAATCAGGTGAATTAGTTTGGTTGGAACACGATCCTAGTCCAGATAGTTTAACTTTTAAGACTTGGAATCCATCTGCTCAAGCACAAACAGTAGATGATAGTACTGTTTTATTCCAAACAAAAGAATACACTTTTGAATCACCAGATATTAAAAAGACTATCAAAACAATTTATATAAACTATAAAGAAGGTGCTAATATTGAAGTAAGAGGAGTTGTAAACAATACTGCTTTATCCTTACTAGCTTCTGGAGAGCACACTTTATCTTCAGGTGCATTTTCAACAGAAAAAATTCAAATAACTAATACTAATTTAAAGAATGTTAATTCATTTGGATTACAATTAGTGGGAACAGGAAATGCAATGCATGCAGACTTTACATTAAATGATATACAAATAGTGTATAGAGATAAGAGTAGAAAATAATGGGAAAATTATTTAACAAATTAGGAAGAATATTTGGTGCAAACACAGTATCAAAGGGAAAACTTCTTCAACATACTATGATGAAAGATTTAATTAAAAATAGAAAACGAATAGAAAAATTAGAAAATGATGTAGAAATACAAAGTTTGCAGTATAAAAAAATACCTAAAAATAGTGAAGGTAAAACTGGAGATAAAAGAATAGTAACTCTAGGTAATAAAAACTTCATGTATTTTAAGATAAACAAAAAATGGGTTAGATTCGAGTTATCATGAGCTTAGATAGAGTAGAACAAAGTGCTTCATTAGTTACGGGGCAATCAAGAAATATTCCTTCTAATAGAGAGGGATATACAGGAGATATGCGTTTTGTTAGACAGGGCTTATATGTAAAAATTGGAGATAGGTGGTTAAAAGCATCATCTGATACTGGAGGTTCATTGGAAGATGTTACTACAGGACTTACTGTATATCCACATGTTATAACTTGGTTAGGATATCAAGATGCAGCTGATGCAGGTTGGACCGATTCAGAGTTAACAGAATGTGCAGAATTTATAGATACTACAGATTTAGGAGGAGATAATACTGAAGCTACAAAATATGGAACTAGATGGGTAAATAATGCTATATTTGCAACAAATGGAAATACCTTATATAAGAGATCAAATGGTAGTCAAACTTTTGATGCAATGTTTGGACAGCAAAATACTGGTAGTGCTTGGTTTGGATATAAAACATCATCAGCAGCAACGTCTGTATCTAAAATATTTCAATGCAATCAAGATGGGGCAATATCAAATGTAATTAGTTCTTCTCCAGATACTCCTCAATTTACATTATCTACAAATGATAGCGATCAAGTTACTTTAAGTATAGTTGGAGATATGAGAATTACTAGAGAAATAGAAGTTCAAAGAAAAGTAGGAAGCGGGGGAACATATAGTGCTCTTACTGCATCTCCATTAACACCTAGTTCAAGGGGTAATGCTTCTCATTCTAACATAACTACTACACATACAGATAGTCAAAGTGTCAATGCTTCTACAAATTACTACTATAGAGTTAGATGTGATAATGATGTTCACAATGGAGATTGGACAGAAGCTAATATAACAACGCCAGCAGATAATGCAGCATGGAGCAACGTTCCAGCTGATTTTACTATTGCTGTAGTTGATCAAGGACAAAGCAGCGATTGTGAAACATCTGATGCTAAGTTAATAAACCTAACAAATCCAGATGGAAATACTACCATTAGTTGTAGTCAAACAGGATTAACAGGAACTTTAGCTGTAGCTGTTTCTACTCAAGGAGATCCAGGTTTAAATGGAACTGGCAATAGTGGAACAGGTTTTATACAAGTACACAATGCTAGCTTATCTGCATCCAGTGTATATTATTTAAGATTTAAATATTGCGATTTAAAAACAAATTCTAATGATACATATCAAACAATAACATTTACAAACGATGGAGTAAGTAATACAGACCTACAAATAAGATGTAGAGTATTATAAGGAGGAATTATGGCAACAGAAGCACAAAATATAATGGATGCATACAAAGCTTATTCTAGCCAACTAGATGCAGAAGAAGCAGAAAAAATAGACAGTTCTAAAGGACTAAGTTTTTTAAATCAAATGACAGCAGGATTAGGAATGTATAGTGCTGCACAAAATCTAACTGGTTTTGCTGCAGACGCAATGGACTTAAGACATCCTACGCTTAAAGCTGTTGAAAAGACATATCAAGCGAAAGATCAAATGTACAACATGGTAGAAGGGTTAGGCCTGAATGCTAGTGGTAGTATGTGGGATATGCCCGAGCAATATACTGGTATGAGGGAACATGTATTAGAACATGGTTGGGGCTCAGAGTCTATGGATTTATGGTCTCAAAGTGAAGCTAATAAAGCTACTAATGTATATGCTGCAGGAACAAAGTTAACTGGTTACTCTCCAGATGGAAAACAACATTATTTTAGTGGTGGTTTAGATAAAGATTATCTATTTGGTGGTAAATATTTAGAGCAGTGGGGAACTCCAGGTTGGGCTAAAGGTAAAGACCATGATACTCTAGTAAATAAAGTTATGGGAGTAGAAAGTAGTGGAGACTCTACTGCAGTTTCAAATGTAGGTGCTCACGGATTAATGCAAGTAATGCCTTTAACTGCTATAGATCCAGGGATTGCTGGCACAGATTCTATTTTTGTATATGCCAAAAAACATGGAGACAATACAGATTATAGTAAATTAAATTCAGAACAAAAAAAAGACGCAGCAAAAAAACTTTTATTAAATCCTGCAATTAATAAAGATTTTGGTTCTGATTACTTAGGGTCTTTAATAAAGAGATATTCCAAGAAAGGTAAAAAGAAATCTATAGAACATGCAT
>Ga0209337_1003178_pt1 | contig 11607 bp, 10 predicted proteins | sample LinPmetageLP53_FD_184044 | JGI IMG/M metagenome (GOLD analysis project Ga0209337, IMG submission 184044) | Marine viral communities from the Pacific Ocean - LP-53 (SPAdes) (version 2) | ecosystem: Environmental > Aquatic > Marine > Oceanic | place: Pacific Ocean | collected 2010-02-08 | reverse complement strand
TACCGACATTAGATCTTTATCTGAGTATAAACAGAAAACAGAAGATAAAGAGAAAATAAAAAGACTTGAAGAGAAAACAATTATTATTGAAAATGAAATAAGTGAAATGAAGCAAATGCTTACCATTTTAATAAACAGAGGAAACTAAAATGCCAGGTGGATCTACTTTAGAAAATTTAGTTATAACAGAAACGTTTTATGGTTGGTTTACAAAAACTAACGAAATCATAAATGAGTTGAATTCCACAGTTGGCAGTGGTGTATCCGGCGCCGGTATTAGTGGTGATAATCTTATCATCACTCTTATTGACGGATCAACAATTGATGCTGGTAATGTGATTGGTCCACAGGGTGTTGGTATTGCTTCTGGTGGTCTGAGTGGCGATAATTTAATAATCACACTACAAAATGGTGCGACATTTGATGTCGGAAATGTTAGAGGACCGCAAGGTTCTACTGGTAATCAGGGTCCAATCGGCGCGACTGGTTTTACCGGTAATACCGGAGAAGCTGGTCTAGGTGTTCCCACTGGTGGATTGATTGGTTATGCTTTAGTAAAGAAAACAAATGTAGACAGAGAAACCGAATGGAAAGATCTTGGTCTTCAAGTAAAAGCAAGTCCCGGACAAGTCGGTGGGTGGGAAACCAAGAAGATAGAAAATATTCTCGGTGAGGGCCCATTAACATCTGGTAGAAATAGATTTCCCCGATGGTCACCCAATATGTACTTATCAGAAGTTCATACGGGAAGATCTACTGCATTAGATGGATCTACTGGTTTCTTTGAAGTTGCAGGTTATCTCGGAAATTCCTCTGGATATGATGATGGTGTCACAGCAGGTATAAAAGTATTAAACTTCTTTGAATCTATTAAGAGATTTGAAGGTAATACTTACTTCTTTGCCTCAACTGGTTCGAGTAGTGTAACCGGAGCTCTTGCGGAGTGTCAAGGTCGATTATTAGATGCTCCTCCCGGTTTCTATTGGAACCGTATGAAATATTTCCCAACTATTAAGTTACAACCAATATACGTTTCAAATTATTCTGTCATTGATCAGTATACCATGTATGTTACTGGTTATGCCACTGGCGCTACTTCAAGTTCAGCAGCAAATCAGAAGAAACGAAGAGGGACGTATGGGTTCTTTGGTATGTTACCAATCAATTCATTCCCCTCCGGTACTCCAGAATCTACTTTGACTTCGTTGGATAGAAACGGATTTGTTCAAGGTTCCACATGTGCGTTCTACTTTAGACCAGACGATGGAACTGCTGCTACATCAGGAAATGTTCTAGCTGTTACGAAGAGTGATGCAAACTTCAACACAGTTTCCAACACACACATCAATGCTTCGTATACTGGAGATTTCATTCGAGAAGTAACACCAGGCCGAACCGGGCCCATTGGGTTGTTCTCTTCTGCCGCAGGGCCTAGAGGCATTTCCGGTGGATTTACAGTAGATCCCGGTTGGTATTATATCATGACTGAGTTTATTCCAGCAGCGTGGTTTAGTATCGGTTCTAACTTAGATAATGTTGGTACTGGAGACGCTTATTATTCTGGATTACATTCAGATAGGGTTCTGTTCACTCACAGCGATGCTTCTTTACAAACTCAAAGACATGATATGTTTGGACTAAATGGATTTGAACTTGCACCATACAACCATGATGTGGGCGAAGGAATTCCAAAACCGTTCACGCCGACATGTTATCTTGGTGTTCCTGTCGTTAAGGGCGTTGGTACTGCTACTAGAGATCTCCAACACCCAACAGGACTCCCACCTCATCTTTGGTATAACTTTGGATTTTCCGGAGGGTCTGCTGATGGTAGATTTGTTACCGGAGCATCGGGTGGTTCCAACTCTGGTGGTATCCAATTCGGTCCACACTTAGGTTTACATTCGTATGATGTTTCAGGACAAACGGCAGAAATTTCACCAGACGGTGGTATAGTAATTCGAGCTCAGAATGCAGAACAGGGAAGTGCTCCACGAATTGCAATTTCTGTCATAAGTACATCCAATGCTGCGGAAAACCTAGTAACGTTTGAACCCGGTATCAAAGCGGTTGCCGCACCTGCTTGTAATTTCAATTGTAATACCATCTTCGATACCACCCACTTTACTGATTCTAACCACAACTATAATCTCGGACACACAACTGGAACTGGACCCGATCCAGAAACAGGAGAATGTCCAATCTATTGTTGTCCCGGTACAACTTATGCCTATTGGAATTCACAGGGACTCCTGAATGATGCTCAATCGGTTAACGGTAATATTGACCAGAACTCCGCTGGTAGTACCGGAATATTCTTACCCACGGCACCTTGGGAAATCGAATATGATTTTGATGAGTATGGATTTATTGGTGGTACGCAGGAGATCAGATGTGTTGACTTTTCCTGTGCTAACACCTACGGGTATGTTTGTCGAAATTCGTTCTCTGGATGTTCGATCTTGACCGGGTGTATTCCTCACGGAAACAATTGTGCTCAGTATGGCACCTGTTCGCCGTCGCCCAGTAGCATCCCTGCGAACTCAGATTCGGCGGATGGCGGAACCACAGACCCACCATCATCTAGAACCATCTCCATATTCGTCAACGAAGGCGAACAACACCACGATCTGTGGTTTGGAGCAAGTTCAAGTGTAACGGGATCCAATCACCTCATCTGGCACACTGCCTCCTTTGGTTGTACGACAGGTGTCACATTCAACAAGTATGAGGGTCCATAATGGTCGGTAACGTCATGTTGGAGAAACGAATGTCTACCGGACACTGTTTCACTCCGGTGATGTCAACATCATCAGCGATTGGAGTAGAGATAAACGGATCTAGGCCTGTGTTAGATGGAGATCCGTATGTCGGTCCTCATAATTGTGGAGATAAATTTCATCCTCCCGGCACAGCTGTAGCTACTCAACGAACAGTATTAGTCAACGGTAAACCTATTCAAAAGGTAAAAGATCCAATTTCTTGTGGAGATGTTGCTCTAGGTCCACCGGCAGTTGGTGTAATTATTGGTGGGTAACACTTTCATACTATAAATACAGCATGGAGGTATTAACATGGCCATAGTTTCCTCAAGAGAAGATCTCAAACAATACTGTCTGAGACGACTGGGTTATCCCGTAGTCGAGATAAACGTAGACGACGAACAACTAGAAGACAGACTCGATGATGCAATCCAGTATCTAACCGAGTATCACTTTGATGGTGTTGAACCACAATACCTAAAACATCAAGTCACGCAAACAGACATAGACAATGGTTACCTTGACATGGATCAGGTAGATACTAGAGTTGTAAGTGTTGTTCGTGCTTTTCAATTTGGTGCAGGACAAAGTAATAGCGGAAATCTATTTAGTGTGAAGTATCAGATTGCACTTAATGATTTTTATGGATTAAGAAATCCTGTAAGTATTATGAATTATGACCTCACCAAAAGGCATCTTGCCATGTTGGAAGACATTCTAACTCCAGAAAAACATGTAAGGTTCAACAGAGTTACTAATCGACTCTACCTCGACATGAATTGGGAAGAAGAAATTAATGTTGGTCAATATTTGATGTTTGAAGCTTACGTTGCAGTGGACCCAGAAACATATAAAGAGTTTTATAAAGATCACGTTCTCAAAAGATATGCTACTGCAAAGATTAAGTATCAATGGGGTACTAACCTTTCCAAGTTCGAGGGACTTCAATTGCCAGGTGGTGTCCAGTTTAACGGACGAGAAATCGCTTCAGAAGCACAACAAGAGATTGATAAACTCGAAGAAGAAATTCAACTCAAATACGAACTACCTCCAGATTTTATGGTGGGGTAAACAATGACAAATCCATACTTCTCACAAAAACCAACTTCGAATAAACTGTTAGAAGATCTTACGGCAGAAGCTATCTCGATCTATGGAAAGAGTATGGTATACATTCCTCGAACTCTTGTTCGAGAGGATAAGTTATTTGGTGAAGATCCATCATCAGCGTTTAATGATGGTTATCAAATTGATATGTACGTCGATTCGGTAGATGGATTCGGTGGTGGGGATCAAATAACAAACTTTGGATTTGAAATTCAAGATACGGCTGATCTTGTAATATCGAAGAAAAAATTCAATCAGTTAATCGCATCCGATACAATCAAACATCCAAAGGAGGGAGATCTAGTCTTCTTCCCGATGACGAACTATATTCTAGAAATTAAGTTTGTCGAACACGAAAATCCATTTTACCAGTTGGGTAAACTCTACACATACAGACTCTCATGTGAACTATTCCGTTACTCTCATGAAACTCTCGATACAGGTTTCTCAGATGTAGATGGTTTACAGGATAAAATAGATGGAACGACCGGGGCAGATCAAGATGGAAACGTCAGTATTCTACCCCAAGATGGTTATGGTACAAACACAGAAATTGGAACAGACGCAGAGTCTATTCTGGACTTCTCAGAGGTTGATCCGTTCTCGGAAGGCAATTATGAGAATTACTCTTCATGAAAAGGTAACTTATGTTTGAATCACATTTCTACAACGAAACCATAAGAAACGTAGTAACCGCATTCGGTACTCTGTTCAATAATATCAATATACAGAAACTAGATGGTGATGGTGAAGAAATCTCTAAGATTAGAGTTCCTCTTGCTTACTCTACACGAGAAAAATTCATCACGAGATTAAGAGAAGATAGTAGACTAGATGACGAAGAGTATCCAAACTCTCATGTACAGATGACTCTACCCAGAATGGCTTTCTCGATGGGTAGTATGGCATACGATCCATCCAGAAAAAGAAATACAACTCACCGAAGAAGAATTAAAGACACCCAAGACACACAGAACTTCTTAACTTATCAATATGCAGAAGTGCCTTATAATTTTGGGTTTGAACTTGGTGTTTATGCAGGAAGTTTTAATGATGGGTTGCAAATTGTAGAACAAATTCTACCATACTTCACACCAGAGTTTAATTTAACATTCCAACGGTCTGGTGGGACCAGTGATTTATATACCAAAATGGATGTTCCTATCGTATTGGATAGTGTAAATCTAGAGTACGATGCCTTAGGTGATATGGAAACAAGAAGACTCTTAATTTGGAATATGAGTTTTACTGCAAAATATTATCTACACGGACCAACTAAGAGAGAGAAGACTATTACAAGTTCCGATGTGACCCTTTTCCAGTTAGATGGTTTTACATCGGGTCAGATATCGGGTTCGACAGGAACAGACGGACAACGTTCCGCCACGGGTCCGTCCGGGGATCTGACGGGACTTACTGGCGCTGTTTCCAGAATCATAGTCGGACCTTCTGGTCCAACTGCGGACATTTCGAATTACGACTTCAACGTGGATAAGTATGTCCTGTGGAGTGAAACAAATAGTATTGATACTACTGGAGTTACATCATAATGCGTGATAAAGTTGAGAAGAATTTAGATGATATTTTTGATATAGAAGCAGAAGTAATTGAATCAAAAGTAATCGAACCGAAGAGAATAGAGAATCCGGTTAATGAAAAACGAGATCTAGATCAGGACTATAAAACTGTTCGTTCAAATCTTAAAAATATCATAAGTACAGGGTCCGAAGCTATCGAGAACATTCTTCAGGTTGCAACTGAAACTGAGTCCCCAAGAGCATACGAAGTCGCAGCACAAATGATCAAGACTGTGGCCGATGCAAATAAGGACTTGGTTGATTTACATAAGAAATTGAAAGATATCAACAAAGAAACAAACAATGTAAAGAACGTGACTAACAATGCTCTTTTCGTGGGTTCAACAAAAGAACTACAGATGATGATGAAAGAACAACATAAACTATTAGAACAGGATGATATGAAAGATGCCGAAGAGTGATTCACCCGAACAATACTTAGGAAATCCAAACCTAAAGTCGGCCGGTGTTGAAGTAGAGTATACAAAAGAACAAATTGCAGAATACATTAAGTGTAGCAAAGACCCAATCTACTTCATCAAAAATTACATAAAAATTGTATCACTGGACGAGGGTTTGGTTCCATTTACTATGTGGGACTTCCAAGAGGAAACCGTAGAAGCGATTCATAATAATCGTTTTGTTATTTGTAAGTTTCCCAGGCAGACTGGTAAGTCTACTATTATGATATCTTACATTCTACACTATGTGTTGTTTAACGATAGTATGAATGTCGCCATCCTTGCAAACAAACTGGCAACTGCTCGAGAACTACTCTCTCGGCTTCAATTAGCATATGAACACCTACCCAAATGGTTACAACAAGGTGTGATTGCATGGAACAAGGGATCTATAGAACTAGAGAACGGTTCGAAGATTTTAGCTTCTGCAACTTCCTCTTCTGCGGTTCGTGGTGGTTCGTTTAACCTTATTTTCTTGGACGAATTTGCATATGTTCCCCATGAGGTTGCGGATGAGTTTTTCAGTTCCGTATATCCCACAATTTCGTCTGGTAAGACTACCAAGATTCTAATCGTATCGACTCCCCATGGTATGAACCTCTTTCATAAATTCTGGGTAGGTGCAAACAAGAAGACTGGAGAGTTGGGTAAAAATGATTATTGGCCTGTTGAGGTACATTGGTCTCAGGTTCCGGGTAGAGATGAAGAGTGGAAAAAAACACAGATTGCCAACTCATCTCTCGAACAATTTCAAACAGAGTTTGAATGTGAGTTCCTTGGATCGGTAAACACATTGGTGAATGCTTCTAAATTAAAGACTATGACTTTTCAGAATCCGATAGGTAAGTTACCTGAAGGTTTAAACATATACAAAAAACCCGAGAAAGATAAAGTCTATTTCATGACTGTGGATGTTGCTAGGGGGGTCGGTGAAGATTATCACGCATTCGTGGTGATAGATGCTACAGAGTCACCATATGACATTGTAGCTACATTTAGAAATAACGAAATGCCTCCGATGTTATACCCAGACATGATATACAAAGTTGCAAATGAATACAACGAAGCCTTTGTACTAATAGAGACGAATGACATTGGTGGCCAGGTTGCCGATATCATGAAGAACGATTTGGAGTATGAAAACCTACTTTCTACTTCCGTTAAAGGTAGAGCTGGACAGGTTCTCGGTGAGGGGTTTGGTTCTAATGTTACGCCGGGTATTAAAACTACACAACCGGTGAAGAAGATTGGGTGTGCAACACTAAAAAGTTTTATAGAAATGGACAAATTGATTAATCCAGACTATGAAATTCTAAATGAACTCATCAACTTTGTATCTGTCCGGAATTCATTTGAAGCTGATGCAGGTCACCACGATGATTTAGTCATGTGTCTTGTCTTGTTTTCATGGATGACTACTCAAAAATATTTCCAAGAAACTTTTGATCGAGATGTTAGGAAACAATTGTATGAACAAGAAATGAAAAACATCGAAGAGGATATCATGCCTTTCGGCTTCATGAATGATGGTTTACAATCAGAAGATGTTCAAATTGATTCGGATGGTAATGTTTGGTATTGAAATCGGGAAAACTATAAATAATCTGAGTTGCATAAAAGCAAAATGATGGTTTATTCCACTAAAGGAGAATAAAATGCCCTTTCAAGTTAGTCCAGGCGTCAGTGTCGTCGAAACAGATCTTACAACTATTGTACCCACCATTTCAACCACGGCTGCAGGATTCTGTGGTCGCTTTTCGTGGGGACCAGCAAATGAAGTTCGCACGGTTTCTTCAGAAAATGAATTGAGAGAAATTTACGGTGATCCCGATGACGATAACTTCGCACACTGGTTCTCCGCCGCCAACTTCCTTAGATACGGAAGTAATCTTCAGGTTGTTAGGTCGGTAGAATCCGGCGCGAAGAACGCGGGTATTACTACTGGCGTCGGCGGAGCTAGTGATTCTATCGTAGGATACCCTATCGCTGATCAGTTATCTGGTACTGGATCTCTCAATGGAGGAGAAGGCACTCCACCATTCGTATCTAGATATCCCGGAGTAATCGGTAACAACGTTGGAGTTGCTGTTCTTGACTCGGAGGGAAACAGTGGTGAGACTCTATCTGCTTTTAAGTTTGGATCTTATCTAAGAGCTATTCCAAACACATCCGCTCGAGCATCTGAAAGAACCGGAATCACTACTGGGTTTAATGATGAACTCAGTATCGTCGTTTATGATGCTACCGGTTACTTTAGTGGAAGTAAAGACACTCCTCTTGAAATCTTCGAAGGTATATCCAAGGCAACGGACGCTAAGAAAGATGACGGAACTTCAAATTATTATAGAAATGTAATCAATAACGGTTCTAGATATATTCTTTCTACATTAGCCACCGCACCGATCACCGGAGTATCAGGAACAGCTGTTCAGAAGACCATCCAAGGACAGTATGGAGGAAGTTCCTCGGCCTCGTTCGCGGACTTCTTCGGTGGTTTATCTGCCGGATTTGCCTTGACCGGAGGTACTGGGGGAACTGGTGGTGAAGGATCGATTATTACTAACTATAACGATTTCTTTTCTAACTCAGAAACTCAGGATGTTTCACTCCTCGTTTCCGGTCCTGCTGGTGACACTCTCAGAAATGCCATCGTTGATATCGCAGAAGTGAGAAAAGACTGTGTTGCATTCGTTTCACCAGATCTTAATGATGTTACTGGTATCCCCGAAAGTGTAAAGGCAGATCGAGTCATCGCTGCTCGCGACGCAGTTACCACTAAGAGTTCTTACGCAGTAATGGACAGTGGTTGGAAGTATCAGTACGATCCTTACAACGACAAGTTCCGTTATGTTCCTCTTAACGCTGATATTGCAGGTCTCTGTGCAAAGACTGACCAGATTGCAGAACCTTGGTTCTCACCTGCCGGTTTCAACAGAGGTGCAATCAGAAACGTACTTAAACTTGCATATAGTCCCGATAAGACTGACCGTGATAAACTCTACGTCAAGGGTGTTAACCCAGTTGTGAGTTTCACAGGAGAAGGTATTGTACTCTTCGGAGACAAGACCATGCAGGCAAAACCAAGTGCATTCGACCGAATCAATGTTAGAAGACTCTTCAACATTCTAGAGAAGTCTATCGCTACTGCCGCTAAGTTCTCACTCTTCGAATTCAACGATGAGTTCACCAGAGCTGCGTTCAGAAACTTAGTCGAACCATTCCTCCGAGATGTTCAGGCAAGAAGAGGTATCTTCGACTTCAAGGTCGTATGCGACGAAACTAACAATACTCCACTAGTAATTGACAAGAACGAGTTCCGTGCAGACATCTATGTTAAACCTGCTCGTTCGATCAACTTTATTACACTCAACTTCGTTGCCTCGCCAACTGGTGTTGATTTTGATGAAATTGGGGCGTAATTTAGTAAATCTTGTCTAAATAAGAAAGACACAGGAGAAACAAACAAATGGCTACACCACTAAATGTCGATCAATTAAAAACCGTCCTTCGCGGCGGTGTCAGGACAAACCTATTCCGCGTGGATATTGCTATCCCCGGTGGAGTGGATACCTTTGGACTAGACTCAAACCTAATTGGTGTTTTGACTAAGGCCGCTCAGATCCCACAGGCAACTCTGGGTTCAATTGAGGTTCCATTCCGTGGAACCAGATATAAGATGCCCGGAGATAGAACCTTCGAACCTTGGACTATGACCGTTCTAAACGATCCAGAGATGCGAATTAGAAGCATGTTTGAAAACTGGTCCAATGCTATGAAGGGATTTGCATCCAATGCAGCCAATACCGACCCCTCAGAACTATACGGGGCAGTAGAAATTTATCAACTCAACCAACAAGGTGAAGCAATTCCTTCACAGGGTTCAACTACCACATCACCGTGGAAATTAAACTCATGCTGGCCAAGTGATATTTCTGCAATTGATTTATCATATGATGACGAAAACACCCTGTCGCAGTTCACCGTTACTTGGCAGTACCAGTACTGGATCCATGAGATCTCAACTGATAGAGCCGGAACTGCCCTAAATAATCAGGGTTAATAGTCTTTTAACATGAAGGAAGTGATATGCCAGAATTATTCGGATTCTCCTTTGGGAGAGCTAAGAAGAAGCTAACAGATGAAGCCATCATTAAAGATGATGGAACACTAGTAAACCCATCATTCGTCGCACCAGAGTCGGATGATGGGTCTACTGTTCTTGGTGGGGGCGGTGGCCATTTTGGTCAATACCTAGATCAAGAAGGTCAGATTAAAAGTGATAACGATTTAATTACACGTTATCGTGGGATGAGTCTACATTCAGAAATTGAAATGGCAGTAGAAGATATTCTAAACGAAGCAATCGTTTACGAACATGATTACCCAGCCGTAAAAATTCTTTTAGAAAATGTAGATCAATCTGATTCTATTAAAAAGAAAATAGAAGAAGAGTTCAGTCATGTTCTTCGATTGATGAATTTCACTAACAAAGGTTATGAAATATTCAGACGTTGGTTCATCGATGGTAGAGTATACTTTCATATGATCGCACCGAAAGATTCTAAAAAGGGTATTGTTGAACTGAGACCTGTTGATGCACTTAAGATCAAAAAGGTCAAGAAGATTCATAAAGAAAAAGACCAAAATACTCAGATCGAAATCGTAACTAAGATCGAAGACTTCTTTGTATATACCGAAAAAAATTATGTTAACAAGTATGGCGGTGGTATGGAAATGCAGTCGTCTGGTGGTCAAGTTGGTATTAAGATTGCACCAGAATCGATGTGTTATGTTCCGTCCGGTGTTTATGATTTTGAGAACAAACGAGTAGTCGGTTATCTTCATAAAGCAATTAAGCCACTAAACCAACTTCGAATGATCGAAGACGCGGTTGTAATTTACAGAATCTCCAGAGCTCCCGAAAGAAGAATCTTCTACATTGACGTTGGTTCTCTCCCCAAGACAAAGGCAGAACAGTATCTCCGCGATATCATGAATAAGTACAAGAACAAACTTGTCTATGATGCCTCTACAGGTGAGATGAGAGATGATAAACGACACATGTCCATGCTTGAAGACTTCTGGTTACCCCGTAGAGAAGGTGGTCGCGGAACCGAGATCAGTACTCTTGATGGTGGACAGAACCTCGGTGAAATGGAAGATGTAGAATACTTCAAGAAGAAACTATATCGTGCATTAAATGTCCCCGTCACTCGTCTCGAACCAGATTCCGGATTCAACTTGGGGCGAGAATCTGAAATCACAAGAGATGAACTCAAGTTTTCGAAGTTTATCGATAAACTCAGATCAAAGTTCTCCGACATTTTCCTACAGATTCTCAAGACTCAACTGATTCTCAAGGGAATTATGAGAGAAGATGAGTGGAACAAGATTGTACAGGACATACGTTTCGATTATATTAGAGACTCGTACTTCACGGAACTTAAGAACACTGAGATCATGAAGTCTAGACTAGAACTACTTCGTGATGTTGAAGACCATATTGGAACTTACTTTTCAAGAGATTTTGTAAGGAAGCAAATCCTTCGACAGACTGATCCAGAAATTAAAGATATGGACAGTCAAATTGATAAAGAAAAGTCAGAAGGTGACATAGATATGGAAGACCACGGCGGAGGAGACGAATCTAATGGCGAGCGCTAATTTTGACATACCACACGAACAAGGTACAAACTTTGT
>Ga0209337_1003175_pt1 | contig 11612 bp, 13 predicted proteins | sample LinPmetageLP53_FD_184044 | JGI IMG/M metagenome (GOLD analysis project Ga0209337, IMG submission 184044) | Marine viral communities from the Pacific Ocean - LP-53 (SPAdes) (version 2) | ecosystem: Environmental > Aquatic > Marine > Oceanic | place: Pacific Ocean | collected 2010-02-08 | reverse complement strand
AGCGAGCAGTGGCTGAAATGTTCGGCGTATCTCGTCAGTCAATCCGGATGCTGGTCGAGCGTGCTGAAGATCGCGGAGAGTTGGAGCCAATAAAGAAACGCATAGCTTCTAAATTCTTCACCGTTGCAGAGCTGGGAGCGGAAGAGATGCGGCGGCGACTCGAGGAAGAGCCTGAAAAGATCAAGTTTCATGAGCTTAGTGTGGGGACCGGGATCACAGTTACGAACGGCAATCTGTTAACCGGTTCGGCCACGTCAATAGTTGCCAAAGTGACGGTCGATCAGGGCGCCTTGGCTGCGCGCCTGGCCGAGCTCAAGAAGGAGGCGATTGATGTCTAATTTTCGCTCAAATAACTCTGAGTTACCTCAAAACACCCGATTAACTCAACAAATAGGGGCAAAACGGCGATCTATGTCGATTTATGGTCAAATTGAAGGGCCATTCTACTCTGAACACTCTCAATCTTGGTGTGGCTCTGCTCGGCTCTTCGAGCCTCGTAAACAGTCGGGGGGGGGGGGGTCACGATTTTCAATCGCGACGCCAGTATATAATGGATACCGACTCGCACAAAATTCAGCAATTGGGCCTAGTGCCGTTAATGTTTGGTTTTGGGCAATAGCATTAAGTTTAGCGGTTATTGTGTCGTTAATAGATTTTACTTAAATGCCTGGAAAAAAAATTTTGGCTAACGTGGCATGTTTCTCTTAACGGAAAACATTAATAAGCTATATGGCGCTACGTTCCCGGTGTCCATTCCGGGTCGGCCTCGGCCTCGGGTTCTTGGTTGGTTCCTCCCCGGGGCTGAAACTTTGGAGGAGAATAGAGTCGGAGGAGAGCTCCGCACCGGCGTAGACGGCTGCATTGAACACTCCTTCAAAACTTATTTTGGCGGCTTGATTTGGGGCGGGCTTAACATGATTAGCTCGTTGATTAAGTCGTTACCGTCGGGGGGGTTGATTGGTTCCCCTCGACGGAATATTTATTAAGAATGGATGATCTGATTACAGAGGAAGAGTTGGCCAATCGGATCGGCGTTTCCCGTGGGGTACTGCGGGAATTTAGGACAAAGGAACTAGGCGCGCCTGAAGATGGTTTCTGGCTGCGGATCAAGCGTGTGATCCATTACACCAAACAAGGCGCTCAGAGCGTGCTGGAACACGTTAAAAGTGGTTTGGCGCAGGATATGACTCCTAACGATAAAAAACTCCTTGAGGGGCCCTTAGAGGAGATTGTGACGTTTATAAGGGGAGGATTTGGCAACCGGCAAATTGTTGAAGCAAAACGTAAAAATAATGAGCTCATCAATGTTCGTGTGCATGACAGCAGTAATTTTAGACTCCGGTTGATCAACGGTGAACCAATGAGGTTTCCAGCCACAAAAGAAAAGTACGGCTGGGTGTTGAAAGGGCGGCCGCCACGGCAGCCGGGTAAATGGTAGAGAGATGGATTAAATTAACTACAAACGGGTTAGTAAAACTTACCCAAAAACTTCCCGAAGGTAAAAAATGGAAATGGCGAAAAAAACGTCACAGGAATTGTGTGCTCATTTATCTAGAAGATCACCGGCAACGCCGATGGGATTTCAAGATGAGTCAAGGCATCTACATTAGGCTACATGGCGACAGATCAGACATGGTGGGCATTGACGCAAACCCCGGAAATGAAGTTCAGCACTAAATCTGTGCTTTGCGCGATGGCGATCATTTCCAGTGAAAAAGACGGCAAATGTTACTTTTGGCAATCTCCTGTCAAACTGGCTGAATACCTGGGTTGTGGCCGTTCAACCGTTTATAACCAAATTAACAAACTTTGTGAATTAAACGTCATTCAGGCCACCGTTGATGGCTATTTGCTTTGTGTCTCTGAGCGGGACTCAACTGTCTCTAAGCGGGACTCAACTGTCTCTAAGCGGGACTTAACTGTCTCTAAGCGGGACTCAACTGTCTCTGAGCGGGACTCCTATATAGAAAGAGAATATAAAGAGGATTATAAAGATATTATGGGTAGGGATCACACCCCCGGATTGGTGGAGAAGAAGGATTTAAGAGAGAGAGCCAACATGATGGGGGTCGATCCAGCCTTTGCTGATGAGTGGTATGATAAGTGGTATGCCAATGGAGTTTTCTGGGTGGACGGCGATATGTCCAAAACTCTCAAGCCAATGGGCTGTAAATTGGGAGTCTTGGTTAATCGGTTAAAATCCAAATGGGAGAGTGAAAGAGATAAATGGGCTACAAATAAAAAAAGAGGCGGCCGTGCCACATGGGACTTAAAACAGCAAAAGGAGAATTTGACCGAGCTGATGAAGGAGCACCCAGGCAATCCCAAAAACGATGGTATTCAAGAAGCGGATGTGGAAACGAAAGCAGAATTCCGGAAATTACGAAACGAGCGTGATCAACTCACTAAGCAACTGGCAGGAGTAAGCAGCTAATGAAACAATCTGAACGGCAAGGTTTGGTCGATTGGGAAGCTGAAAAGGAGTGTAACTCAAGTTTGGCAGTAGCTGTTCTAAAACAAGCTGTAACCGATTATAGAAAGTTAAAAGCATCAAAAAACGAAACGAGGAAAATAGAAGGTGGTTGGATGTGTAAAAAAGCTGTAATGAAAGAAGTAGAAGATTTCTTTAAAGAAAATGGGGGGGCGTCGTTTTATTTAGAACTGGTTGGTGGGGAGTTAGACGTAACGGCAATTTTAAAACAAATAAAAAATGAGTGACGAATTATTCCCAAGAGATTTAACGGCTGAACGAGGCGTGCTCGGCTGCTGCTTGCTTACGCCTGCACTAAGCTTGAGTGACGTGCTGGCCAAGCTTGGCAACAACGATCCGCATGATGCGTTTTACGACACTCATCACCGGGAAATCTTTCGGGCTATGTTCGAGTTGTACCGAGACGGAACGGGAATCGACATTTTGACACTCACCTCCTCACTGAAAAAGGAGAAGCCAGATCAGCCTTGGGCGAGTTTGATGGCGGAGATTGAAGATGAAGTAGGCAGCACGGTAAACCTAGAGTTTTATTTAAAGCCGGTAATGGAGTGTTGGTATTTGCGTAAACTGATTGAGGTAAGCCGACATCACGTTGAGCTGGCAAAAAACCCGGATAATCATGGTGGAGTAGTTTCGGTGTTGGATCGTGCCGAGACAGACATACTTGATCTCAATTCGTCGCGTGCTCCGGATCAAGGAGCAGATTTAGGGGGATTGGTAAATAAGCTTTATGAGGAGATTGAAAACTACGAGCGCGGTGAAGGGCGACTGACAGGGCTGGACACTGGGTTTGAGTATTTGAACAAACAAACCAGCGGTTTTCAAAAGCGGCAAATGATATTGATTGCCGGGCGACCGGGCATGGGCAAAACCTCGTTTGCCACCAACATTGTGGCTGATTTGCTGTTTAGGCAAAACGTGCCGGTGGCGTTTTTCTCGATGGAAATGGCGGCCGTCGAGTTGGTGGAAAGAATTATATTTGCTCAAGGGTGGTGTAATTATCAGAATTACCGTACCGGGTATGCTTACAAGGCAGATTTATCGGTGCTCCTGCCTATATGTGAGGAATTTAAAAAACTACCGCTTTATCTTGATGACACAACTCAACAGAGCATTCTCGACATTCGAGCTAAGTGTCGGCGCCTGAAAGCGCAGCACGATATTAAGCTGGTGGTGCTCGACTATGTGCAGCTCATTCGGGGAACGAGCAGCCAGTACAACAATCGCGAGAGCGAAATTGCCGAGATTTCAAGAGGGATTAAGGCACTTGCTAAGGAGCTCGAGATTCCTGTGCTCGGTCTTGCGCAGCTTAATCGCGCTTCGGCCCAGAAAGGGCACTACACGCCTTCGATGGAGGATTTGAGGGAGTCTGGTCAGCTCGAGCAGGACGCTGATCTGGTGGCTATTCTGGCTGATGCCCAGCCGCGTAACAATGAAGAACGCGACATGTGGGAAAGCGGAGAAGGATGGCTGGAAAAAAAGAGACGCAACCTTGTGATCGTCAAGCAGCGCAACGGCCCCTGCGGGAGACAGGATTATGTATTTCATAAAGCGGCCATGCGGTTTGAAGCTTACAAGGAAGAAAAAACAACATAAATATAAAAAATGACAGGACAAATGAAAGATAACACTCGCCTCGCATACACTCGCAAAGAGGCCGCCGGGCTTCTTGGCATCAACCCGATCTCGCTCGACCGCTTGGCCAAGCGAGGGTTGATTCACCCCAGCCGCGCGTTACAACGGCCACTGTATGCCCGAACCGAACTCGTCCGCTTTCTTGAGGACACGCAGTACGATAAATGGATAAAGTAACCGTGAACGACCAAGACTTTAAAAAAACATGATACACATAACATTAGAAGGAAGGTTGGGCGCTGATCCGACACCGAACGAAGACTACGGCAACGTGACCAACTTTAACGTGGCCAATCATATGGGAAAAAATAAGGAAGCTGATTGGTACAAGTGCAGTGCGTGGAATGAACTTGCGGACAACATCCGCAAATGGTTCAGGACGGGCTCGGTCATTATTGTGCACGGGCGAATGGTGAGAACAAGCTGGGACGTGAACGGAATCACTTATAACGATGTTGAGATCAAGGTGGACAGTTTCGATTTTCCTGTTTCCAGCGGAAAAAAGAAAGAGGAGCAGGAAGACGTAGACGTAATGCAACCTGAGATCGTTAAAGACAATGAGGAAGCTACTGTCGCCCACTACTCTGAAACACCTTGAGATTAGCCTGGGCAGAGGCAATGCGGAACTCGAAGCCAAAGCTCTTAACTGTTTGTATCACGAAAAAGAGTTAAAGATAAACGAACCACTTTTTTATCTGCGTAAAGAAAAAGCAGATGAAATAATAAAAGAACCAAATAGGTATAAAGTAAAAGCAGAAAAAACATGGCAAAAGAAACTAAAAAAATGGACGGGGCTGACGAACAAGCAGACCTAAATAAAGCAAACGCAACGGCAAATAAAGCAAACGCGATGGCAGCTCTTCAAACGCTTGCAAATTTTGCGCTTCAACTTGCACAACAGCAATCGCAGCAAGTGCAAAACGCGGCAAGTGTTCTTGAGCGAGTCATTCACGATGCCACTGAAACGTGGAGTAGTGAGCCTAAAATAGTGAAAGCTGATGACAGGGATTAATGTCGTTTAAGCAGACTCCACACCCAATCCATCCGGAACTCACGGACAGGGAGATGCTGAGCATCGCCGAATCCAAAGGCGTTGAGTTTCTTCAAAAACTTCTCGAAGAGCGAGAGCAAGCAATTGCCCTGTCCATTAACGATCCGCTTAACAGCGGGTTTGAGCTGGAACCGTGGACACGAGCGCGCTCTCTGTTATCAGAGGCGGATGAGTTGTTAATACTTGGCGGCAACAGGGCGGGTAAAACCGACTTTGCCGCTAAGTATGTGGTGGAGACAATGTGTGCCAAAGATAAAAGCAACGTATGGTGTTTGCATTCCACACTGCCTAGTAGCATCGAAATGCAGCAGCCGGTCATTCGGCGCTATCTGCCGCCTGAATGGCGCGACATAGGAAAGCAGGGCAAGACAACCAATGTGCGTTGGACAGACAAGGGAGGCTTTAGTGATCAAGTGTTTATCCTGCCAAATGGTTCGCGCTGTCGGTTCCTGAACTATTCCATGTTGGAATCAGTGTTTGAAGGAGGGGAACTTGATCTGATATGGGCGGACGAGCTGATTGGCTATGATCTGGTCAAGACGCTGCGTTTCCGTATTGCCACTCGTTCGGGCAAACTGATTGTCACCTTTACTCCCGTGAAAGGTTACAGCATGACGGTCAAGGAGTATCAGAGCGGGGCTAGAGTGCTGGAAAGTGCCGAGAGCGAACTGCTGCCAAACAATGTGAACGTGCCCGGTTGTGCCCCGGGCCACATGCCGTACACGCTTCAGCCAATCCGGCGTAATGCCAAGATGATTTGTTTTCATTCCATTTGGAATCCGTTTGGCGGATATGTGAATGTAAAAAAGATGCTCGAGGGTAAGAGCACTGAAGAGATCAAGATTCGTGCTTATGGGTGGGCAGAGCGGCTCGAGGGTAAAGCGTTTCCTAAATTTAACGAGAACGTGCATGTTGTGCCGGTGGACAAAGTGCCGGAATCGGGCACGCGCTACTGCTCGGTTGACCCGGCCGGAAGCAAAAACTGGTTCATCAAATGGTACCTAGTGGACAACCTGAACCGGGTTTTTCTCTACCGGGAATGGCCGCCACGTCAACAGTACGGAGAATGGGCGCTGCCCAGTGACAAAGCGGATGGCAAGCCGGGGCCCGCGCAGACCGGGTTGGGGTTAAGTTTGGTTAGCTACAAAAAGCTGATTCTTAAATTTGAGGACGGCGAGGAAATACACCGTCGCATTATTGACTCGCGCTTTGGCGGCGCCGAGGTGCCCAGCGCAAAAAGTGGCATGACTCCCATCATCATGCTCGAGCAAGATGACCTAGATGAAGAAGGTAACGAGATCGTCCCGGGTATGGTGTTCTTCCCGGCGCCGGGCGGCCAGATCGAAGACGGGATACAAGGCATTAACGACATGCTTGACTACGACGAAAGCAAGCCGGTCAGTATGATGAACTGCCCGCGCTACTACATCAGCGAGGCGTGCGAGCAGTCGATCTATGCTTACGCCGAGTACACTGGCCTAGACGGCCTTAAAGGGGCGCTCAAGGACGTAATCGACCCGGATAGGTACATGTTTAAGGATGGCATCCACCACTTCGATCCGGTGGCCTTTGCGGCCACGGGTGGTGATGCCCCGGATTTCTAAATGAGACAGGCCCCGTCACATTTTCAAGTGACGTAAATGTGACGTAAATGAGACAGATTCTGTCTCATAAATCTTCCAACCTTGTAATATTCAAATAAATGTTACGATGTTAACTAGCTTAATATCAGTCTTTTAAGAAATCTGACACTCTTTTCAAAGCCTTCCAAGGTTGGAAGGCTTATGGGACAAGCTAGGCGTCACAATGTGACGTAAACCGTCACATTCTAAAATAAATATAAGTGTGTGGGTATTTATTTTAATTTGACAACCCCTTGACGGCATTGCGCTAAAACGTAATATCCCGGCCGAGGAGATTGTATGAAGCAATTCAATGATTTACCACTGTTATTACAGGTAGGAACTGTCACACAGTTATTAAAAGCTGGAAAATCTACAGTTTACCGGCTGATAGATACGGGCAAACTTGAAAGTGTCCAATCGGTTGGAGTCCATAAAAGAGTGACTCGAGAAAGTGTACGGCGCTATTTAAAACTACCGTCGGAAGGGGCGCTTGTAAAGGTGCAATGAAATCTGACAATTTAATTTACGAGCTGGATCTTGGGGAGATACTTCGAGAATACCGCGAAGCTGCCGATAGTAGTCAAGTAGACCGCAAGACTAAAAACTGGGAAAATCGGCACAATATCTGGCCGGGCCAATCAGATGACGGTCGCAAATGGAAGAAAACGCTTGGGCGTGACCCGGTGCCGTTTGATGGTTGCAGTGATTGTCGTGTGCCGTTGGTGGACACTTATGTAAACGAGGACACTGACATGCTGATGACATCGCTGCGCAACATGACAGTGCAGGCGATGCCCACAGAGAGCAACGACGCCAAAAAAGCGTTTCAGACCACCAATTTTCTGCGTTACATGTTGAGCAACCAGATTGATGAGTTTTATACAGAGGCGGAGCTGGCGGCCAATTATTATCTCGAAAATGGGCTGGCGGTGATTGGTGTATTTTGGGAACGCGAAACGCAACGCTATTATGAGACAATAGACCTTGAGGACATCAAGAACGCAGCGATGAGCGATCCGGCGCTGGCAGAGTTGCCCAGCATGTTGCTTGATCCCGCAAACGATGACGCTGTGTTTGTCATGGCGCAGAATCTTTTGGCGGCACAAAACTATACCGTGTCAGATGCCGAGGTGCGGGCGCTGATCAGTGATCTGCGCAAGAAGGGTGAGGGCAGGGTAACAGTGCCAATGGTTCATAAGGATCGTCCCACAGTCGTGGCGCTTAAAGTGGGCGAAGATTTCTTTGCCCCGGCAGACACCACTGACATTCAAAAAGCGCGCCGACTTTATTACCGCCAATACATGACGGCGGAGCAGATACAGGATGCGGTAGTTAGTCAGGATTGGGACAAACGCTGGGCCGAGGAAGTCATCGAGAGTGCCAAAGGCAACATGACTTCGGGAAACTTTCTCGAAAATACGACTCATCGTAGCAAGCGGCCGGGCCAACTCGATCTGGATACTGAAAACCTTTATGAGATCGTTCATGCTTTTGAGCGGCGTGTTGATCCCAAAACCGGTGTACCGGGCATCTATATTATTATTTTTAGCCCACACCTTATGTCGGACGAGTCCGGCGGAGAGATTGTGGCCAAGCATGAGCTGCTCAACTACGGGCACTGCCAAATGCCTTTTGTGCTGATGCGCCGCGAGTTTCTTTCCCGGCGCGTTGATGACTCACGAGGCTACGGCGAGATCGCTCACACTTGGCAGCGCCAGATCAAGATGGAATGGGATGGCCGGGTGGATCGCTCATATCTGGCAACAATGCCGCCTCTCATGCACCCATTTGGCCGTGCCCCGAGTTCATGGGGGCCGGGCGTGATGGTTCCAAGGATGCGCGCCGACGATTACCAATATGCTGAAAGTCCTAAATATGACTCAGGCAGTAAGGAAATCGAGGAAAGTATCCGTAAGACAGCCGACCGTTATTTTGGGCGGCCGGTGGAAGAGGCCAACGTGGCTTACGCGCAGATGCGCCAGCAGAACATGGTTCGCAAGTGGCTCGACCACTGGCGAGAAGTAACTCAACAAGTGTTGCAGCTCTGCCAGCAGTTTATGCCTGAACCATTCTATTTTCGTGTGGTGGGCAGCAACCAGGCTGAACCGTTGCAGACCACGCGACAGGAAATTTTAGGCCAGTACGACATTCAGCTCACGTTCAATGTGGCTAATCTTGACGCGGAACTGGTAAAGCAGAAGCTTGAGTTGTTGAGGGCCGCCGTGGGTGAGTTTGACATCAACGGCGTGGTGGATCGCACCGAGTTGATGAAGGTAGTGTTTGATTTTGTTGACCCAAACATGGGCGAACGTTTGTTGCGACCGTCGGAAGCAGCGAGCGAGCAGGAAAAGGAGGAGGAGCGCAATGTGTTTGCGCAGCTCATGGCGGGTGTGCCGGTGGACGTTAAGGAAGGTCAGGCATATGAATTGAGGCTTAATGAACTAGGCCAGCTTGCGCAGACCCCTACGGCAGCTAAAAAACTTCAGGAAGATGAACATGTGCGCGGTGTGGTGGAACGCCGGCTTAAGCAACTTGAACATCAACTTGTGCAACAACAAAATGCACAAATCGGAAAGCTGGGAGCATGAGCGCAGGCGAACCTATTGATAAGATTTCCCCGGAAAATTTTATTCACGACAACATTCGTGGATTAATGGCCGACACTCGGTCTGAATATTTAATCATGCTGATCAAGCAACAGCAGGAAGCCTTGGTGGTTTATCTTTCTGACCCTCGGTGTGCCGGTGATCACGGCAAGTTAGCTCATGCGGCTGGCGGTGTGGATGCTTTGGCAAGTCTAGTTGAATTGATTTTAGGAATAAAAAACGGGTCTGAATAGACCTGAATAGGTCTGAACGGCCGCCCCAAGCACATTGTTGCTAAACAGATGAGGGTCGTGGAGGTAAAAGCCTCCACGACCTTTTTCTTTGTTTGGAGGTAATCAAACACTGGACACCTAAGTGCAAGGTATAAAGCATGGCTAATATAGAAACAGGCGTGGCGGAGGCCCCTAAACCCGCAGACAACATATCAGTGGAAGAGCTCTCGTCCATGTTCGCACCGGCGACGGTCGAGCCAATTGGAGAGCAGACGGAAGCCGAGGATACTGTTGGAGAACAATCCCCGGTGGATGCAGAGGAAGAGCCCGTGGAAGAGGCGCCCTTAATTGTCCCTGAACCAAAGGACGAAACCGAGGACCCGGATCAACCTGAAGAGGAGGCGCAAGCCGAACCGGAGGAAGAGCCCGAAGAGACGGAAGAAACTGAGGAGACGGTGGACGAGCCGGAAAGTACGGACTCGCGTTGGGAGAAGAAATTCCAAAAGCGCGTGAACAAGCTGACGGCACGATCCAAGGAGGCAGAGGAGCGTGCGAGGCAGGCAGAGGATCGAGTCACTGAACTTGAGCAGGATGTAGAAACTTATCGCAGCGCCGCCGAAGCACCGGTGGCAAGTCCGGATGACGGGCCGTTAGGTGAGATCAACACCGTGCAACAGTTGCGTGATGAGAAGAAGAAGTGGCTTAACGTGAAACATTGGTGCGAGGAACGCCCGGACGGCGGGAACTACACCGATGATAACGGAAAGGAAGTCTACATTGAACCTTCGGAGGTGCAAAAGGCCAAGCGGGATGCGGAAACGCATCTTATGGTCAACATCCCCGAGAGGGAGGAGCAGATCAAGGAGTACAACACAAAGGAAACACGGTTCAACGAACCGGTTTACAAAATGTTTCCCGAATGGAAAGACCCCAAGAGCTCGTTCTACAAGCAGGCAATGGAAATTGCTTCTGCTGTTCCCGAGGTAAGAAGACTTCCCCATTGGAGGGGAATCGTGACGGCGCAGATGGTTGGATTGCAACACATACAAAAAATGATGAACGGCAAAACCAAGAAAAGCGCCAAGCAGGAATCGCCTTCGTCGGTATCGGTGCGCAGTAACTCCGCGCCCGCGCCGACTCGTGGGACACCGGCCGACAAGGCCGCTTCAAGCGCCGACAACGCTTTCTACGATGAGAGCAGCCCCGACTACGGATCAGCCGATGCACTACAAGAAATGTTCTCCGCTAAACGTAAAGCGCGGCGAGTAGCCGCGTAACAACAGAATAAAAATATGCCAGGAGCAAATACATACAGTGTGCCCGGAGATACCGGGGGCAACAGAGAGGATTTGCGGAATGTTTTGACGGTTCTCGAACCGGAAGAGACACCCGTGGTCAGCTCTATGAAGAAGGGGCCGGGGCCAAACGCCACCTTTGTTGAAGTGCTTGCAGACACCCTAGACTCGGTAAACCGTACAGGTATTCCGGAAGGTCAGGATGTCGCAAGTTTCGACAACAAGGCGACGAAACGAGCTCGGTTCGGAAACTACATACATATATCACGGCGCTCGTTCGGTGTTACCGACGTGCAGCAGTTGGTGGACACCGCAGCAGTCAATTCGGAATACGATTATGGCAAGCGCAAGGCAGTCCAAGAGTTGAAACGCGACATCGAGGCAGTCGTTTGCGGCGGTCAGGATCGCACTTCCGGGGATCAAGACACACCTTGGGCTACACGCGGTTTGTTCGATTGGATCGACAGCGCGGGGCCGAGTGATGTGCCTAGCAGCTTCCGTACACCGGCGGCGCAGGTTCACGACGGATCGACGATCACGGAAGTGGTGCTCAACGGGATGCTTCAAAGCCTGTTTGAGACTCACGGAACGAAGAAGAGCTACTTGGCAGTGTTCAGCCCCGAGCTGATCGAGCTGGTAGACTACTTCACTCGCACGGAAAACAGCGCGGCCCAATACACAAGTGCCAGCGGTGCCA
>Ga0209337_1003173_pt1 | contig 11619 bp, 14 predicted proteins | sample LinPmetageLP53_FD_184044 | JGI IMG/M metagenome (GOLD analysis project Ga0209337, IMG submission 184044) | Marine viral communities from the Pacific Ocean - LP-53 (SPAdes) (version 2) | ecosystem: Environmental > Aquatic > Marine > Oceanic | place: Pacific Ocean | collected 2010-02-08 | reverse complement strand
ATATTCCTTTATCAGTTCTTTAACATCTAAAGCAACTTTTCTTAGTCTTTGGGCTATGTCTCTATATCTTCCTGCTCTAGATTTATCTCTTAGAGAATACTCTTCTAACATAACAACAAATTCATTTATAGCCTTATGTAAAGAAGGAACCTTGCTAAAATCCCTTCTTAGTTCCTGCGCTATTACAGAAGGATTCTCTTGCATACTTCGCAAGGGTCTAGGCTCAACTCTTTTCAAAAAAAACACCTCATCTAAAACTTGATTTAATCAGATACACTTGTTCTTCTGTAATACCATATTCCTTTGATATGTTATTGTGAGAGTCTACTGCCTTAACGATGTTCTCTACTTCTAAGTGGCTCAAATCAATTTGCTGACCTGTTTCCATTTTAGTAACAACCTTATCATAGGACTCGAAATCAGGAAGAAGGAAGCCATAAGAGACATCCTTACCTAATTGTTTTCTAATTGCATCATGAGCCTCTAGTAGTCTCTTTAGAATAACAGGCAAATCACTTTCTACACTCTTCAATAGAGCAATTAGTTTTCTGTAGTTCTTCTTTATCGAATCCTTTCTAGTTAATAGTCCTTGATTCATCTCTAAGTATTGAGGCAGAGCAAAGATACTGTATGCTTTTCTAGTACCAGACTGATTCTGCTCAAATCTTTTCGCTCTTTCATCAATTGTAGTACCTCTCATCTTAGAGTTTAGCATTTCAAAATCACTAGTTAGTTCCATATAGTGTTTCAATACTGCCGCAAAGTAATCATAATTATCTTCATCATTACCGAATATTTCACTCAATGCTTGGGATGCGGCTATAGCCTTAAGTCTCATTTCATCAGTAACCTCTACTTTAGGCTTGGCAAGAGTTTCTAAAAAGTCATTGATTCTTCTCAAAGTATCTGATTTAATTGTTCCTCGACCTTCGCTTGCTAATTGCTCAAAGGCACTTCCTAATACAGTATCAATACCCATATCCTTAGCAAAAACATTTAACGCTTTATACCCATCATTGTTTGTAAAGTCGGGCATAGTAATAGGGGTCTTACCGACATATAGAGGATTGACATAGTATTCATTAAAAGCCTTGAAGAACTCCTTGAATACATTTTCTAGTGGTTTTAGTTCTTCTCTCATTTTACCTCTAGTAGAGGGATTCTTTGGCCGCATTCTTTGAGACTCAGAGATAATAGTCTCTATTCTAGGGCTTCGTCTTTGTCTTGTTTTGTCTGATTCTCTCTGCGTTGTGGTTTTGGTTCTCGACCTAGAAGTAGTTGTTCTAACCGCACTTTCAAAACCAAATCTCTTATCAGTAAATGCTTCATGTAAATCACTAAAGAGTTCATCTAAATCATTTACTATTTCTTCCGCCAAACTGGAAGAGGGTTTTTCAGTAATGTCATCAGATGCGGATTCAATATCTGTTTCTAACAAATTAATAAACGCTTTATCTTTAAGTATAGAAGCAGGAAGCAAGTAACTGTCTCGGTCTAAAGTTACAGAATCTTCTAATTCATCGAGTAGTCTATCCATGTAAGTCTGAAAATCTAAATAGCCCTTTCCTTCTCGAATCATATCAATGCTTTCTCTTAGCACTTGTTCTGACTTCTCTTCAAGAGCAAGTAGTTTGGTTCCTTTTAGAACCTCGTAGGCCAGTAGGGGGTCTGTATCTGTGCTTCCTTCGGCTCTAGTAAGTATTTGGTTTATACGGTCTAGTTCACCATCCCCATCATCGCCTTCTTCCACTTCTATATCGCCGCCCGATGATTCAGCCATTGCTCCTTCTATCTCTCCTAGATAATTAGCACCCCAACCTTCATCACCTGAGGTTTCATCATCATCATAGTCTTGGGCTTTTCCTTTTGCTTTTTGATTAAGATTCTCTGCACTTTCTATTCTAATCAAAGCATCAAGAAGTCGATGAACAGGGTCTTCTTGATACTTAGCAGTCATTTTAGTAAAGTTGTATATGTATTCTAAGTTCTTATCAGAATACTCATCTTGTATCTTTTTCATCTTGGCTATGAATTTTACACCTTCATCAATACCGCTAACTTTTGGAGTCAAATCTTCTTCGCCCATTTTAATACCAGTAACTACTTCGTATGATTTCTCAATCAAGTTATCCAGAGCAGTCTTGAATGCAGGGTATTTAGAATTAGCATCTTCCCAATGTTTATAGATACCTTCTCGGATAGAACCTTTGCTTAGAGCATTTGCCCCTACATACTTATCAATATCAATCTTAATAGTTTTAATTCGCACCTTTCTAGTCTTACTTCTTTGTATTCTATCGTATGCTATAACCAAAGTATCGAAGTTCTCTAAGACATTCTTTTTCTCGTCTTCTTCTAGAGTCTCTGCATAGTTTCTAATCTTATCTTGAAGAGATGGGGAATTAACGACAAAACTTTCATTCTTGAATGTAATACCTGCATCTTCGCTAATCTTCGTTTTAAGTATATCAACTGGAGTTAATAGTTTGCCTTTTCTAGTAACTGGTTTAGATTTTAGCAATTCCTTTATTGCTTCACTTGTCGGGGCTTGTTCGCCCTGTTGATTTTTGATTACTGCTCTAACAACCTCTTTGACCTTTTTCAAATCTTCTTTTGTTGTTGCTTCGGGGTCTAGTTTTCTTGCTATTTCAGTAATGCCTCTATTTCTTTGAACAGTACCGCTTTGAGTCGCTGCTAGGAGTCTTTTTACTTCTTGTTCTAAATTTATTTCACTCATCAAGCATCGCCTCCAGTTAATAGGGGTGGGTTCGTGTCCTTAAATTGATTGATTGCATCCATTACTCTCCCCCTTCTTTTTCCCCATGTCTTAGTGGCCCAATTCTCAGCAAAGTCGTCTAATACAGTTTGAAATCCTGAAATTAAAAGTTTCTTTACATCAGCGATAAAACCAACCATTCCTTCGTTAAGTTTAGTCGCTACCTCTTCCTTCTTTGTCTCGTCTTCTTCTGCCACTAATTTCTTTAATGCTTCTTTGACAAGACCTTGATTACTTCCCTCTATCGCACTTCCGACCTTGCTTAAGAATGCTAAGGAACGTATAGGGTCTAATTTTTCTGCGGCATTAGTCGTGCCTATTTGCGGTGAATTGATTATATCGTTTAGTTCCTCAGGAGGTACGCTCAATAAGTAACTAACAAATGGCTTTTCTGAACCCCCTGTAGCAATATCATATATTTGAGACATACTTTGACCCACCTTTAGGAAATCAATACCCTGTTCCGCACTTTCTAAGAATGTAACTAATGCCTTTCTATCATATTCCATATCTTCTATTTCTATTCTAGCAAACAGGCTTCTAGAAATACCGCCAGTTGCTGCTAGTGCCTTTTCTTCTTCTTCGGTTAAGGTATTATTATCAGAATCTACTAAAGTGATATCTAAATCACCTAAATCTTCCTCTGCATTTGCCCATATCTCTTTAATTTTCTTAGATTCAGCATAAGTAAACAGGCTTTTATCCGAAAGCATATTTGATTTCATAGACCTTAAAGTTTCATCAATTCCAGTGGATAAATCTCTTTGTGAGCCAATTTCTGTCTTAATTTGGTCTCTTGCGGTCTCAGGATTGGAAGATAGTTCTAAATCTATCAAAGGCTGAACATTAAAATTGAATTTTGGACTGTAATTAACCGCATTTCTCACTATTGACTTTTTATCTCTAATGGCAGAAACAATATCATCATATAACATAATTTTTAGAGTAGAACTAGGGACAACTTTTGTTTCTCTAACGGTTCCGAATAAATCTTGGAACCAATCCTCTGTTTCTGTGCTTCTATAAGTATTATCTATGATTACTTTAGCATAAGGATTCAAATTTAGTGCTTTTCTTGCAGAAACTTTGCCTGTTTTAGTATCTATCAAAGATTCTCTAGTTAAAAAAGTATTTTTAGGTAATTTTCTAGAACCAACATAATCAGGAACAAAATTCTCTATAGTTTTGGGTATTTTTCTTATTGCGGTTAAGTAATTATCAATATCAGCACCATTTAGATTCTGTTTTGCTGTAAATGTAATCCCTTTAGCCGCTAAAACATCGGCTGAGTCTAATTGCCCGATAACTTCTGAATATTGTTCCGCACCTTCTAGATTTGGTTCGTATTTTATCATCTTTTCTGCAAAAAAGGATTTCATTTTCTGTCTTGTCTCTAAAACAGAGTTAAATTCTTGGCTTGATTCAACATAAGTCAATAAATCATCACCCGATGGGCGACCTATTCTAATTCTTTTGTACCTTGTTACAGGTTCTGTTTTCTGTGGCTCAAATTTCTTACCTTCTTTTACGTCAGAAGTAAAATCCTGAACCATTTGTACTTTTTTATCTTTAATGTCTATAAGAGAATCAGTAACTTTAAAATTCTTAAACAATAATTTAGAAAATTCTTCTAAATTGGAGTCAAATTCTGCTTTTTCTGTAGAATCGCTAGGTATTTTCTTAAAAGTAAGTAGCCATCTCTTATCTAACTCTCTAAAAACTCTTAATTTTCTTCTAATGACAGGGTTGTTTCTCATTGTTCGGGAGGTAACATTAGCCAATTCCTTCACTTTCTTAGATAATTCCTGAAAGTTATCTTCGTCGGCCTCAGTAGTCTCCTTACTAGGGTCTTGTATGTCAAAACCTAGCAAAATAGCAGTATCTAGCATAGGCTCAATTTCAGAAAATTGTAAAGGAGGAGAAGCATCTAGAAGTTTTTGGAAGTTCTTCTTGTAGTCTTCTAAGGAAAGGTCATAGATTTCAGAATAGACAGAGTGTAGTTCCTCGATAGATTCTTCCCCTTCTCTAATCTTCCTAAAAAGTTCTTTAGTCCCTTTAGTCATCCCCTTTTCTTCAATGTCATTGACTAAACTATCAACGGTGGACTCCATAAAGAGCATAGTCTGGAGTTCTCTTAGTCCTAAACTAACCTCGCTCTTTAGTATAGCAGTCCACATCATTGTAACTTCTCCTGCATTAAACCCCATCGGGGTATTCATCTGAATCTATGGCCTTTACTACTTCCGTGAACAATTTAATATAATATTCAGCATTCGCCTTTACTATTCTTTTTTGTTCCTTAGTGGGTGTAAAATATGAATCCAATACTAACATATCCCTAATTCTACGCAAATGTCCGTCTGCCATTTCAAGACCTTGTAAGTTCCTATCAAACTCTTTAGAATTATTTTTCTTTATATTGTTCTGCCAACTCATTGTAATTTCTCCTGCATCTTTTTCTTAATATCAAGCCAAATCTCAGGATTGTTCTGTGCAAGCACTTCTTGAACAATTTGCATTTGTGCGACAATAATTGTGTCTTGTCTCTTATGAACAAGTTTACCCTTGAACTCCATAAGATACTTCAAAGATTCTCTAATCTCTCTTGCTAACTTAGTAAGTGCATCAATCATCTTAGGGTCAAGGTCATTACTATTGAAAACCTGCTCTAGTCTCAAATCTAATTTCTGAACATTGTTTGAAAGAACATCCACTTCATTGAGTTCCTTTTGAGCAATTATCATAGCCGCACTTTCTTGAACAATAGGAGTTAGATGATGCTTCATATGACGTTGAATCTGTTGCTTTGTTGTATTAAGTGCTTCTGCTACAGCCTCACTATCTATCTCCCCATTATGAATAGCAGCCTCATAGTGCTTTCTCATTGGGTCTGTACATAGAACACATCTAGGATTAGAACTCATTTCGTATTCTCCCATATGGTTTCTCTGATGTTGAGCCGCAGTACCGCTTCTCCATCCGTACTCTGAATCTAATTTATCACAAGTAGTGGCTCTTGTTTCTAATTCATGTTCTAGATTCTCTCTATCATCATGTTGGCAAAAACCACATCTTTTACGAGTAACAGTCATAGTATCACAGGATATCCATAGGTAAGTTAAATTGACGCATCAAAACATCAATTCTTCTTTTAGCCCCCGCAAAATTCTTTTCTTTTACATCACTTCTAATATTTTTCAAATACATATCATAGACTCGTCTATCACTATTAGACATTGAACCATACATCTCATCTTTAACATAATTATCTATTTTCATAGCCCTATTTAAAAAAGTTTTACCGAAAGAATGCAATTCACCCGATATGCCCTCTTTTATTTTCCTTCTTTTATCACGGCCTTCTTTCATATCTTTAGGAGCAAACTCTTCTGCTACTGCCATTTCATAAGGTTCAATTTTAAGTATTTCTTTCCACATATTATCATCTCCACAAGTATTCTTGCCATCTCTTTGAAATTATCCTTGCATCAGGACTATATCTTCCTGTATCTTCACCGAACTTTTCTCTTGCGGTTCTTCTATAATCAAAACCGCCTCTTCTTGAGTTTTGCCACGCTCTAAATTGATTAGGAGCAGTTTTCTTATCTGCTCTAATTAAAGCCGCATTAATTAAATCAATTAACGGTGTAGATGTAGAAGTAAATTTAGCCTCTTTAATAGTTCCAGCAGTAGATTCTTTATCATTACCTATTCCACTTATGCGGCGAATAAGAGTTTGTTCTCTCGGAGTGATTTTAAAATCCTTTGTAGCAAAGTCCTTTTGTAGTTTATTTACGAGAAGTTTCCCACCTTGATTCCAAAAAGCGGCGTTGTTGATAGCATCATCAAAATACTTCTCTACTCCTGAAAGACCCGCTAATGTTTCTGCTTGATTTCTTCCTTTCAGATTAACAACTTCTAAATCTTCAATGAATACTTTCTCTCCTGCCTTACCAATATCAGCAGAAATATCTCTAAGGATTTCATATAATGCTCTAGGTTTCGCATAAGTTTCATTACCACCAAATAGAGCAAATGATGGAGGATTACCTGAGCCTGAATACCAACTCGCAGGAACGGCAGGAATACCATCGTCTTTACCTGCTTTCTTTCTTCTTGTAACATATTTATCTGTACGATAATGTCCTTGAAGTTTATTTCTTCCTACTTCTTCTCCCGAATCCTCATCATAATCAATCTCAGTAAAAACGATAAGTCTAGGGTCTAAAGTCCCATCCTTCAATGTTTCTAAATCCTTTGCTAGTAGTTTAATTTTGATTACGTCTGCTTTAGTTAGAACGCCTCTTTCTAAGACTTGTTCCATGAAATCAATAGAAGGATAAGTTCCGTCTTTATCTCTGCCAGCGTTTATAGAATCTTGACGAATGACATCCTCTGTAACGTGATTAACTAGAAAGTCCCAAAGAGTTTCTATATTCGCTACACCAATAGATGTTCCCGATATTTTTTGAGCATTGTCTTTCCATGCAACATATTCTTGAATGGATTTAATGTTTTGAAAATCCTGATTAAAGGTATTCCCATCAACGTTCTGTTGGTTCTTCTTCTTCTTCGCCATCTTTCTTCCCTCCAAATCTAGGTCTAACAATATTAGGAGTCGCAGTAGTTACTGCGCCAACCATCTTCTCTTCTTCCTTAGCAGGTATTGGCTCAGGAGAATTCTTATGTAAATCACAATACTTGAGAACTTCTCGCCAAATAGATTTTACAACTGGTCTAGAAGCCCTCATTGCAAGTTGATTAGTCCTATTGTTTTGTTTTCTTTGGCCTCTTCTATCATCTAAAATGCGATATACAATTTGTCTATCTTTCATATTAGGATTCTGTTGTTTAATCTCATTGAACTTATTTATTTCTTGTGGACTAAACGTATTGTATAGTTCTTGTAGTTTACTCATTTCCTTCCCCCCGTAACAAAGCACTTCTTGGTATCTTTTTCTTTCTCATCTACTTCCTTTGATTTGGAATCAAACCATCGGTCAAGATAAGTACAGCGGGTCATTTCAATCTTTCCTTGTAAATGGATTCTTGGGCTTCGGGCGTTTCTTATCCTTAGCCGCTTGCTTCATGGACTCCTTTCGGTTTCCATCTCCATCAAGGTCGATATAGTCGGGTTTAGCAGTTTTCTTTTTCTCAAACTCTTCGCCTTTATCTTGCTTTTGAGTAGAACAACCGCAGCCATCTCGCTTAAGAACGTCTTTCCAACACATCGCTATCACTTCTCCCATGAATCCTAATGCTTTAATAGTTTCCTAAAAAACAATTTATTTCATCAAGCCTCTCATGTAATCTCTTAACTGTTCGTAAGTATAATCTTGACCACCAATAGTAACTTTATCATAGGCCATATAGTAACCTATTCCTACTTCATCCCCATCCATAGAAAAGGCTGAATCCCTATGTTCTATCGCTAACGAATTAAATATGCTTGCAGGGTGGATATCAAATTCATATTCTGCGGGGTCAAGATATGTTTGTTCGTGAAATCTTCTATAGATAAACCAATCACCGTAACCATCTATTTCTCCCTTAGAATTAACTCTTTCCTCCCAAGCAGAGTTGCGTGGTAATAATTCTAATGCTTTACAGTAAACTCCCTCAGGTATAGATTCATCATAATCAGCATAGTATTGAATGTAAGTATTCATAGGAGAATCTCCTTTTTCTCCGAGTACAATCCCACCATCTTGTTCATCATCAGGTTGTAGTATTAACTTTTCACCATCTTTTTCGTGCGTTTTACTAGACATAGTTTTGAGTTTATCTGCTATTTGCTTCCATCTATTTTTACAGTCTTCTTCATCCTCTATAACTATGTTATCAAAATCTAATTGACTAAAGCCACTCTTAGTTCCTAGCACCTTAAGAATATCAAACCACTTCATATTAACAAATCCCGTAGTTGTTCCCACACTTTTGCCATTCTAGTTTTACCACGCTCATCAGCATAAATAGTTAGTTCAGCCGAAGGGTCGCCAAAAATCCCCTCTGTATATATTGCTAAGGAAAACAAAGCACCCTCTAGTGCAGCACTTGTTAATTCGGGCAAATTGTAAAATTCGATTCTATATTCCCCCATATCTTTGACATCGCTTTCATACGTTATTTTTAACATTTCTAGTGCTTTACAATAAACCTCTTCAGGTATGGTTTCATCAAATTCATATTCAACAGAAATAATATTAATATCAAGGTCTTTTTCGTCTAAGTAAACTAGAGTCCCTCCTTTCAGTATTTTATATTTCGCATCTATACCAGTAGGATTTCTTATTTTATCCATCAGTTCTTTCCAACGTTTCTTACAATCATCATCATCTTCAATTACAATATTATCAAAATCTAATTGAGAGAAACCACTCTTAGTTCCTAGAACTTTAAGGATATCAAACCACTTCAAATTCCTATCCCCTTAATTTTTTCCACAAGTTTATCCTGTGAATCATACATTGTGCCGTCTGTTTGGTCTATTGAAATCCCTTCAGGCATATTAACATATGCACTAATAACTGCTAATATTTTCTTGTCTTTTTCGATAAGAATTTGATTTGAATAATCATTTGAATCATAAAACGAATTGGAAATTTCATATCCCCCCATATCAATATTATCATTAGTATTTTTATCCCGCATTTCTAAAGCCTTACAATATACTTCCTCAGGAATATCGGGGTCATACAAATATACTATAAAAATAATAAGGCTTGAACTCTCTTCATCTTTTCTTTTAGGTTCTCTATATTGTGTCGAATACTTCTGTTCTTCTCTTCGCATAACATAGCCATCCACATAAGGCATTCCCTTTTCTTTTTTAGGTCTATATTTGAAATCTCTTTTTCCAAAATTTTTGTAGGCTTCTACGTTTTTCTGCCAACGTTTCTTACAATCATCATCATCTTCAATTACAATATTATCAAAATCTAACTGAGAAAAACCTGTTTTAGTCCCTAGAACTTTTAGAATATTAAACCACATAACTAATCATCCTCGTCATCATACTCAACGGGCTTCCATTCGGGGTCATCTTCGCTGAATAATAACTTTTCTACTTTGATAGCATCAGTATTCCAAACAACACCAGAATCTACATCCCAACTAGTTACCCATGTGATGCTTCCTCTTGGGAAGTCTTTATCTCTTTCAGGCATATTATATTTATTATCATACAAAGCAGCATAGTGAAATTCACCACCCATAACTTCTATTCCATCATATTCTTGCTGAACTCTTGCCCAGTTAATCATAGGAAGCCAATCATAGGTTTTCCATGTGTTTCTTAAGTTCTGCAAATTAGGTTGTCTTTTAGTATCATAACTTCTATTGCTTTCTTTTGGTCTAAACGTATCGTCTTTGTATTTCTCCCAAAAATCTATGTGGTCTTGTTTTGTTTTCAACTGTAAAACATTTCCTACAATTTTAACTTCGTAGAAATACTTGTAAGTCTCACAACCTAAGTTTCCACACACCCAATCAACCCATTGAGTCCCTAAACCATACCACAACCCAAACGGTTTACTTCCTGTTCCGCCATGAGGTTGTCTCTCATTTGCTTGCACAGAAGAAAGGGGGTTTTTTACTCGCCAAAAACTTTTATCAAAAACTCCTTTGTATCGAGTAGCGATAGTTCGCATATCTTTAGGAACATCCATTTTATCATGAATGTCGCTAATTGGTTTCTTGAGGATTCTAAACCAGTTCATTTTAACGCCTCACTAAATTTATTATACAAGTCTTTTGAATATTTATCATCTTTACCTCTTATGTAAGTAGTAAAGCCAAGAAATGCGTCGTGTTCTCCTCCGTCTATCCATACTCTCTTTGAAGTCCTTCTTCGCCCATTTCGTTCATGGTTATCAAAATCAAAACTTGTAATTCTATACCCCTTGATGAAATCCTTATTACTATATTTCCCATCATTTAGCATTTCTAATGCTCTGCAAATTACTTCCTCTGGAATGTCGTCAATTTCTGAATAATAATGCCGAAACAGAATGTCAGAATAAGTAAGTTTTCCCTCTAAATCTTCGGTTTCATTAAATGTAATTCGTGTCTCCTCTGGGGGGTAATTCCAAGACTTGCGATACACTATTTCTTCTGGCAAAGTTCTTTCAGTTTCTTTCGCCACCTGCTCAAGTTTTTTGCACATTTCTATGAAACGTGTCTTACAATCATCTTCATCTTCTATGACGACATTATCAAAGTCTAATTGTGCAAATCCACTCTTTGTCCCAAGAACTTTTAAAATATTAAACCACATTGAAAGTCTCCTCCAGTTTTGGAAGTATTTCTTCATCTTCCTCTACAAACTTATATTCATAACCAACTACTACGTAGTTCGCTCCTCCACCCAGAGCAACAATAATATTTTCTTTAACATTTAACTTATCATAATTCACATCTTTTCTATCTGAAAAATACTTATTAATAGCAACATACCCTATTTCTGTTGCTTCTGCGGTTGGGCTTTTAATAAATTCTAATATCTTACAATAAACTTCTTCTGTAAAACTATCATCAAAACAATGCTCTATGCGTAACCGAGCGTTTGGTTTACTATATACGGTGTAAGTTTCGTATTGTTCTCGCTTATAGCCCGCAAATTGTAGATTAGAAAATCTATCTATTAATTTCTTAACCTTTCTCTTGCAATCATCTTCATCCTCAATAACTACGTTATCGAAATCAAGTTGTGAAAAACCACTTTTAGTTCCTAGAACTTTTAGAATATTAAACCATTTCATGTCAATATCTCCAGTAGTTTTCTAGCAATAGGTCTAAGAGATTTATCCTCAGCATGAAGAGTGAATCCTAAATCATAGTATTTT
>Ga0209337_1003172_pt1 | contig 11620 bp, 19 predicted proteins | sample LinPmetageLP53_FD_184044 | JGI IMG/M metagenome (GOLD analysis project Ga0209337, IMG submission 184044) | Marine viral communities from the Pacific Ocean - LP-53 (SPAdes) (version 2) | ecosystem: Environmental > Aquatic > Marine > Oceanic | place: Pacific Ocean | collected 2010-02-08 | reverse complement strand
ATTTATGCCTGCTGCACCTTGTTGAGCACCTTGACGCATATAATCCATACCTTCAGCAGCACTACTACGTGTATCGTCATAGCCTTGTTGAGCCATCTGCTGAGCTTGATCAAAATAAGGTTGATAAGAACCTACGTTTTCACCTGTCATTTGCATAGCCATTCGTTGAGCAGGTGTAAAGTCTGCTATTCTATCACCTTGATAGTTATATGGTGTAGCACCTTCTACGCCTAGACCTTGTAGTTTATTAACTAAGTCTTGATTCAACAATGGCATAATGCCAGGAATATTTGCTCCTGGAACACCAGCCATAAACTGTCTATAATACTCTGGTGGTAAACTCTCGGTACGCCCTGTTGTTTGCTCTGTTGCCATTATGCCCTACCTACGCCCATACTCTGAGCTTTATTTTCATTCATATTCATCATATCATAAAGTTGTGCGATGCCCAACTCGTGATCGCCATTACCTATGCCAGCCACAGCTTGTTTTGTCATTACGAATTCACCATCTGCGAGTAATGCTGGTACAGTATCTTCATCACCTGAGCCTTCGGGGTCATCAATATCTCCACCGTGTTCTCTTAAATCTAAATCTTCTTTTGGTATTTGTCCACCGTCTGCTAGTCTTGCTATTTTGCCACCTTCTTTTACCTGTATCCGTTCAAACTCTGGAAAATCTAATTTATATTCCTCTTGTTTGCGTAAGAATTCTTCTAAACTTGAATTAACTGGATTATAATCATAAGAGTTAGCTAAACTAGGCATAGTGCCTGCTATACCTGAACTAGCACCACCGTCACTACTATACACATCACTAAGCACAGCAGGAGTTAAACCTTGTTGAAGATATCCACTTTGATCTATTGGTCCAGGCATCTCAGCTGGGGCATCTTCACCACCACTTAATGCACTAGCACCAATACCTAAAACACCTGCTTTTTGTAGTGCGTTTAGATTATCAAAACTACCCATTAAATCACCACTGCCGAATTTAGTTCCTTCAGCACCAGAAAACATGTCTCTACCTGTAGCCCCTACGTCTTCAAAAAATCCACCTATACCGCCACTACCTGTTTTTGAGTCACCAAATGAAATACCAAAACCATCACCTCCAGCACCAGATTGACCACCTTGAAGACCAAAACCTTGCGCCATACTAGCAGCAGCACCAACTTTTTGAGCACTCATAAAAGAGTCTTGTAAACTTCTACCTTCAGCTAATGAACCTATCCCTTGACCCCATTTAGCACCAGCAGGTCCAGCGATAGCAAAACCTATAACTGTGGCGATGTCTCGTGTGTTCTTTTTAACGAACCTTTTTACGCTTTTCCAAGCACTTTTTAAACCACCCATTATATTAATCTCATGATCATCTATTTATTATATATACAACTTTCTTCTACGTATAGTATGTCTCCACACCAAACCCTTTATTACTAGTACCTACATTAATAGATACATCACCACCAGTAGTAACTGTTACTCCACCTAAAACGGCTTTTGCCTCGTAGCCAAAGTCGATTAACCGTTGTCCAATGTCTAACCAATATTGACCAGTCCAGACTTGTAACACCCCTACAGTAGTATTCCATATTACGCTACCTTCGTTAAATTTAAGTGTGTCTCGTTCACTTGCTGTAATTTGTCTTGTATTATCAGGATCAAACGTAGCTAAATTTAATTCTAAAACTCTTACTAACCTATTATACGTATCAGAAGTAACTGAATCACCCATAGATTGAGGTAATCTAGTAGCTAAAAGTCTACTCATCGTTTTCCGTCGCTTCTAATCTCGAGCCTAGTAGCACCTAATCTCCAGCCCGTGTCAGAATTACTTGAGTTGGTATTAGTATCATCAGACTCTAACCGTAGAACTGCTTGTCTTGCTCTACCTCTTATGTGTGCTTGTTGTGTTGTACTAGCTATGCTACTAGTGCTGTTAGTAGTTAAAGTATCTCCTGGATAATCTCTAGTCTTTAAAACTAGATTAACTTTACCAGCTTCACTGTTACTTAGGAATTTGATATCAGGTATTATTTTAGATATAAAAGCGAATTGTTCGCCGTCTCCTATATCAAAATCACTACTTTCAATAAACACATTAGTCATAGGTGAGCCGTCATCATCAAATCCAAATTCCTGCTCGTATAAATAGTTATCAGTAGTAGCTCTTGGGTAATCAACTGTTCCTTCATCCAGCCAAGCTGTTCTACTCAGTTCACCATACGACCAAACGTTATCGTTATAATCAAACACAACGTACTTATCTACTTCAAGTGAAGTACCAGAAGGATAGAACCAACCCACTTCATCATGAGCATTATTAGTATAAGCGAGTATTTTATATGCCTGACCTGCATTTATATCATCAAAAACATAACTCAATACACTACAAGGTACTTTTTGAACACTACCGTTATACACGTAGAAATTATCATAACCCATCCAATACACCCCACTAGGTGAAGTTACTGCAGCATTAGGTGATATAAGACCAGTGTTATTATTGATCAAGTTAAGACCAAAAGTAAATGGTGGTCCAATAAAAGCCATACTATACAAAGCTGTGTCTGTCCAGATTAACGTTTCTTGTCTAGCTTTAACTGAACCTACTATTAAACTACCTTCTGATAATCTTAAATCACCAGCTGTATTAGTTTCTAAGGGTTCAAATTGTAATGGATCTTCTTGGTCTGAAAAAGATACCAGCATAGGGTCAAGTACCCCAGTTCTAGCACCACCGACTATTGGGTCAGCTCCTAAAACTATGACATGTCTATCAGTTTCTGATACTGTTACACCTAAACATATAGTAGGCACAAAACTAGCTCCACTAATACCTGATAATAGTACAGCTCTTGTATTTACATTATTAGTTTTGTCCCAATAGAAAATTTGACCGTTGCGTACAGCTATAATTAAATCTTCACCGAAATGATCGTGAGACCAATTTCTTAACTGATTAGTTGCAGATAAAGCATTTACCGAACCCCATGTACCATCGTTCCATGTCCCTGATCCCCAACCTGTTGATGCAACATATACGTCAAGACCCACGTTTATTTGATACGCACCGTCTACTCCAGAACCTCCATTGCCAGTATCGCTAGAGTTAGCTGTTAGTGTATTACCTGATGTGTCTTTAGCTGTAAAAGTATATGTATTAGTACTGGGTACTCCACTTATTTCATATTCTTGATTTAATGATGTTGCTACTATTAATCCACCTAAACTAACAGCACCAGAAATAGTAACAAAATCTCCACTCACACACCCATGACTAGAGTCTGTAGCAGTTATGGTAGAGCTACCGTTAGTAGCAGCAAAAGTTATCCCGTTAGTTGTTGTGGCTCGTATAGGTGTGACATCATTAAACGTATCACCTTCTAAAACATAGTATTTTAAATGAGTTCCTAGCCCTAAGAATTTGCTTCCGTCTAAAGCTACCCAAGAGTGTAGAGCACGACAAGTCCCTAAAAAACTATTGTCAGTATCTTTACGCCAACCACCAACTTTTTCTGGTCTTCCAGAATTAAATCTAACTAAATTTGAATCAAACCATCCCCCCTCATTATCGTAGGCTGTGCCTTCTCGCATAATTCCTGGTTTTAATACAAATTTACTTAACGGCATATTACACCTCGTGCCACTCTTTGCCTTGGAACAATAAAGCTTCGGCTTCTCTTCTTCTTATTAAACCTTCTTTAACTTGACCTGCTGCTTTATTCCAGCGTTTTATTTGAGACGGTACTTCTTCAAATTCTTTATTGTTTAATACTTTGAGCATTGTAGAAGATTTTAAATTAGCTGGTCCAAGATTAAATACCCACGAAACTAAAGCGTCAAATTCATTCTGTTTAAGGTCAACAGTAATCATATCGTTAATGTAACCTTCATACTCAGGCATTTCATGCATAAGTAAGTCATCTGCTTCTTTCTGAGTAATCTCCATATTTTCAGTTACGCCTTTAGTAGAACCATACCCAATAGTCAATACATTAGCAGCACATCGATACGACTTGAGCTCACAGCCTTCAAACTTTTTAATTAATCCTAATCCTTCTTGTGATATATTCATATACCTACTCCTTTTTATTTGTAGTAACCGTTCTATAGTACACAACAACTTCTTTAAGTTCATCTAAATACCTTTTCATCTCTTGCATATTATACGCCATAATCTCGTAATCTGGTATAGTCATAGCTAAAAACACCAGCTCACCTTCTTGTTCTTCTATCTGTGCTAATTGATCTTCCCAATTATCTGGAGTGACCACAATCCACATAGGTTCTTTAAGATCAATTTCCCTCGGCATCACTGGTTGAACTATAGTTCTCTCTAATGGTTTTGCCGCAACCTCTATCTGTTTACTAGGAATTAGGCTGCAACTGCAAGCCATCATCAAGACTATCAACTGTTGTGGTAAGTGTCTCAATTTCCTCAAAAATATGTTTTGTACCATTATTTATTTTCCTTTGCATTTTAATAGGATCAGCGAGTATTTTTGCTGATAATTCATAATTCTGTATAAACTGAGTGTATCTATTTAACTCACGTTGTGCTGCTTGACTTTTAATGTTTAATTCGTTTAACTGTCCTGTCTGTAACTCAAAATCTTTTTGTATAGTTTTTATAGCTTCCTCTTGAGTTGCTATAGCTCCTTCTAGTAAGACGTTATTAGTAGTGAGTGTTTTGTTTTCATTATACAAATAATAAGCACTTAAACCTAAAACTAATATGATTGCTATTAAAAATTGTTGCATTAAAGTTCCTCGATAATGTAGTTAAGTCCGCCTGAACTACGATATTCTATTTCTCGACCTTTTTCATTACGAAACTTTAGGTGGTTTTCTTTTTGAACAATAATCTTTTTTGTTATATGTATTGTATCATCTGAGTCTCCATACTCTTTGTTAAAAGATACTGTTACTTTGTGACGTCTTCTAAGATGGTATAAAACCCATTGTATACTTAACTTGATAATATTTTTAATTTTCTTCATACGTATAAATTTCTAATGCTTTCGCTTTACCTTTAACTTTTATAGGTTTCAATAATTTTAACTTAAATTTAGACTTTTGTTTAGTGTTTTGACCTATAATTAAATCTTTGCCCACTTCTTTAGTAGAACTTTCTAACCTTGCTGCAGTGTTAACTGCGTCTCCAATGGCTGTATAATCAAAACGTTGGTCACTTCCCATGTTGCCTATAATAGCTTCCCCAGAATTAATACCTATGCCGATAGCTATACTAGGTAGTCCTTCTTTCACCAACTCTATGTTCAATTGAATCATATTATTTTGTATTTCTAACGCACACTCTATAGCTTTGTCCTCGTGGTTTTTTAGGTCTATCGGTGCATTAAATATAGCCATCATAGCGTCACCGATATATTTATCGACCATACCTTCGTATTTTTGCACAGCAGACTGTTGAGCAGTAAGTGCTTTATTCATTATATACGTTACCTGTTCAGGTTCTACGCTTTCACTTAAAGAAGTAAAGCCCCTAACGTCAGTGAATAAAAACGTAGCATATCTTTTTTCTCCACCCAGTTTCAACAATTCAGGGTTATCTTGAAGTTTTTTAACCTGTCTAGGGTCTAAATAATGCTCAAACTGTTTTTTGATTTGTTGACGTAATTTGTACTGCTCTCTATAGTTGACATAAAAAGCAACAGTAAGTGTAAGCACTTGAGATATAAGAGTCCAAGACAAATCTATAAGGACACCTAACCGTATTAAATATACTGCTAAGAAGCTTGTAAAGGATAGTATTAATAAACTTAATAAAACGCCCCACGTAATACCAAAGTAGTTTATAATTGCCCAAATAAGGCTGACAGATAATGCTAAACTTAAAATTTCTACAGACAAACTATAATCAGGTATATATGGACTCTTTTCAATCAATATGGACTCAGATAATGCTGCTTGTATCTTGTGGGGTTCTAATAAACCAACAGGCGTGGCAACCTGTGGCATCACGCCTGCTGCAGTTATTCCTATAAATACAAATCTGCCTTCAACATTCATTTCTTGTAAATCAGTTTGGGGCGTATCTACCCAACTTATCCATTTACGACCTAGATTATCAACAGGAACAGAAGGTAATCCTTTTACTCGTATTTCTTCTAATCCATTAGCATTAGTTTTTATCACATAAGTTTTAGCGTCAACTAATGTTTTCAAAACTTGAGTACCAAAAGAGGGTGTCCATCCATCAGGAGTACGCATCAATAGTGGTAATCTACGAACTAAATTATCAACATCCGCAGGAGCAGAAGAAACACCTTCAAAAACGAAAGCACCCTTAGTTAAAACATCAATATTTTTAACTACGCCTTTAGAGTAGTAACCACCCACATCTTCTCCCAATATTACTGTGCCTGTAGTCTCAGGAAAAATACCATTAGGTGTTTCAAACGTAGCTAAAACGCTAGGGATATAATTAAGTGTTTCAGCAAACGCTTCATCGCCACCCATCCTATCTGCTTGAGGAAAAGATACAACCCAACCAACACCGATAGCTCCTTTGTTAATTAACTCTATCTGTATCTCTGCTAACCGTTGTCTTGGTAACGGATAACCACCCTCTTTTTCTATGTCTTTTTCAGTTATGTTTAAGATAGTGAAGTATGGTGACGGTTCTGGTATTTCAACAAAAGTATCAAATACTTTTAATTTTAATATTTCTGTAGCAGTAGAGTTAAACAAAAGAGGCAGCAACAGTATAGGCATAAGTATGAATATTAATTTTTTCATTATTCGCTCTGCGTAATTGTTATATTAGAGTCACCACCACCATTAATCTTAACAACGTTAGATACTCCGTCTTGAATAATAATTAAAGTATAAGAACCATTACCATTAAGATCTAATCTAACTGAGTCGTTTACCTTTCTTCTAAGACTAATTATATCACCTTGAACTAAAGTAGTTATTTGAGTATCTGGATCTTGTCCTATTCTAGTACCTGTTAAGTTAATACCACCTGCGTCTGCTAATACGTCCTCATCTTCTCCTATAGCTAATGAGTCTAGTACATTAAGTAAGTCTTCTAAAAAATTGGTGTCAAGATAATTAATATCAAGCTCGGTAAACTCAAGCTCATCCTCTCCTAAAAAATCTTCATCAAGATAATCAATATCTAAGTCATTAAAGTCTAGTATGTTTGCTTTAGCGTTTTGTGACACCTCTTCAGTAAGAGTTATGTTTTCTTTAGGTGGAGTAACAATAAGCATGTTATCTATAATGTCTAGGGTAAGGTCTAGTATTACAGGCTTACTTGGTTTGGATTCATAAACACTTACTGTAGTAGCTTGGAATGGCTTGTTTAATAAAACACTACCCATTGCAGTTACTACTTCTATTTCACCACTAGATAACCCTAAAGCGTCTGGTAAAAGTATTATTAATGATCTACCTAACTCATCTACAGTAGCTGTAAAGTCTGTCCCTCTTATTGCTATATTAGCTGTGGGTGTTCTTAAAGATATATTTTGTTTATCTATCCTGCCTAAGTTACCTGTAATAAACCTAGCAGTACCAAGCCCAAAGGTAAGAGCCATTTTTGCTTTACTGGGATCTGGATCATAGATGTATTCATCTATTATTAGTTGACTATGTTCAGTCAGTCTTACTGTTGAGTCATCAAGAAAAGTGATAGCCATTCTACCGTTAGTAGTAACAGCTTCGTCATTACTTTGAATAGCAAAATCTAATGAAGCATCTAATGGTTTATCTCTTACTATTTGTGCTGAACCATTTAGCTCAGATATACCACCAATATCAACAGCCGAGACTTGTTCCTTGGTCGTTTTGGATAATGCAAACAGTGGAAGCAGCATTGCCACCAACACTAATAACTTTAAGCCAGTCATTATCTTGCGTTGAGAGTTGTTGAATATTAAAATTTCTCTGACCTCCTGTATGGTCAAGATAGAAATAGCCACCTGCGGAAGCAGAAACACCTGTACCTGTATAATTAACTGTATTATCACTACCATCTATATCCATATAGTTTGTCGCACCATCAATATTGATATTTGAAACTACAGTATTATTAGAGCCTTGTATAATCCAATCTAGGTCAAGAGTGGCAGCTAAAGCAGTTGTTCCTTGATTTAATGTAAAGGTATTACTTGAACCTGTTACAGCAATATTTTGATTAGAAGAATCAGCACCATAAGTATTAGTAGGGTCAACTTGAATAGTGAAGACATTACTATTACCAGTAAAGTTGTATAAAGCAGTAAAGCTATCCGCCCATATATCACCTAGAAACTTATTAGTATTACCAATCATGTTTATGTCTATGGTCATGGTTGTTCCATCTAGATCAAACGGATTTAAACTTCCTGCTGATGAACTAAGTCCACCTATAATATTAGATATACCTAACTGTTCTATATCAAGGTTAAGCGTTGTTCCGCTTTGGTCCAGATAAATTTCGTTATCTGCAGCGTGTATTGGTAGAAAAACAAAACACAGTAGCGTTAATAAATAATTTTTCATGCTTATATTCTACTCCCTAGTTGGTAAATTGTAAACCCAATACTTTTTATCGTATCCAATTTCTATTAATTCTAAAACTGCTCCTTCTATAGCTTTCATCAGAGCTATCGTTGTTGACTCATTCCTTGAATTACCTAACTCTATTTCCACTAACTCTGTACCCATCTCTATGAATCTAAAAACGTCTTCTGATTTACCATAACTAAATATAGTTTTTTGACTTAATACTTCTATAAGTATTTCACCAGTAGCTACTGAGACCATGCGTAAAGAAACTGTAATATTATCTTCTCTGTATTGAATACTTGTGCCTATGCCAAGATACCGAGCTCCGATACCTCCTGTTGCTAAATTACTATCATACGAAATAACAGCACCTTCCATCAGCACCCCAGCAAATAACAATGGTGCGAGCTTCTTTTTCTTTTCTTCGTCTGTGGCAAACTGCTCTCTAGCAGAACGTATAAGTTGTCTTTCTTTAGTTAGATTGTCAAGACCAACACGTTCAACTACTCTAAAAAATTCACCATGTCCTGCATGTTTTAAAGTTCTTATTAATAACGTACTAGGAGATTGAGTTATAGCTGTAGAGAACAAAGCAAACTCACTATTGCTTTTACGTTGACCTGTTTGATCTGTAAACGCTGTAGGATAAACCGCAACAACTGGGCTAATAGTCGGTACAGGAACGTTTAGTAAATATTTAGAGTGAAGTTCATCTATACGTACTACGTCATGTGCTTTAAATCTTTGCTCGTATGTATCTTCATACTGTTCAATAATAGAGCAACTAGAAAGTAAAACTACCGATAGGAATTGTAATATGCGTGACTGTGCCATCTGCCTCAGTTATCTTAAGTGTTAAAAATGTGCCATCAGAAGTATATTCTATAGTATTACCTTCTAAAGTAATAGTTCCACTAGTTGATGGTGTTTCACCGAATAGGTTAGCTATCAGCTGTCTGCTTAATTCGGCATAGACTCGTGATTCAAAATTACGAATAAATCTTTGGACTGTGCTATTTTCTTTATCTCTTTCAGCTTCTTCTATAGCAGCTTTTAATTCATCTTTAATAGTTTGTTTTCTATTAAATTCTTGATTTTCTATAGTAAGGTAATGACTAGAAGTATTAACACCGTTAAACGATGGTGACTTAAACTTATGAGTAATTTGATCTGCTTTTACATTGGTTATGAACACTAAACCAAACATCACCAATCCAATAATAGCTAAAGATTTGATTAAAAAATTTTTGTCTTCTTTATCACGTTTGCTTTCTTTTCTTTTTTTCATCAAGCTTCCCCTTTTCTTTTAATTCTAAAACAGTATTAATCTTTTCTTTTAACCTTATCATATCTTGATCTAATAACCTAAGTTGATCAGTGAGCCTAATAATTGTTGTCTTCATTTCTGAAACAGCAGGGTCTATAACATTAGTTATAGTTTGCCAAACGAAATAAACAAAATAACCTAACCCAACTACCATGATCGTAGTAAAACCAAACTTCTCCACTAAAATTACTATATCCATTAATCTCTACGAGCATCTATTTTCCCATCTTCTACAAAGTTTTCTGCTCTTGCTATTCTTTCTAAATCTGGTTTTAAATTTAATGCACTAGACACACTTGTATCAATACGTATAATATCATTATTCATTATTGAAGCTCTAGTTATAAGCATTTTAGTTATACCTTGAACTGTCTTAATATCTTTAACCAGTCCTTCCATGAGTTGTTTCATAATAAGAAATATAAAATAACCCATAACAAGACCACCAGCTATGGGTAGTCCGACCTTTTCTATAAGGTCAAATACTTCCATAGTTTACTGGCTATTTATTTTGTCTTTTGCTGTTCCTGCATATAGTCCAAACCAAGCTGCTCCTGCTCCTACTACTACTGAAATCAACCCAGACTGTTCAAATGTTGGTGCAGGAAGGTCCATAAACCATATAGTACATTTATAAAGTAGTATGATGTAGACACTTAAAAATGCTCTAGGGAATATTCTCCAGGCATCAATCATATTAGATAACCATATCCATTTCTGCCATGGATTATCTGGAGCCTTATCGTTCTCTAACTCCATTATCTTTTGCTTTAATTCACCAATTTCAGAAACCATTGCCATGAATTTATTAAGATCAATCTCGACCTCGTTACGGCTCATGTCTCCGCTAAATTTATCACTATTATCATTCATTATATGTACCTCGTTAATACTATACTTGCTAATATGAAGGGATAAACAGCCCAGATCATATTTTCTAATTTATCAAAACGTTTTGAACCGTCTTCTAACCTTTTATCAATACTCTTATACAGAGCTTTACACTCTCTTTCATGTGATTCTATTGCATTTAAAGCATCTTTAGCAGTTGCCATTATTTCTTTTTCCTAACTCTTTTAGTTGTGTAGGCTTCATTAACATCTGGAGTAGATTTATCATCAGCTACATATTTCCCTTTTTTATTTTTAGCTCTTACTTTTACTTTTTCAGTTCCAGTAAAGTTATCCCAAAATTTTTGAATAAAATTCATACTACTTCTCCTTTGCTTTACCAATGTTTAAAGCTAACATGTCAATAAATTTATATATTTTAGCAACCCAAACATCATCTTTAGGTGTAGATGTGGATGCCGCAATTAAACTTGAAACAGTTACTATTAATGTGACCCAAGTTATTATGTCTGCAATCATGATTTATCCTCCTCTGGATTTTTTTCAGTATTTAAAACTTCTTCTGCTATTTTTTTAACAGATTCAATAAGGGCTTGAGAAAAAACATTTAAACTAGCTACAACTTGATCTAATTGAAATTCAATTTCTGTTTTCTTCGCTCTAAGATCTTTACATTGACGAGTCAAATATTTTTGTTGATCCGTCATATCAGATTCTTTTATCTCGTTTCCATCTATTGTGATAGAAGCTTTTTCTTTATTACTCATTTAATTTACCTCCTCAGGTTTAGTTTGAGTTTGCATTACATCCCAACAGTTTAAGTTGGATGCGATGGTTCGTCTTTCACCTTCACCTTTGAAGGGATAGACCATATGTTGCAACCAGTTAGGAAATACTAAAAGCTTTCCTACTTCTGG
>Ga0209337_1003166_pt1 | contig 11630 bp, 17 predicted proteins | sample LinPmetageLP53_FD_184044 | JGI IMG/M metagenome (GOLD analysis project Ga0209337, IMG submission 184044) | Marine viral communities from the Pacific Ocean - LP-53 (SPAdes) (version 2) | ecosystem: Environmental > Aquatic > Marine > Oceanic | place: Pacific Ocean | collected 2010-02-08 | reverse complement strand
CCAATGACTGGTGAGAAGAATAATTTCTACAGTCCTTGTGTCAGCACAACGGATGGCAGATGGTTTGACAACACAGGAATGCCCATAGAAGCACCCAGCAAATTGGAACCAGAGAAACAACCTGACCCAGAGGAAGTGGAATTAGACAGACAGAGAAAACTGGAAAACGCCAAGGCCAAAGAAGCGGCCATATTGGCCAATCTAAAATAAATAGATTTGTAGCGCCATCATCACGATGACGTCGGCAAAAACACTGACCCGCCAGTACCGAAAGGGAAAGCCATACAGAAAATGGGCCAGGCCGTGTGCGATTACATCGCTAACTCCAAAAACATAGTATAGTGCAGAATCAATAATTGACTCCTATTGCTTTTCTGTGCTATGCTAGAGCATAGGAGATATAATGACAACTGAAAGAAAACTGAAGCCAAGCCAGGTGATGTCTAACTACAAGGACATACCAGCGGATCCAAAGATTTACGTGGAAACAAGTCTCATGGCCAAGCAACCGGAAGTCACACTCTGGGACTTTATAGAAAACAGACCCGATAAGGAATATGAAAAATGGGCCAAGGACATAGGCTCAGATCTCACAACAGAGTATGAAGCCAAGCCAATGTCTCAACTGGACATAAATGAACAAGATTTCATCGACTTCATGATGGACAACAAAGAAACAGTTCAAAAGAAGTATTATGAGAAGAGACCATACCATAACGGAATTAGTGAGCTCACAATGAACCTTCCCATGAAGTGTGGTTATAACGCAAGAAACACCATAGAATACAATTGGGGTCTATATGGAGACAGCAATGAACGAATCAAAGAGTTGCTAGGAACAAGGCAAGTTTGGGAAGATAAAATTGGCATAGACTACGACACGGCCTTGATAAGATTATTGGCGTACCTACCAGGACAGATACTGCCATGGCATCATGACAATCTTGGCAACTGGTGTAGGAATAACAAGAATCTCAACCCTGACATAGATGCTCAGATGTGTGACCTAGGTCCTATCAGGAGATACCTGGTCATGATCACAGACTGGCACTGGGGACATGTTCTTCAATTCCAGAACAGTTATTTCCCAAGATGGAAGAAAGGTGAGGTGTACGATCTACCGATACCGCAACCTCATTGTTCCGCCAACATGGGCATGAGATTGAAACTGACTTGTAGCATCAGCGGAGCATCGACCAATGAAATTAGGAAGTAAGATATCCGAGAAACGGCTAGAACCCAAACATGCGGTTCCTTCTGAGATATTAGAACAGTATCCATGGCACTGGGAGCCAATGAAGAAAGATCATGATGACGCTTCGTGCTATATGCACACGATCAAAGATTTTGATTGGAAAGCTCTAGGTGACTGGGCAATAAAGAAATGCAATGAACACCTGACACCACAGAAGTATTGGTGGTATGATGATGAGAACGACGCAGTGATGCACGCCAATGATAACGTGAACAGTATGCCAATCAAAGAGCAGGCACTGTTGGCATTGAAGAACAACACCCACAACAAACATAACAGTCAGTATTTCAAGATCGCCAACGAGGAGTTTGGAGAATACTACGAACCATTGAAGAATATGTTTCCGAACCTAAAAGAGGACAAGATGGGCGTTAGCCTTTTCGTGCAACCTCCCGGGCACACAATATGGAGTCACACAGATACCTACAGCAGTTTCATCAGACGAACGGGGGAAGCAAAAGCGGATTACACAGTATTAAGAAGATACATGGCGTTTGTGCGTGATTGGGATTTTGGACACTTCTTCCACTATGGCAATCACTGTTTCAATCAATGGCAGGCAGGTGACCTTTGGGACCTGAAGCCAGGTGTATATCACGGAAGTGCCAACGCCGGAATAAATCCAAAGATAACAATACACTGGAGCGGAGAACTAAAATGATCAAACGGATTATCAGATGGTGGAGGGAACCATTAAAAAGTAACGAACCCAAAAACGAGATCTCAATCTTCTTAAGGTAATGTTGGACAATCAATATTTCAAGAAATACCTTGCTGACAGGAACGTGGATCTAGGTCAGCACCTGGCAGTGGAGAAGCACTGCACACTTGAAATAGATCCTAACGAGTTTGAGGGATTCGCAAACACACACAGAGACCAAGCCACAGTAAAGTCTTGGCATCCGAGACCCTTCTTGAGTGGTATGGGCAATGAGCAGGCCATCAATGCCAATTGGATCGGATACAACAAACACAACACCACTGAATCAAATTGGGGGCTAGAGGACAAGCACAACCAAATGTTGAGAGAGATGGTAGGTAGGCACAACTTTGAGGCACTAAATTTAGATTATGAAAAAGTACTTGTGAGATTATTAGAGTACATGCCAGGACATTGTTTACCATTACACAGCGACGGACTAGAAGGTTTCAAAAAACTTTACGGAGAAGCACAGCCTACAAGATTCTTTGTGGCAGTGAGTGAATGGGACTGGGGACATGTGCTACAAGTACATAATAATGTGATAGCCAATTGGTCTCCTGGAGATGCATATATAATACCGCCAAATGTTTTCCATGCAAGTGCAAACTTTGGTATAGCACCAAAGTACACACTAACAATAACAGGTGTAGCAAGTTGACAACAGCAGTAATAGGAGCAACTGGCACATTGGGAAGAAAACTAATGCAGGCACCCGATACCATAGCCTGTCCTATAAGATTTGAAAATGCCAACCATTACCATGCATGGTTTGAAGAAAACAATGATGTTGACACAGTCTGGCACGTTGCAAGGGCCTGTAGAAAAAATGGTGTGAGAAGAGACTTTGACACATTCATGTTAGAACAAAATGCCATGCTTAAATTATTAGCCACTAGAGTAAAAGACTGCAGATTTGTTTACGCCTCAACAAAAGTAGTATACGGGGTCACAAGCAATGAAATAACTCCAATATCGGCGTCTGTAACCGCAGAAAACTTTACTGATAGCAAAACAGGAACTGTGAATTTTCCTGAATGGAAAGGTAACAAGGAAGTCAACACTAGTAATCTAGGCCACGGACACTTGATTTATGCCATGACCAAACTGGCCTGTGAGCAATACATACGTGAAAGGTGTAGCAATTACAAGATTATAAGGATATGGGATATAGCCTGACTAAATATCGATAGGAGTCAAAAAACCTTAAGGAGACACAAACTATGTACAAGTTTGAAACTACTACTAACAAAGACGGTGAGATTGAGAACGTAATCAACCACCAACCAGAAGGATATAATCCGCAGACTGGTATCTACGCTTCTTCATACATTTTCCAAGGAGACTGGGAAAGTGAATTGGAATCACTAAACTTCACAAAAAGAGGTGATAACTTTAAAGAAGTATCGAAGATCGACGCTATGAAAGGCCAAGATTCTCAATACCTTTACAACTCTTTTAGAAGTGCAGACGGTAAAGATACTACACACGACCAACTACAAGAGTTCTGGAAAGAAGAAAATCCAGCAGACTACAAAGACACAAATTCTAAAATTGCTTCACCACAACTGGCCGCTATCTGCGATTGGTTCCAGTGTGAGAAAACTAGAATTAGAATCTTCCAACAACAACCAGGTGCTTACATGCAGATGCACACGGACTTTGACAATCAACGTGGAAATGAACACGGTGAGACTCTGAGGATTTTCGTGCAACTGACTGATCAACCAGGTGGTGCTTGGTACAGATTCAAAACTGCTGATTCAGAAGTAAGCATCAACTTACAAAAAGGACAGTTCTTGATTTTCAATCCAGATCACACTGGACACCAAACTCAGAACTTGACTGAAGTACCAAGAAATGCTTTCATGCTTGTTGTTAAAAGAAACGCATGGTTAGATTCTTTAACTAAGAACGAAACTATGACTTTCGTTGACACAAAAGAACTTGCAGAAAAAGTCAAAGTTGCTTAATTAAGACTTTACAACTCTATAGCGGTGTTGTATAATATCGCTATAGTAAAATGTCATTTCAACAATATTACCAATCCGGAAATAATAAATTTAGAAACCTATTTCGTGCCTTCGATTCATACAAAGAAACAGGGCAAGACATTTCATATCATGTAGACGATCAGTTCGTTGACGCAATTTCAGGATACAAAAGACCAGAGGATATATCTAGTAATTCAATTGTTGCGTTAATAAAAAAAGGACTCGAGCAATTACGTAAAAAACATTCAAAAATAAGATTGGCACTAGGTGGCGGCACGGACTCCTGGACAATTTTAAAAATTTGTATGGAAAACAATATCTACTTAGACCAAGTGGTCTGCGGACTCGTGTCGTTTTCTGGCAATGTTCGTGCAGACCTAGAATACCTACCAGCGGTCAAGTATGCAAAAGAGCACGAAGGAAACAGGATAGGAGAAGTTATAACATTGGCACCCTCAAGAGAAAGTCTCAAATTTATTAAAGATCCTGAATGGTTTAAGAAGACAGGTGGACCTTTGTTACCAATAAGGCCTATGATTACCCAAATGGGAGAACGGCTCATGAATGATCCTGGATCCGGGTATATAACAATCACTGGAATGGACAAGCCAACAGTGTTGGTGCAAGAAGGCAAACCATATTGGACTTTATTAGATGTTAGATCAATAGCAGAATGGATGGGCATTGAAAACCATTGTCCTTTATTCTACGATAGCGATAATCCTGAACTGACTGTTGCCATGACCTATTCGTTTATGGATCATGTAAAAGACATGACGAAGGATGGCGTTTACGAATATGAATTTCTTGATAGAATAACAAAACATAAAGTCTTAGAGTCATTTGGAATGCGTCTAAGCAGACCGTGGCTTAATCATCACTACCTCGGAAAGCATAAATTTAATTTAAATATTAAAACCAAATACTTCCTAAAAGAGCTTGAACAAATAGGAGAGTCGCAATATCTTGTTGACTGGTATAATTCTATGCAAAGGATTAAAAACGACTACAAAGATATACCATATGGAATAGAAGTTGAAGGTAAAGATGTCAAGACTGTAGGGAGATTTAGTAGAATGATCCCAATTTTAAACGAAGGCTTCGGGTATCCGGATAAATCATAATATGAAGAAAGAAGATTATAAAAAACTTATTGAAGAAAAACCTTGGAGTTGGGCTAAGGAACATTTTGACAATCTTGACGAGTTTGTTCCAACAAAAATAGCACAATGTGATATCAACCAAGAAGAATGGATTAAATTTACAATAGACAATTTTGATCTTGCAAACCAAAATCATGAGGAACCTAGACCTCATTTTGATGATTTTTCAAAGAAAATATCCACCTTAAATGTTGAAATGGGTAGAAATGTTCATAATAGTTTTGAATTGAATTACGGAGTTGAAGGTGACACCAACAACAAAATGATTGCCATGTTTGGTGAAAGCAATCGTAAATTATTAAACCTTAGAGCAGACTTCCTGTTTTTTAGACTACTTGTTAAGATGCCAGGTCATGGCGTGGCGTGGCATGTAGATCATATAGGAAGATATACTGAGAAATTCAAAAATGAATTACAAATTGACAGACAAACTCAAAAATGCCAATATGGTCAAATTGTGAGACTTTGGTTTCCAATAACTGATTGGGATAACGGTCACATGTTTCAAATATCGGAGACTGCACTTACTAATTGGCAAACTGGTGACGTTTATAGAATACCTTTTGGGTTAGGACATTGTAGTTCGAATGCAGGTTATGTACCACAGATGACTGTTTCCCTTACAGGGATCATGTCTAATTAGTGTAGTAATCACTAACATTTTCCACCAGGTTGACGGTTATACCATTACCATGTATAATAATGGTAACAAAGGAGAGAAAGAAAATGTATAAATGTTCAGCAAAAGCAAGTTTGGTACTAGATCAATTTAGAGCTAGATGCCAAGAAGACACACAGACCAACAACAAGTGGAGAGGTAGATCAGGAAACTACATGTACATCATGGGCAGAGAGAATGCCGATGGCAAGGCTACAGGTGTAGTACACAAGATCGCTGAAGATGGATCACACAAATTATGTGGTTCGTTCAAGATCATGAGTGATGGTATCATTACAAGGTTCACAGGTATGTCAAAAGCAGACTGGAACAATGCTATGAGAAATGCAGAAGCCGAGTACAAAGCCAAGTACGAAGCGAAAACAACGGAACCAGCAACAGAACAAAAAGTTGCAGTGTAAATTGACGATGCAGAAGACGTGGGCTCGAGTTCCCCTAGTGCTAGAGATAAGCCAATTTAAAAAAAATCTCGGCCCACACGCATCTTAGATTATGTTTAAACAATATCTAAAATATATATTTTACTTCTGCCTAGCGGTTTTGTTCGTAATCGCAGGTGCGTGGGTTGCCGGTACGTTCCATCCTAACGACTACACAGTACAAAAGATAGAGGACGAGATACACAGGAACGAGATGAAAATAGTTGAAGAACTTGGTTTGAAGGAACCAGAATTTGAGTTCTCAGACAAGGTTTCCTTTATTAATGCAACATCCACTTGTGTTTCATATCTCAATTGGACCACCGACAAAGATAAGAGGGTGCCAATCAGTATCATAATTGCCATGGCTGGCATAGAGAGTGCGTGGGGTACCAGCAGATTTGCCACAGAAGGCAATGCACTGTTTGGTGTGAGGACATGGAGTCTTGACACCGTACCACACATGAAGGCACTCGGTAATCCAGAGGCCAATTGGGGTGTTAAGAAATACAAGACAAAATGTCAATCCGTGAAGGACATGATTAGGATTTTGAACACACATCCTGCATATGAAAAATTTAGGGATTACAGGACAGAACAATTAGACGCAGGTAAATGGAACTACAGTGAACTGTTGTCAGGGATGACGGCATGGAGCACCAACAAAAATTACAAAAAAATAATACTTTCAACCATAGTTGACAATAAATTACCTTAATAGTATAATAAGACATGGGATTCATACAAATGAAACTGCCAAAACGTATCCGACACAAGATAGAGAACTCTCGAAGGAACAGGGAGGCACAGGCAAACCATGAGGAATGGTTGCAGACACAAGGGCTAGACACATACACACTGAAACAGAACAATAAAAAATTCAAAGGGTTCGACATACCCGAGTATCAAGCAGACCCCACCCAACCCAAGTGTGGTGACAAGATTCCAGTGAATGGTGGTAACAAAAGAAAAGAGATGACATACTCCGGTGAAAGGAAACTGCTAGGTATTGGCTTGATGCACAAGAGCAATCTTGTTCCTGTGTGGGACGAGGAAGGTGCAAAAGAAATTACCCTGATGAAGGGCAACAAGTAATGAAGATCAGGTATTACAAGAAAATCGACGGATGGAGATGGATAGGATTTTTACTAGCCATGATCGGTGCATTTATCCTTAGCAACGCCAATGTAGAAACGCAATGGATAGGTTGGGCAATAGCAACGGCGAGCTGTTCGATCTGGATCTACATGGGCATCAAAGACGGTGACGTTCCTAGAGCATTAATGGAAGGTATGTATCTACTTTTGGCATTAAGAGCCATCTGGAATTGGATATCTTAAATTAGTATAAAAAAAATTCAACAAAATCAACCATTCTAGCAAGACCAACCCTGGTTGACTAATATGGAAATTATGCTATAATTGTTACATGATTAGACTAATAATACTATTTGCAATCTTCCTAGCGGTATATCCGATGGTAGGTGAAGGGTGGTCACAATTCAGCAACGACTTTAATGTTGCTATGGTGACTGACTTTGTATCAGAGCAGATTGCAAAATTTAAACAATAAGGACAAAATGAAAAACATAAGCAAACTATTTCTTATACTTTTCGCAGGCTTACTTGTGGCACAATGTTCGACCTACAAGATAAAGCCTGACATGAACAAAAGCGGAATCATAGACAAGACACCAAAATGGTATGTCGACTATGATCACGAAACTATGTTCAAGTATGTAGAAACTGGCACAGCGGTATCTCCGGATTTAGAACTGGCTGTAAAGAAAGCAACATTGTTGGCCAAGGCAAAACTTGTAGATAGAATCAACGGTGAAGTGAACAACAGAACTACCATCAACAAGAACGAGGCAGGTACTAACGAGAATCTAACTGTATCGGCTGGAGCTCAAGATATAATTGTTAATATAGTCAAAGACACCCTTGCAAGAGGTTACGAAGTTAAAAAACAAGAAATCTTTGTGACTAAACACAAATCATACAGAGCATACGTTATGGTCGAGTTGAGCAAGAAAGAAGTTGAAGCGATTATAGAAACAGTAAACAAGAAAAAAGTTGCTTCGATAGATGTTGACGCTATTAATAACCAAGCCAAAGAAATACTGAACTAAGGTTATGAAAAAACTTTATTATTTAATAGGCCTATTGTTCCTCACATTGGGATTAATTATATTCTCGACAACTGCTGACGCAGGAGGTCCATGGAATGAACAATATTGTGATGTAGAAGTAACAAAGATAAAAGTAGTAAATGAAAAAGGCGAAGTGCTTGAAAACCTAACAGAAGAAAAGGTTATCTGTAATGACGGAGCAAGTGACTTTCTGTTCGACATGGGCATCGCAGACAGTTGTCAGATGTACACATGGGACATGCCCATAGGAGAGGTTGTAGTAACACAAAGACAGATCGCCTGTCACAAAATGAATGGAGATTATGAGATTGTTCAAGGTTATCACAGTATTGATTAGTCTACTGCTGACAAGCACAGCACTGGCAGATAAGAAAACACCAGGAGATACCAATGGACATATAGGAGAGATGCCTACGCCAAAATGGCTAGGTGACGATCTCAAGTACAGTATGCCTGCTTTCCTGTTCAGACGCACACAGTTCCTGAGATTCAGTCTCAAAAGAGAAGAGAAGAAGATGCACGAGTCGGCTGTGTTCTTCGCCCTTACAAACACACAGAACGGTAGGATTGTGAGTTGGTATAGCAAGAAGCGTTTGGCCGCTGGCAAAGTTAGAGTAATACATTCATACCCGATAAATGGGGGTTATTGCCGTACATACCAAGCATACATCAAAGTAAACGGCAAAGAACGGCACATGACCAACAACGCCTGCAAATATATAGGCACACCAAGTTGGTCCTTTTATAAATAATCAGTATAAATAAGTACATAAGACAAAGGAATTTAAACAATGGCAACAGTTGAACCAAAATCATTATACAAGGTTTCTCCAGCAGAACCGGAAAACGCATACTTCACAGTAGCACTAGTAACATCAGGATACACGGACACGGAAACAGTCAACGGTGGTAGGATATCACCATGTTTGGCAAACGACTTCGCAACCAAGCCAACAACATTGGCACAGTCATTGTTGGTATCAAGAGGTGCGTTAAGATTCAAAATGATGTGCGAGAATCTTGCACTAAGAACTAATTTTAGAATCCACAACATTGTTACAACATATGCCAGTGATGCTGGTGATTCACCGATCACAGGATTAGATTTTGGACTTGTTTATGAGAACAGAAATCTAGTTGCCAACACAGGTACAAGTGACCTGGGTGACTCAACCGCGATCAACACAAGAGCATTGTTCATCAAAGACAGAATAGCAGACGCACTTAACAGTACAAGAACAGAAAAGATGACTGTGTTCAACCCAACTGCAGGTACTGGACAGATACAAGACATTGAAGTTACTGCAGGTCCGGTACTATTAGCATCTAAAGGTGAGATACTTGAAGGAATCACAGTGACAGAAGTCACAGGATTTGCGCCTAACACTGACAATCAGTTAGCAACTGAAACTGCAAACACATACGGTACTGACGACTCTCAGTAGTAATCATTAATTTAATTGCAATTTTTCCTCGAGAAAGTTCTGATTGGTAAATAAATACAATTAAGTTTAAGGAGCAATACAAAATGGACGCCAAACACATCAGTGACGAAGTAGCCGCAGACGACAACGGTATATCAGCATCAGCCAACCCAGGCAACAATGCCGCTTTGACTATTGGCGGAGCACTACACGTAGGTAATACAGTCACCAACACAGGTGGTAGGATCGTAGAGATCACATCAGCCGGTGACGATTCGGGCATAGACGCCACAGTGACAGGCACAGACGTAAACGGAGACGCCCTTGAAGAAACATTAGATTTGGGTGACAGTGGCGCGGTGACAACGACAGCACATTTCAAAACAATCACAAAGATTCAAATGATTGGTAACTCAGCAGGAAACATCATAGCAGGTACAACAACAGGTGCGGCAGACGTGATTTCAAAAGAAACCTGCAGACTGCACAGCATGGACATAGTGTCTGGTGGTACAGCAGGAGTTATAAACTTCCACAACGGTATCACAAGCGGTGTGCCAGGAACAATACTTTTCAAGCACAGAACACTTGGCACAGACAACACCAACACAGGTGGAAGATATACATTTGGTGGAGATGGTATCCTGTTTGACAAAGGCATGTACGTCACCTACACAATAGGTCACATCGACATGATGAACTTCTTCTTCAACTAATATCTAAATTACCAACCGTTCACAAGCATTATAAAGGGCAGTGTGTTATATTAAATACACTTACAAATGTTTATAGCGATACTCACACTCTTATCAGCACTGTCCATATCAGGTGTTGCAATATTCTATTCCGTGATTGGACTAGCGACCATATTCCCAGGTGCATTCCTGCCTGTTGTGATCATGGGTGGAGTGCTGGAAGTTGGCAAACTGATAACGGCATCCTGGCTATATAGGAACTGGAAGTTCACACCTTTCATGCTCAAGACCTATCTAACGACTGCGGTCATAATATTAAGTGTGATCACCAGCATGGGTATATTTGGATTTCTATCCAAGGCACACCTAGAGCAAAATCTGGCGTCTGACACACTGATACAGCGTATACAAATATTAGAGGACAAGATCGAGAGTGAGAAGATGTCTATCACTAGGCAGAACTCAATAATAGACAGGGCAGAGAAAGCCATCAGCAGAGACACAGGAACAGCATCGGGCGACATCGAAGTACAACAGTCGATCATAGCAGATGCAAATGAAAAATTAAAAACACTACTTGCGGTCGAGACCAACACGGTCAAAGACCTCAACGATCGATTAAAGGTGTTAGATAAAAATGTCAGTGATGTGTTGACTTCAAACAAATCTTTCTTCAATGAAGAGAAGGCGGCCGCTGAATTGAAAACATCACAGAAAGACGAGCGTGAGCAGATAGCCAAAAAGGTAGGTGAAGCACAGGAGAGAATAGCAGAACTAAAAACAGATCATAAGATCGAGATAGCAAAAGCACAGGAGATCATCGCCAGCATGAGAACCGGTTCTCAGGACAACAAAGGACAGTTCACAAAAGAAATAGAAGTGGCAGAACGGAAGATATTCACATCACAAGGCAACATTGATTTATTCATAGTCGAGAAACAACCACTTCAGAAAAAGATGCTGACTCTGGAAGCGGAGATCGGTCCTGTGAAGTACATAGCGGCGTTGGCAGTGGATTGGGGTATAACGGACCAAGTTGAAACTAGCAAGGCTGTAAGGTGGGTTATATTGCTTTTAATCGTGGTGTTTGATCCACTAGCAGTGCTGTTATTGATAGCGGCCAACCAGAGTTTGATGAGGAGATTTCCG
>Ga0209337_1003165_pt1 | contig 11631 bp, 17 predicted proteins | sample LinPmetageLP53_FD_184044 | JGI IMG/M metagenome (GOLD analysis project Ga0209337, IMG submission 184044) | Marine viral communities from the Pacific Ocean - LP-53 (SPAdes) (version 2) | ecosystem: Environmental > Aquatic > Marine > Oceanic | place: Pacific Ocean | collected 2010-02-08 | reverse complement strand
GGGAATGGGGACAGCCTTGATGCATCTCATAAGGGTGGTAAGATCGTAGGGTTTGAGGCTGAGAGCAAGAATCGTGGGCGGCGAGAGAAGTCCCGACTCAAGAAAAAGAAATAACTTATATTTGCGGTATGGCCGTACTCACTGTAACGATTAAAGAAGAGCTCACGCTAAACGGATCAAACCGTGGTAGCGAGAATATCACATCTATAGCAAACGTAACTCAATCATTCAACAGAATTGTAACATTACCAGCTAATGGTGGGTCTGGAAATACACAGACTACCGTTGCTGTATTTAGAGACCTTGTTAGCACCAATGACGGCGCCATTGACGATGGAGACGCTAAGTATATAAGGGTTACTAATTTGGATTCTGATAATAGCGTCACTCTTTCTCTTCAGATCGCTGCTGACGGCACAAACGCAGCTGGTGATTCGGCAAGTGTATTGCTTGCTCCTGGTAAGAGCTTTATCCTGGGTGGTTCTGCGGATGCAATCGCAGTTGATGATGACGCCGCTACACCGATTACTACTTTAGTTCATTTAGAGAGCATCTTGGCAGTTAACGCTACCAACGACACAACACAATTAGAAGTATTTATAGCAAGCTAATATCATGAAGACTAAAAAGTATATGAAGGGAGGGAAGGCCGCTATGTATGACATGGTGAAGAAGTACATGGAAGGAGGAAAGATGGGTCCAGATGACGATAAGCTTAAGTCTTTAAAGAATAAACTACGCATAGCTAAAGATCCTAAGACTAACTACGGCACTATTAAAGCTAGAAACGAAGATATCGCTATGATACAGCGTCAGATTCGAGACCTTGGGGTCTAAAAATTACTTCAATCCGAGGCTTAAGCGGATAAACCCTGCATATATTGCAGAGAAAAATAAATTCAATGAAGTTAAGCAAAAATCTAACGCTAAAAGAAGTGGTGAAGTCCAACACCGCGACTCGAAAGGGGATAGACAACACCCCTGACAAATGGACCATACACAACCTCCAGGCTGTAGCGGACCATATCTTTCAACCTATACGTGATCACTTCGGTATACCCATCGGGGTTAGCTCTGGATTTAGATCGAAGGAGTTAAACAAAGCGATAGGGGGGAGTAAGTACTCTCAGCACATGATTGGAGAGGCTATTGATATAGACGCCGATATGTACGGGAGGGTTACTAACTCAGAGATATTCGACTTCATTAAGAATAACCTAGAGTGGGATCAGATGATATGGGAGTTCGGGGATGACGAGAACCCCGCTTGGGTTCATGTCTCGTACAAAGAGTCAGGTAAGAACAGAAAGCAGCTCAAAAGAGCCTACCGAGACGAAAAAGGAGTCTACTATAGGGTTGTGTAATTGTAAAGATGGATTGTGTATATTCGCGATCCTAAATTTTTTACCATGCAAGAAAAAGAAGAAGACTTCAACGTAGACTTCCTAGATACAGAAAGAGTTAAAGAGACCGAAGAAAAGGTCAAGACTGGTAAGATCGTGTGTGATATCTACGCACCAGAAGGCTGCGAAAACTGTAGCGGATAAAATAGTTATATTTGTTGTATGAAGTATTACATCACTACTACATCAGAAGCAGAACAGATTAGCCGAGATAAAGCCCTTGAACTAGGCTGCGGTCCTGTAACAAAATATTGGTGGGGATGGATCGTTGACGACAGAGATACTGATCAGTCTGCGTTGTGTTTTCAAGATGATGAGTCTGTGAGCTACACTACAATAGATACACTTCCTGACGGTTTCTTACCAGTTGACCCAGAGGTATAATGTTAGGTTTAGGAACACCCATAAATAGGTCTGGCTTCGTAGGTGGTGGGGGTTCATCTTTATTCGACAAGACTTTTTCGTTTGATTCAAATGTAGAGGGATGGACCAGGACTGAGTTTGTACCGAACGCAAATGTTTCCCATCAGGCTTCTTATACCCCGTCAAACGATTCTGAAAAAACAGGAATATTAGTAATTCAGAGGGAGAATAACGGTAACCAATCAAGAATAAGTTTTGATTTGAGTTCGCTTAGCGGATATAACTCTTCTTCAGTCCTTTACTATGAGCTGGTTTATTCTATTCCTCAGGCAAACCCAAGCGGAACTACATATACTGGGCTTGATAAAGTTCTAAACGGGAACGGTGGTTCTTCTGATGATTATTCGGCTGTGAATTCACAAACATTCAACACTTGGATTACAGTAAACGGAGATTTAGATGCGGGGGGTAGCGACGACATAATGATTATTAGCTTTGATCCGTCCAGCTTTACGTTCGTGTCTGGCGCAAAAGTATTCATAGACAGTATCAGGGTTTCTCACACAGATTTTAGATAATTATGCTAGGTTTAGGAACATCAATTAATAAATCGTCTTCCTCTGAGTCAGCCTCTATAGCTGCTAGGTCTTCCAGCTTTACTGGTCTTCTAGATGAAAGTTACGGGGGTTCTGCTTCCGCAGCTTATTCAGTAAGAAGGCTCTCAAGTTCTTACTCTGGAAAAGCCCTTCAGATAAGGAGGGTGTCCGATAACGTAGAAGTCGATGTAAGTTTTGACAACAATAATGAGATATCTCTAGACTCGGCTGTAACTAACGTGACAGAAGAGACTACTGGCTCAAGTACAAGTATTATTACTAGGGCTGTTAATTTAGGCGAATTTGTAGCTAACGCTAGTTACACGGACGCTGATAGTTTAGGTTCTACGGATTCCGCAAAAGTCCAATGCTGGTACGATCAGTCTGGCAGCTCAAATGACACTACTCAAAACACAGCAGGTAGTCAGCCGACTATCGTTTCAAGCGGTGCGTTGGTGACGGGAAGCATTAGCGGAAAACCAACAATGTTTTTTGATACGACACACCAACTACCAACCACCGCAACAGCCAGCAATGCAACATTGAGTTTGTTTGCGGTTGCGCAAGGAAATACAGGAAGAAAAACAATTTTAAAACTAACGAATGCAAACACCTTCGACTTAAGAACGTGGAACAATAGGAATTATAAACTTTTTTACGGTGACGGCACCACACAAGAAAGCATATTAACCAGCGATACAAGTAAAAACGAAACATTATATAGCGTTACGAAAATAAGCGGAAGCGTCAACACATATTTGGATTCAAATTCTGATGGAAGCGCAAGTACCAGTTTAGATGGTACGGGTACAATAGCCATAAGCGAAAACGGCCAATTAGGTGGAACGGTTAATATCAGCGAAATTATTATTTACGAATCCGACCAATCCGACAACCGCACGAACATTGAAAATAACATCAACGCTTTTTATTCTATCTTCTAAAGTGAGTTATAAAAACGCTGAACTGCCATTCTGCCTTTCTGAGATAGCGCATATCTTACACGGTAGTTGAATTTAGTCTCATCTCGGAATAGATGATCTTCTAGGGTTTGAGAAGGGGTCAGCTTATCGAAATGCTTGTATAGGTACCCCATAGACACTAGTGGATATATCATCCTGTCAGCCAGGTTTTTCTTGTTCATCCCGTATTCATCCGCTACCCACGATATAGTGAAGAATTCTAGATCGTAAACGAACAGCATAAAATATAGATAGCTCTTGGTGATTTCACCGTTACTGGTAAACTCTTCTAAAGCGTTCTTGAGGTTCTTTAAGTGGTTATTTTTTACAAACCTTGTGGGTAATTTAGAGAAATCTCTAAACATCCTGGTTTTCTTTACTTGAGACCTCGGCATATTACTTCGTATATTTGACTTATACAAATTTACATCATGAACCCGAAAGACACCCTTTTCTTTGCCGAAATGTATTCCCTCGTCAAAAAAATGGAGGAAACAATCGAGGAGTTCGAAATGAAGGATCGTACTCTAGCCTCTATTGTTGTCGGAGTAATAGACTTTGACGCAGTTGAAGAGGGAGATGAAAGCGCAGAGATGAAAACCATGTACAGCTTTAATTTAGAAGGCCGAGAAGAACTGGAAACTATTAAGGACGTAATGGACAGCGCTTTTATAGATAACGACCCTTTAGACGACCTGCTTGGTGATTTGGGCATATCCCTAAACTAAAATGGAAGGACTTATTAGAAAAATTGTGGTCGGAAGAGACCCTAAAAACGGCATGGCTTATTATGTAGGCATGCGGGCTGGATCTGGGGAGGTATCAGCTATCGTTGAAGACGAAAGACACCTGCATAAGTTTGGAAAGCAGAGATATCTTATATACATTGAGAACGATGAAGGTACCATGCTGTGGAAGGCAGTAGATGAAATGCCTTGTGTTCTTGAATTTGATTTAAATTTTTAATGAATGAAGACCTTTAACTTATTCGTAGTCGAGCTAGAAAAGACTATAGACGACACCATCACAACTAGTGGCGGATTAGAATTATACGTAGATAATAGATTTAATGAATTTGAAAACAGAATTACAGAAGGCCCTGTCGTGGCTGTTCCGTTTAAGTACGAGACTGGCGTCAAGCCTGGCGACACGCTTTACTTCCATCATCTCGTGGTTATCAATGAAGGCCAGCCACTTACTGGTGATGACAATCACTACCTTGTCAGGTATGATGAAGATCACGCTATTAACAATCAAGCTATTGCTTTTAAAGATAGCGACACGGGCGATGTCCACCCTCTTGCGGGTTGGAGCCTCCTTGAGGCTATCGAAGAAGAGACAGTTCAAGAATCGTCGATTATCGAGGTTGTTAAACTTGAAGAGAAACTACCAACAAGGGGTAGAGTCGCATTTACGAGTTCTGGGATTGAAAAAATAGGTCTTTCTGTAGGTGATGTGGTTGGTTTCAAAGAAAACCGAGACTACAGAATTACCATTGACGGTAAGGAATACTACAGAACCAGGGTTGAGGACCTGCTTTATAAAGAAATTTAATTGACATGTTTGAAATGGATAGAGACCACCTCTGGCACCTGCTGGAGGAAGAAGAGTGCCTGCTTGCTGATGGGTTTGATGACGCTGTAATAGGTATCAGCCACCAGGGATTTGATGTATGCCGTGCTGTATACGATATAGGTAAGATCATTGCTATACTTTGCGAGGATGACGAGATGACCGACGAGGATGCTATGGAGCACTTTGAGTTTAATATAGCTGGAGCTTATCTAGGTCCTAAGACGCCAATATTTGTTTTTGGCTATGGCGAGTAAATTTACCACGGTTACTGCCGCGAAAAATCTCATGGCAAGCATGGAGATCGCAATCAATAATATGATTGAAGAAATCAAAAAGCCTGTCGATCCAGAAGCAGGGGGTTCTGCGCGTAAGGCTGAGCTCCAATCCATAAAGCAAACTGCTATCGACTGTAAAGAGCTTTTGGTGGAGCGCCAGAGGCTAGAACAAATGGTTAAAGAGTTAAAGAACAATGGAGAAATTGAACAAGACAAAGACTACTCAGGAGGATTCGCAGAAAGATTCTCCAAGTGATGCTAGCGGACTGATCTATTGGGACGACTATAACTTTGATAATCAGTCAGTTACGACCGATCATATAAAAGTTTACTTTAAGCTCTCTTAGCTCAGTTGGTTAGAGCGTCCGACTCATAATCGGCAGGCCCCAGGTTCAAGTCCTGGAGGGAGCACACGCACCAGTAGCTCAGTTGGATAGAGCATCTGCCTTCTAAGCAGACGGTCACAGGTTCGAATCCTGTCTGGTGCACTAATTAAATCAAACAACATGCCTGATCTTATTTGCGAGAAATGTAAAGCAGAGAAATCCGTAAGGAGCCTTACCATGAAGTTTCAGAATGGTAGTGTTTACTATCCAGAAGGACAGTGTGAATGCGGAGAACAAATGGAGATTAAAAACCCTAAAGAAGGCGTACCTTTGCTCGGTAGGATGAACTCACACGGACAGAGTTTTTAATGTCTAATCTAATCGACATAAAAGGTTATGAAACTAAGGGGATTAAGATCGACCCTAACGGTACAGAAGGAGAAGTTATCGAGCTTCACGGGTTACTCGTGGCACTTCCAAAGAAACCGCGCAAATCGGAAATTCTCTTCCATGACCAGCCAAAGAAGTTGCAGCTGTGGAAACGCACACCTATGCCAGAGGAAATGCGTAGGATACGCAGCATGGATGAGTGGCTCGAAAAACCTGCCGAGTTTCGGAACAAGTTTCGTTCTTACATCGAACAAGAGTTTCAGCGTAGGCGTGACGGTGTATGGTTTTACAATAATGGGGAACCTACGTATATTACAGGGAGACACTATATGTTTCTACAGTGGTCTAAAATTGATATCGGATATCCATCATACCTTGCTTTCCAAAAAGAAATCTTTACTCACATGGCTGCTTGTGAAGCTGACCCTCGTTGTTTCGGTCAGCTTTATACTAAGTGTCGTCGTTCTGGCTACACTAACATATGCTCTGCTGTCCTTGTGGATGAGGCTAGTCAAGTTAAAGAAAAGCTTCTTGGCATACAGTCAAAGACTGGTAAAGACTCGCAAGAGAACATATTCATGAAGAAAGTAGTCTCTATCTTTAGAGGCTACCCATTCTTCTTCAAGCCCATCCAGGACGGTACCACAAATCCACGTATGGAGTTGGCATTCCGTGAACCATCAAAGCGTATCACCAAAAACAACAAAACCTCTTACAAGGGCGACGCCTTGAATACGGTGATCAACTGGAAGAACACCACCAACAACGCCTATGACGGTGAGAAGCTACACATGCTTTATCTCGATGAGGCTGGTAAGTGGGAGAAACCAACTGACATTAGAGAGGCTTGGAGGATAGAGAGGACTTGCTTAATAGTAGGTAGGAAAATTATAGGTAAGGCTATAGTTGGAAGCACCGTGAATCCCATGAATAAAGGCGGTGAAGAATATAAAGGTCTTTGGCATGACTCCGACCCTAACGAGCGAAACAACAACGATAGAACTAAGACGGGTCTTTACAGGATATTTATCCCAGCCTATGATGCCTTAGAGGGTTTCTTTGATGTTTATGGTAATGCTGTTGTAGAGGATCCACTCCAAAGCGTACATATACATGGTATAGACGGGGACCTAATCGAAATCGGCAGTAAAACTTACCTTAAGAACGAACGCAAGTCCTTTAAGGACAACCCTTCTGAGCTAAACGAGGTTACTAGACAGTTTCCTTTTACCGAAGATGAAGCTTTTAGGGATAGCATTGAGGGAAGCTTATTTAATATAGGTAAGATATACCAGCAGATAGAGTATAACGACGAGCTGTTCCCCAATCCAGTTGTTGTAGGTAATTTCGCCTGGAGAGAAAAGGACAAAGAGGTTGTTTTTTCGCCTACACCCAACGGCAGGTTTCGTGTTTCTTGGATGCCTGATCCTTCTGACAGAAATGTATCCAAAACGGAAAGAGGAAAGAAAGTAGCCCCGTTTGTCTCTTATGGGTGCGGAGGGGTTGACTCTTATGACTTAGACGCTACGGTAGACAACAGGGGCTCGAAGGGCGCTCTTCACATGTACAATAAGTTTAGCATGAATCGCCCTTCCAATATGTTTGTTGTGGAATACGCCTCTAGGCCAGACTTAGCCAGTATATTCTATGAGGACGTGCTTATGTGTGCTTTTTATTATGGGTACCCCTTACTTGTAGAGAACAATAAGTACGGTATCGTAAGATACTTTGAGTCAAGGGGTTACGACGGTTACCTAATGGATAGACCTAGGCACCTCATGAGTAGTTCTTCTCATGTAAACGTAAAGACAAAAGGAATACCATCTAACTCTCAGGATGTGATACAGTCTCATGCCCAATCCATAGAGAGGTATATTTACGATCATGTCGGTGTAAATCACGAGAGCGGAGAGACAGGCGCTATGTATTTCAACAAAACCCTTGAGGATTGGATTGGGTTTAAAATAGACAAAAGAACCAAGTTTGACTTAACTATTAGCTCTGGGCTAGCCTTACTTGCAGCCCAAAAAGAAAAAGAAAAATCTAAATCTGACTTTAAAGAAAAAGTGTTTTTTAGAAAATATAAGGTCTAACGACGATTTGTTATATTTGCAGAATATGCATAATGCACGTAAATTATGAGCCTCAATAAAAATAGCAAGCATTCTTTCCCAAACCCTCTAGCGGACGCATCAACCAAAGAAGGTATGTCTTATGGTTTGCAGTATGCAAAAGCTATTGAAAACCAGTGGGGCAAGATAAAAGAGTCTACATCCCTTTACGGTAGAAGAAATACGATATTCGAAAGAAGCAGAGATTACGCTAACGGTACTCAAGACACTAACATATACAAGAAGCTTCTCCGATCACTCAATCCTAACGATGGAGACGGAAGCTTGATGAATATGGACTACACTCCTGTTCCTATTCTACCCAAATTTGTTAGAGTTGTTGTAAATAAAATACTTTCTAAAGATCCTTACCCGAACTTAGAGGCTATTGATCCTCTTTCTTCTTCTGAAAAGAACAACAAGAAGAGAAGGATGGAGATTCAAGTTGAGGCAAAAAAACAATTGCAGCAACTTAAACAGCAGACGGGTATGGTAATTGGTGAGGACCCAGATCAGCTTCCAGACTCTCTTGAGGAGGCTGAGATCCTTTTGGGTACTAACGTCAAAACTGATGCAGAGATTGCCGCTCAGATAGGGACTAACATGACCCTTTCTTGGAACAACTTCAATGACGGGACTCTAAGGAGATGCGTTAATGATCTCGTTGCTCTAGGTATGTGTGTTGTAAAAAGAACTAACGATCCTAACCACGGGATTAAGACTGATTACGTAGATCCCTCTACGTTTATTCACAGCCATACAGAGGACCCGTTTTTTGAAGACTTGATTTACGCGGGTCATGTTAAGTCTATCTCTATTCAGGAGTTAAGAAGAATATCTGCTGGTGAGATCACAGAAGAGCAGTTAGAGGAGCTGGCTAAATCTATTAAGGGTAAGTATGGTAACAACCCAAGCTCTTTTGGTAAAAACAGCTATAACAACCTGTCTCAAAGAACTGACTATGGCTACGACGAGTACATGGTTGATGTGCTTGAGTTCGAGTTCATCTCTGTTGATTGCATATACTTCGAAGAGAAGGAGAATCGTTTCGGTAACGTAAACTTCTTCATGAAGGGTTTTGAATACTCAGACAAGCCAGGAAGCGTATTTCAAAGGAACCCAGTTAAGATGGATGTCGCCACCGTGTATGGAGGCATGTATGTAATGAATGGGTCCGACATAGTATTCAATTACGGTAGGTCTAAAAACGTCCCTAAGAACATTCACGACATTTCTTCTGTTCGGCTTTCTTATTCTCCAGTGGCTACTAACATTCGGGACATGATGCCGAAGTCTATGGTAGAAAGCTGTACTGGATTTGCTGATATGCTTCAGTTGACTCACTTGAAGATTCAGCAGGCTATTGCTAAGGCAAAACCAGACGGATTGATCATTGATATCGAGGGGCTAGAGAATGTGCAACTTGGTAAAGGCGGAGACTTACAGCCTTTGGACTTGCACGATATCTACGAGCAGACTGGTGTATTCTACTATAGAAGTAAAAACCCAGAGGGAGGATTCCAGAACCCACCAGTAAGAGAGATAGGAAATAGTATTCGAAACATCAATGAGCTGATTGGTCTGTACAATCACTACTTGCGAATGATCCGAGACGCTACAGGAGTCAACGAGATGATGGATTCCTCTACACCTAAAGGAGACACCTTAGTGGGTGTTCAGCAGAATGCTATCGCCGCAGGCAATAACGCCATATACGATATCACTAATGCGTCTATGATTCTTTACAAAAAGGTTTGTGAAGATATAGTTAAGTGTTTGCAAATCATACCAGAAGAATCTGTTCTTCATGAGATATACAGCAATGCTATAGGTAAAGAAAATATGGCTGTCCTTTCTTCTTTTAATGATCTCCCTATGTACAACTTCGGTGTACAGGTGGTGAAAGAGATGGAAGACAAAGACAAGGCTTACCTAGAGCAGAACGTTCAGATGGCTATACAGCAGAAAGAGATAGATCTCGAAGATGCTATAGCTATAAGGAATATGAAAGATGTTAATCAAGCTGAAAGACTTTTGGTCGTAAGACGCAAGAAGCGTATGGCTCTTCAGCAGCAGATGGCCGCTCAAAACTCACAGATGCAAGCCCAGTCAGCTCAACAAGCTGCTCAGGCTGCTTCTCAGGCTAAGATGCAAGAGATGCAAATGGAGGCTCAGCTAGAGGCTCAGCAGATGCAACTCAAGACGCAGCTTGAAGGACAGCTAGAAGAGGTAAAGCATCAGTTTAGAAAAGAGATCGAGATTATAAAAGCTCAGGCCACCCTTGGGTTTAAGACTGAAGATCAAGAGTTTAAGGAAAAGCTTGAGGTTTTAAAAGAAGATAGAAAAGACGATAGAGTAAAGAAGCAATCTTCTGAGCAAAGTAAATTGCTCTCTCAGCGTCAAGGAAACAGAGGTGAACTCCCAGAATCAGGAGACAGCGTAGACAATATTGTAAACTCACTATTAGGATAATATGGCAAGCAAAGTAAACTTAGATGTAGCTGAAAAGCTTGACATCACTTGCAGAAGAGGAGACACCTTTTCTCTTTCCCTTACATTAAATGACTCTAGTGGAACCGCTTTAGACTTGACTAGCTATGAGTTTTTAATGGATGTAAAAACTAACCCCGTTCGATCTCGAACAGGAGTTGCCGAAAGAGAGGTAATCGCTTCTAGTGGTCTTTCTTCTTCTACCTCGAATGCCAAGGCTTTAAGCGAAGAGCAACGATCAAAGCTAAGTAATGGGTTTGTGTTTAGCGACGGCACTACTTCTGGCGTGGTTACCGTTACAGCTTCAGCAGACACCATGAAGGAGCTTCCTGTTGGCTCCTTTACTTATGATATTCAGCAAAAAGTTAGCGAAGTGGTAACCACTATATTAAGGGGTTCATTCACTGTAAACGAAGATATTTCTAGATAACATGGCTATAACGGTAACATCTAGTGGGGGAAATTCCATTGTCGCTGCTGTTAACGGGGGCACATCTGTGTCTCTTAGTCAATCGCTACAAAGCGTTTCTGTTTCTACTGATCAATCAGTTCCCGTAGTGGTCGCTAATACTTTAGGGCCTCAGGGTGTTAAAGGAGCAGCTGGCACCAATGGTGCTGATGGAGTAGACTTGACTACTGAGCTTAATGCCGAAATCGCACAACGCGGTTTGGGTGACGCTTTAAACCAGAGTGCAATAGCCGCGATTTCAGGACAGCTCGGATTTCTTAGGAGTACCCTAAACACAGGAACTACAGGGGATGACCTATCCGATATTAGCACCCCAGCTTCTGACGACAAGGTTTTAATTCAAGACACGTCTGACAGCAACAACCTTAAGTATGTTGATTTCGGTGATTTTTCTTCTGCTGGATCTCTTTCTAATATATCGGAGGATGCCTCTCCCCAGCTAGGCGCTAACCTCGACGTTCAAGCTCGTGAGATAGACACGTCAACAACGAACGGAAATATTATTGTTGCTCCTAACGGAACAGGAGTTTTAGAAGTCAAAGGGGACACCAATAGCGCAGCCATTCAACTGAACTGCGAGGTCAATACTCACGGGGTTAAGATACAATCTCCTCCGCATTCAGCGGGAGCGACCTACACTTTGACTCTTCCCAATAACACTGGGACAAATG
>Ga0209337_1003164_pt1 | contig 11632 bp, 18 predicted proteins | sample LinPmetageLP53_FD_184044 | JGI IMG/M metagenome (GOLD analysis project Ga0209337, IMG submission 184044) | Marine viral communities from the Pacific Ocean - LP-53 (SPAdes) (version 2) | ecosystem: Environmental > Aquatic > Marine > Oceanic | place: Pacific Ocean | collected 2010-02-08 | reverse complement strand
TGATGACTGAGTGGTACTGGTCAGGTAGCTTAGATGCCTTTGCCGATATGTGTAACCTAAGATGTGCAGGAGATACACAGCTAGAGACTAGGCTGGTAGCTAATCAAATATGTAACAGCATGAAGGAACTGTTTCCTACATCCTGGTTTGCTTTAAGATTGGAGAAGTAGAATGAGTATGTGTGGTGAAAAAGAAAACTTACAGCGTGAGATAGCACATAAAGAAGAAGAACTGTTTGCTCTAACTAAAGAGATAACAGACTTAGAAAATAAGTTAGAGGAGTTACAAAAATGTGGGCCTTAGTGTGGTTAGAACTAATCAGTGGTCAGAACCTAGAGTATTATCATATCGCTAACTACAATAACTATGAGCAGTGTGAAGTACGCAGAGAGAAGGCTGAAGTAATGATAACGCATAACGGCATAGGTGTTGTATGCTTAGATGTAACAGGAGAATGATATGTGGGCAGTGATGTTTGAGATAGAAAGTGGTGAATGGGCATATGATACAGGCAACCAAGTCTTTACTAATTATGATGCGCCTTTAGTTTTTACTGATAAAGAAAAAGCTATGGCTCAGGCTAAGAAGTGGAACACAGGTATCGTTGTGCCTTGGCTGAGAGAGTTTGATGAAGAAGAACGTCAGGCGTCTATACAGAGGGATCAAGCTAACAATGTTTACAGTTGAATTTGAAGCTGATGCCTCAGTAATAACTACACTAGACCAGCAAGGTAGGTTTGAAGATGTTGAAGTTGTAATTGCAGATAACAATATAGTGTACCTCAGACAGTTTGATGAAGAGCTTGCTGAGTATCAACTACTACACATGAGTCACCAACAGTTCCTAGACATATTGTCTGCGTACAAGTCACCTGAGGGTGCGTATCAAATAGATTTTACGAAAAGAGAGAGAGATAATGGAGTTAGCACTACTTAGAACACTAATGGACAAGGACTTCTATGCTAATCATAGAGGTATCCGTACACCTGATAAGCTGTTCACTAAGGATGTACGCAAGATTAAGAATACTATAGACTACGCTATGGAAACGTATGAGAAGAACCTAACTGTGCCTGAGCTAGAAGGGTTGTTCTTTACTCACAACGCTACTATCACAACTGCAAACAAAGAAACATATAAAAGCCTGTTCCAGAAGATTGACAGGCAAGAGCCTATGTCTGAAGCTATAGCTGAAGAAGTGCTAGGTAAGTTGTTTCAGCAAGTAGTAGGTGAAGAGATAGCTAACTTAGGCTTTGACTACGTGAATGGTACACAGACTAGCCTAGAGCCTATGCGTAAAATACTGTCTGACTATCAAGATGATTTCATGCCTAACCTCAAGATTGATTGGGGTGACATCTCTATAGATAACCTACTGCAAGCTAATGACATACAGTCTAAGTGGAGGTTCAACATACCATCTCTGACTAGCAGGGTTGAAGGTATCAGTGGAGGACACTTAGTTATCGTAGGTGCTAGACCTAACACAGGTAAGACATCCTTTCATGCCTCACTACTAGGTGGGCCTAAAGGTTTTGCTAGTCAGGGCGCTAAGTGTATCGTCTTGTGTAATGAGGAAGCGTATGAGCGTGTAGGAGCTAGGTATCTTAGTGCGGCTACCTCTATGTCTATGGAAGAGGTTAAGGGCAACTACGCCTTAGCTGCGTCACGCTATGAGCCTGTACGTGAGAACATAAACCTCTATGATTCCACAGGCAAAGACATGGCGTGGGTTGAGGCTATCATAAAAGCTTACCAGCCTGACATAGTAGTTTTAGACATGGGCGATAAGTTCTCCAGTAAGACCAGTGATAAGTCAGATGTGTATCTCAAGGAAGCTGCCATCCATGCACGTAACATAGCTAAGCAGCATGACTGTGCTGTAATCTGGATGTCACAGCTAAGTGCTGTAGCTGAAGGTAAGGTATATGTAGATCAGTCTATGATGGAAGGCAGTAAGACAGGTAAGGCTGCTGAAGCTGACCTGATGATACTAATCTCTAAGAACCCACAGGTTGAGGGTGCAGATGAACAAGATACACAGAGACACTTAAACATAGCTAAGAATAAGCTTAAGGGTGGCTGGCATGGTGTAGTACACTGTGAGTTAGATGGCGAGAGATCACAGTATCAAGCATAGGAAGGCTGGCATGGAAATTGTACTAGACGTAGAGAACACGACAATAAAGCGTAACGGCAAGCTTATACTTGATCCCTTTGAACCGTCTAACTTCTTAGTGCAGGTAGGCATGATGTCAGTTAAGGGTAGCTCTGAGTGTATCGTAACGCTAGATCATGTTGAGCAGAAGGATACCTCAGGCGCTGGGCGTAAGGAGATACAGAAGGTACTAGACATGACCACCCTGTTGATTATGCACAATGCCCAGCACGATCTTATGTGGCTATGGGAATGTGGCTTCAAGTACAGTGGTGACATATACGACACAATGTTAGCTGAGTATTTACTACTACGTGGGCAGAAACAACCGCTAAGCTTAGAGGCTTGTGCTCAACGCTACGAACTGGAAGTACAGAAAGAAGATACACTTAAAACCTACTTTAAAGAAGGATACAACACAAATGAAATACCCCTCAAAGAACTTAGTCATTACCTCAGTGCTGACCTTGGTGCTACTAGGGGCCTGTACCTCAAGCAAGAAGATCGTTATGCAGATCCCTCCTGCCAAACCTTGCATAAAATCAGAGCCATTACCTTTAGTACCTGTCAAACCCTCACCAGACTGTATATGTCAGGAGTCAGGGTGGATCTCAACGCCTTACAGCAAGTAAGAACTGAGTTCGAGAAAGAGAAAGCAGACATAGAGTTGCGCCTACATAAGCAGATACGTGAGCTAATGGGTGACACACCTATCAACATCAACAGCCCAGAGCAAGCTTCTCAGGTACTGTTTAGCTGTAAGGTACACAACAAGAAGGAATGGGCTGAGCTATTTGAATTTGTTAAGACACAACAGGAGTTTCGTGATGCAGTCAAGTCTAACTCAAGTAGATTGTTTAAGACTAAGGCATTCACCTGCCCTACATGCAAAGGGGAAGGCAAAACGTATAAAGTAAGGAAGGATGGTACTAAGTATGCCAGACCTAACAAATGTAAGGACTGTGACGCCAGAGGCTACCAACTCAAGAAGACTAACGAGATGGCTGGTCTAGGCTTTGCTGCACCTAGTAAGAAGTGGGTTAGTGCTAACGGCTTCAGCACAGGCAAGGATAACTTAGATGTGCTCATAGCTACGTCTAAGAACAATCGCATGGATGCTGCTGTAAACTTCTTGTCAGACCTTAAGCGTCTGTCTGCTGTGTCCAGCTACCTGTCTAGCTTTGTAGATGGCATCTCTACTTACACTAAGCCTGATGGTTTCTTACATGTAGGTCTTACGCAGCACATCACAGCTACAGGACGCTTCAGTGGGCGTAACCCTAACATGCAGAACATGCCACGAGGTAATACGTTTCCAGTTAAGAAGGTGTTTATCTCACGATGGGAAGGCGGTCATATCTGTGAAGCTGACTTTGCTCAACTTGAATTTAGGACAGCAGCGTTCCTAGCTCAAGACAAGGTAGCTATGGATGAGATACTCTCAGGGTTTGATGTACACAGCTACACAGCTAAGGTTATTAGTGATGCAGGTCAGCCTACTACTCGTCAAGAAGGAAAGGCACACACCTTCGCACCACTATTCGGGGCTACAGGTTATGGCAGAAGTAAGGCTGAAGCTTCGTACTATGAACACTTCAATGATAAATATCCTGGAATTGCTGCATGGCACAAGAAGCTAGGCAATGAAGCTATCAGGTTTAACAAGATAACTAACGTGTCAGGCAGGCAGTATGCTTTCCCTGATGTTGTACGCAGAGACAATGGTATGCCTACCCACTTCACTATGATAAAGAACTATCCAGTGCAGGGGTTTGCTACAGGGGATGTCGTACCTCTGGTGTTGATAGAGCTAGAAGCTAGGCTAGAGAAGATGCAGTCATGCATTGTCAACACTGTTCACGATAGCATGGTGATAGACATTCACCCAAACGAGAAGGAGTATGTGCTACAAATTATAAATACTTTGAATGAAGACCTTGACAAACTGATAGAAGAAGCGTATGACATAAAGATGAACGTGCCTCTACTATTAGAAGCAAAGATTGGCCCGAATTGGCTTGACACGAAGGACGTAATATAGTATAACTAAATCTCTTTACTAGCTCTGAAAGGATATATAATGAGCACAGCAATGGCACTATCAGTAGACGGAATGAACATAGCAGACGCTATGGGTTTCTCTGCACCCCAACAAAAACAACAGACTTCACTGTGGCGTATTAATGCTGTGGTAAAGCAAGGTGTAAAGGACAGTAAGATCGTCAGTACACCAATGTTTAAGGTACGCAAGGGCGATGAGGAGGTCTATGCAGAGAAACTAAACATACGCCTCTTTGCTGAGCGTGTACAGTGGACTAAGTGGGACAGTGAAGCTAACCTAACACAGAAGACTGTCCTATCTTCAAGCTTAAACGCAGACCTAAAGGATACACTAGGTGGCTTTAACTTGGGGCGTCCATCAGGTTACGTCAAAGACTTTGAGGCATTGCCTGAGGCAACTAAGCAGGTCATGCGTAGCGTTAAACGTACTAAGGTGTTTATGGGTTTAGTCAGCCTAGACAATCCTACTAATGAAGGTGGTGAGGCTGTAGAATTTACAGGTGAAGTACCCTTTGTGTTTGATGTTAAGAACCCTTCATCTATGAAGTCTATTAACGCAGTCACTGGTTCTCTAGTTAGCAAGGCTATCACACCTATAGAGAACAACATCAAGCTGGGCGCTACAGAACACGCCATGCCTAACGGTAACAAGTTTGCTCAAGTCACAGCTTCTTTAGGCGAAAGGGTAGGTTTCTCTGAAGGTGACAATGATCTACTGCGTGACTTTATTATGGAAGTAGAGCGCACTAATACTTGGGTTCTAAGTAAGTGGGATGAGAACAACGTAGCTAACATCTCAGCAGAAGATGCAGCTATCGTAGGCAGCATCATTGATGTGCAGGACTTTGAATAATGAATCACCCTGCTGAACTGTCAGTACACTCGTACCTTAGAAAGGCAATAGATGGTAAAACTTCTATGTCTAAAGAGGTTATAAAAGCTATCTGTGATGATGTTGCAGCAGCTTTAGAGAAGCAGTTCAACAGTGGCCCACGAGATGAGTTTAGGCTTAGGATGTCCAACATTGGGCGTCCTAAGTGCCAGCTTTGGTTTGATAAGAACTACCCTGAGACAGACATCCAAAAGCCTACCGCATTCATGTTAAACATGTTAATGGGGGATTGGACTGAGGCTATCTTCAAAGGGATACTTAGGGCTGCTAAGGTTGAATTTGAAGACAACGATAGGGTCACCCTTAAACTTGAGGGTGGCGCTGAAGTAAGTGGTGAGTACGACATGATTATGGACGGGGCAGTAGACGATGTAAAGAGTGCATCACCTTGGTCATACATGAATAAGTTTGTGGATGCAGAGACACTAGCCAAGGGTGATAGCTTTGGTTACATCCCACAGCTTATAGGGTACGCACAGGCTGCTGACAAGAAGGTTGGTGGATGGTGGGTAGTCAACAAGGGTAATGGACACTTCAAGTATGTGTCTGCTGCCTCACTGGATAAGGAAGCTGTAATGGCTGACATCCAATCTACTCACGACTACATAACTAATGACGAGCCATTTGAGCGTTGCTTTACTTCTGAGCCTGAAACATACAGAGGTAAGGCTAGTGGCAACATGAAGCTCAGTAAGCAATGTGGTTTTTGTGATCACAAGAAAAAGTGCTGGCCTGAACTCCAGGTTTTGCCTTCCAAGGTATATCAAGGTAAACAAACACCACCTGATGTAGAATATGTACAATTAGCTAACTAAGGAGATCTATAATGGCTAAAATTACACTAGACGATATTGAATATGACACAGAGGATTTCTCTGATGAGCAGAATAATATGCTTGCAGAGATACAATTCAATGCTTCTGTGCAGCGTCAATCAGAGTACTACCTAAATAGTCTCAAGATTGTTTCAGCAGAGGTCATTAGGAGATTGAAAGAAACTCTTGTTGAGACATCAGAAGATGAAAACAAAGAGGACGCATAAGTCCAGCAGGTATCGCAGCGGCCTAGAGAAAGAGGTTGCTGCGTTCCTCAAGCCTATTCAACATAAGGTCAGGTATGAAGTACTAAAGATAGAATGGGAAGACCTACGCTATCGTACTTACACACCTGACTTTGTACTAGACAATGGTATTATAATTGAAACGAAAGGAATGTTTGACTCTGAAGACAGGCGCAAGCACACAGAGATACAGAGACAACACCCTGAGCTAGACATAAGGTTTGTATTTAGTAACGCTAAAGCTAAACTATACAAGGGTGCTAAGTCTAGATACTATGAGTGGTGCGAAAAGAATAGTTTTATGTGGTCACATAGAGTTATACCTGAGGATTGGTTAAAGGAGAAAGGCAGAGTTATGTCAGCAAATCGTATTGTACTAAAGGAAACAAGGAGAGATAAGTGACCTATACTATTAAACCTGATGAGATAGCTTTTTTAATTAAGCCTGTTGAATTTGATAAACATGGTAATTGGTCAGGTGAAATAGCTACTGCTGTTGCTATGCACAAAAATAGCACCATAAAGAAAAAGGAGTTGTCTAACTTAATAGACTTGGTGACTATGATAGGTGCTTTCTTAGATGTAATGAATTATGATGATTATGTATATGACATTGTAGAACAACGAAGAAATGACATAATAGAACTTGAAATGAAAAACCAACCACCTATATACGAAGAGGTAGAAGGTACAAAAGGTAAAGTAATAAGACTTACAGCTTTCACTAAAACAGAAGGTAACGCATAATGAATAACTTAGAAACACCAGATCCTGTAAACAAACCAGTACACTATAATCAGGCTGGTATAGAATGCATAGACGCTATAGAAGCTATGACTGAGAATATGTCAGGAGCTATAGCACCACACGCAGCTAACGTGTTGAAGTACATGTGGCGTTGTGAGTACAAGAATGGCCTAGAAGATATTGATAAAGCTATTTGGTATTTAGATAGAATGCGACAAAGGTGGGTAGATACACTATGATGCGGAGGAGATTTAGTGTTACGTTTGTTATGCAGTTTGATGAGAAGAATAATATATTATCTTCAGATGAAAACTCACATGCAACAGATGTTCAAGATTTAGTGTTAGATACTTTTTATGATACTGATGATGTCACTATAGAGAATCTATTTGTAAAGGAGAGACAATGAAGCCAGACTATGATCCTTACTACGATGCATTTACTGAGAACGGTATACCTAAGAATGAGTTGTCTGCATACAGCCAGTGGGTAGAAAGTAAGATCCTAACTAAAGGTCAGACAAGACAAATGGAAAACACCCTTGGCCTTGTGGGTGAGGCAGGTGAGATAGCGGAGAAACTAAAGAAGAGTTTTAGAGATGGTGCTGTACTAGACAAGCAAGGTATGCTAAAAGAGTTAGGTGATGTACTATTCTATGTAGCAGCCCTATCTAACTTTTATGGATCTAGCTTGCGTGTAGTAGCTGAAATGAATAGAGAGAAACTAGATAGCCGCCAAAAGCGTGGCGTATTACAGGGATCAGGAGACAATAGATGAGCAACTACTTACCTACAGACTACCAAACATTTATACATAAGTCACGCTATGCACGTTGGCTAGACAAAGAGAACCGCAGAGAAACGTGGCCTGAAACTGTAGCTCGTTACATGGATAACATTGTACGTCCTGTAGCTGGCAATGATACGTACATCAAAGACATAGAGCAAGCTATCTTAGGGCTTGAGGTTATGCCATCTATGAGAAGCTTAATGACTGCAGGCCCTGCTGCTGCACGAGACAACATAAGTATGTACAACTGCTCCTACATAGCCGTAGATAGCATTGTAGCTTTTGATGAAGCAATGCACGTTCTCATGTGTGGCACAGGCGTAGGCTTCTCAGTAGAGAGGCAGTACGTCCAGAAGTTACCTGATGTACCTGAGTTGTTTGACAGTGAGACTAACATTGTAGTTAAGGATAGCAAGGAAGGCTGGTCTAAGGCTCTACGTCAACTCATTGCTCTCCTGTACAGCGGAGAGATACCTACGTGGGACACTAGTAGAGTACGCCCTGCAGGTGCTAGGCTCAAGACGTTTGGTGGTAGAGCATCAGGCCCAGCGCCACTGATAGACTTGTTTAACTTTGCAGTCGCAACATTTAAGGCTGCACAAGGACGCCGCCTGTCTAGCATAGAATGCCATGACCTTATGTGTAAGATAGGGGAAGTAGTTGTTGTGGGTGGCGTGAGGCGTTCAGCTATGATCAGTCTGTCAAACTTATCTGATGATCGTATGCGCCACGCTAAGTCAGGCAACTGGTGGGAGAACAACCCCCATCGTGCTCTAGCTAACAACTCAGTAGCATACGGTGAGAAGCCAGACAGTCTATCCTTCATGCGTGAGTGGATGGCTCTGGTTGAGTCAGGCTCAGGTGAGCGTGGTATCTTCAACCGTGAGGCAGCTAAGAAGCAAGCAGCTAAGAATGGTAGGCGTGATCCTGACCATGACTTTGGCACAAACCCTTGCAGTGAGATCATATTACGATCAGGGCAAGTTTGTAACTTAACAGAAAGTGTAGTACGTGCAACAGATAGTCTTCAAGACCTTGAGAGAAAAGTTCGTATCGCTACGATCTTGGGTACAATCCAATCTACCTACACTAAGTTCCCCTACCTGCGAAAGATGTGGGTGCGAAATACAGAAGAAGAACGCCTGTTGGGTGTGTCACTCACAGGGATAATGGATAACCCTTTACTTACAACCTCTAATTCAGGATTGGAGAAAACTCTTGAGCACCTACGTTCTATTGCTGTTGTTACTAATGCTGAGTGGGCTGAGCGCCTTGGCATCCCTATTTCTACTGCTATCACTTGCGTCAAGCCTTCAGGAACGGTATCTCAAATGGTATCGTCTAGTAGTGGGGTCCACCCTCGTCATTCCCCCTACTATATTCGTACTGTTAGGGGTGACGTTAAAGACCCTCTAACTCAGTTTATGAAAGATCAAGGTGTGCCTAGTGAGCCTTGTGTAATGAAGCCTGACACAACAGTAGTGTTTAGCTTTCCTCAGAAATCTCCTGATGGTGCAGTCTGTACTAAAGACACTACTGCTATTCAACAACTGGAGATGTGGTTAGCTTATCAACGGCATTGGTGTGAGCACAAACCTAGTGTGACTATTAACGTAAACCCAGACGAGTGGCTTGAGGTAGGTGCATTCGTATATAAACACTTCGATGAAATGAGTGGTGTATCGTTCCTGCCCTTTAATGAGCACACGTATCAGCAAGCACCATATCAAGACTGCAGTAAAGAAGAGTATGAGACACTACTCTCTAGTATGCCAACGTCAATTAGCTGGGAGGACTTATCAGAGTACGAGCAAGAAGATAATACAGCAGGAAGTCAGACACTAGCGTGTTCTGGTGATAGCTGTGAAATTGTAGACTTAACTTAAAAGGAAATAAAATGGTAGAAACATTATTCATAGTGTCATTAAAAATGTTTGTAGCTTTAGGAGTTACATCAAACACTGTAGACTACGTTACAACATTCTTTGTAGAAGCTCCTGTAATATAAACTTAATCACCTAAGCAAGTGTTTAAACTGCTTTTAAGGAGTTACAATGCAGCTAGAAATGTTTAAAGATAAACCAAACCTACCTGAACCAAACAGTGATACTCAGATATGCAAGATATGCTCTAAAGAAAAAACCTTAGATAGATTTCATAAACAAATAACAATGAAGTCAGGGTATGACAAGAGGTGTAAAGTTTGTTTTACGAAAGACTCTAAGCTAAGAAATGCTATGCGTATTACATATAAAAGTATTAAACCAAAAGTTTGTGACTGTTGTGGTGAGTTTTCTGACAAGTCTTTAGTTGTAGATCACGACCATAACACACTAAAGTTTAGAGGGTGGCTGTGTGCAAGCTGTAACTTAGGCATTGGACACTTAGGAGATAATATAGAGGGTGTAGAGAAAGCTATAGCATTTTTAAGGAAACACTATGAAACTAGAACGTGAAGCTAAAGAGCACCTAGACAGTAAACGTAAAGTATTTAATGAAGGACTACAGGATCACTTTACGTGGGTTGAGGAGTTCTTAGATGCTAATCTCTGGACTACAACTGAGCTAGACGTAGTTAAACAAAACCTTACTACTGCACTGCTATGGGCTAGACGCTCTGCAGATACGCATGGTATAAAGTAAGCTAAGGGGTGTGGAGGGATACCTGTGAAGCACCCCTACCTTAGTCTTACTGTGCTGCTCTCATCTTTTGAAGTTGTATGTTGGCATTAAACATTCTTAGCTCTTCATAGTTCATATCTCTTATGCCTACTTTAATTCCCATTTCACGCATGTGTTTCATGGCTAGAGCCTTTTGTTCTTTATTGCCATTGCCCATAGTTTTGTATCTTATAGTTGCTAGATAGTCATCACCTCTTGATTGAGTCTGCACCATCTTACGCACCATAGTTCTTATGTTTGCGACTACACTATTTACATCCGTTCTTTTCTCTGTAATGCTCTTAGCTTTAAACCTTGGATCATTTAGTAACTTACCCATGCGCCTCTCTAATATGGGAGCCATAGTCTCATTAAAGATCCTGTCGTAAGCTGGCATGTTAGAACGTTGATCCTTAGACCAGCCTTTTATACCTGAAAGAGAGTATACTTTTTCTGTAGCTGTTCTTCCAGGAACTAACTTTATACCAAAGATACGAGCTAGTGGGTTGGGGTCATACAGTTCCCCTTCTCTAGATGCCACTCTAAGGCTTTCACCTGTAATAGTCTCTGTCTGTCCACCTATTGCTTCTAAGATATTATCAAAGTACTTTGTAGCTGATTGATTAAACTTACCAAAGCCACGAGCCTGACGTACATCCTTAGCTGTGTCTGTCTCTGTAAGAAAGCCTACTAGTTTATTAATAGGGTCTAGTGGACGGAATACACCAGCCAAAATGTTACCTACAGGCTTACCTATGCTTTCAGATACATCTGCACCTAACTCGTATGTTCTTTTAAAGACACCACCCTCTTCTACTATTTCTCTTCCTGGTTCAGTAAATGCATTGTAGAAACTACGTAACATATTCTCACGCTCACCACCACTTTGTTTACCACCTAGAGGGTTAAAGTAATCTAGAACACTACTTAAGTCTGTACCAAACTGCATGTCTTTAGCAATCTGACCTATAGCTAACTGCTCACCTAGATCTCGTTCCATCTCAGACGTTATAGGCTTTCCCATCACCATATGGTTTATAACTTTGCCTGCAGCTAACATGTAGGATAGAGGGAACACGTTAGTTACATCTACAATAGCACTACCTTGACGTAACTCAAATGTACCTAGGCCCTGTTCTTGTTGTGACTCAGATAAACGGGCTGCTGCAACTAATGCTACAGTGCCTACAGTAGCACGAGAAATAGCCTCTCTATGTTGTATTTTAGTGCCAGACTTATTCATAATCTTTTTTGCTACACCTA
>Ga0209337_1003163_pt1 | contig 11632 bp, 1 predicted proteins | sample LinPmetageLP53_FD_184044 | JGI IMG/M metagenome (GOLD analysis project Ga0209337, IMG submission 184044) | Marine viral communities from the Pacific Ocean - LP-53 (SPAdes) (version 2) | ecosystem: Environmental > Aquatic > Marine > Oceanic | place: Pacific Ocean | collected 2010-02-08 | reverse complement strand
CCTTAGCACAATCTATGGCTAACGCCGGCGCATTGCAATCGCAAAAAGCATCAGCTTCTATTGGTGCTCAGGAATCAGCTAATGCAATGAAAGCTGCGCAAGCAGATCAAAGTATATCTGATAAAATTGCTACAGAGCAAAGTAGATTAGATACTCAGGAGAACGCTGCTGATATGGAGATACAAAAAACCCAAATGAGTGCTGAAGACGCATTGCAGGCTGCAAAACTTGGAGAAGCTTCAAAACTTCAAATGGCAGAGGCTTCTGAGGCCTCTAGATTACAGACTCAAGAAGCACAAGGGGAAATGGAAACACAAAAACTTAAGGGAGAAGGCGCTATGTGGAGTGCTGACGCTGAGATGAAAAAACAATCAACATTGATGGACTCTAAAATGGCGGAAGCTCAAGGTGCTGCTGCGGAAAAAGCCGCTGGTGATGCAAAAATGTGGGGCGGTATTGGTGACGCTATTACTGGTATTGGTAAGGCAGCTGGTAGTGATGAAAGATTAAAAGAAAATATAATAAAAATAAAGTATTCTGACTCTGGCATACCAATATATAATTTTAATTATAAGGGCAGTTCAAAAACATGGAGTGGTACGATGGCCCAAGACTTACTGAAACTAGGAAGAGAAGATGCCGTTATAGTTATGGATAATGGTTTTTATGGAGTTAAATATAATTTAATAGATGTAAATATGGAAGAAATAAAAAGCTCGCCCCTAAAGCAATTAGGTAAGAATCCCCAAGAAGAGATGGCGAAGCAGAAGGCAATGACTGATGCTGGTTTAGATATAATTGGTGGGGCTACTAAAAGAAAAAACTGGGAAGATCTACAACTTGATATTAAAGATGTTGAACCAGAGAGTATGAAGCTTAGGAAGTTAAAAGATCAGATTCTAAGGGACAAAGAAAGAAAAGCATACGAAGCTGGTGGGCCTATAAGTTTACCGGCAGCGTATTCTGAAGCTGGGTTTGAATTAGTAAAAAAATATAAAGCTGAACTTTATGAGGCTCTAAAAACAGACGATAAAGAGGGACAAAAAGGTGTTAAAAGTAAATTAGCAACACTAGCTTCTAACGTAGACATCGTAAAGGAATCTATTAATGAGTTTTACGAAGATCAATTTGATGCAGAGACCTTATTATCTAAAGGAGTTTCTCAACAACAGGTTAGTTTCGCTACACAAATGTATTGCAAGAATCCGGAGTTAAAAGTTGTATATGCCGTTAGAGAAGACATTGAATCTGGACATACTGATTACTATGGAGAATTAGTTCAAGAAGAAGCTCAGTATTGTATTGTTTATGATTTCTATGGTAATACCGTAATGCTAAACGTGTATGATGGCAATAAAGATATGTTTATTAGAAACAATCTAAAGGCTATGGAATATATAAATTTCTTAAATGAGACACATGAGTTGGCTGTAGAGGCAAACGCTAGTAAATCAGCTACTAAAATAGATATAGGTAGAATTGATTATAAAATAAATACACTATTTGGATACAACGATGGTACAGCAGCGAAAGATCAAGATGAATTGGTTTTGATGTTCTGCCATGATAGCGAGGTTTTAAGAGACGGTAGTACTTTTAGACGTCATTTGTACGAGCATCCAAATATTGAAAACCTAAATTATGGTGGGTTTGATTGGGATAAACTAGAGCTACAAATGCCTTTGGGACCGGGTGATAAAAACCATTGGACTGACAATATAGATGAATATGATAAGTTAATACTAGTCGATGCTATTATTAATACTGATAGTGATTTCTTTAACATGAACCTGCTTAGAACGTTAGTAAAAGAGTATTATACTTACAAAATTGAAAATGCTTGGTGGAAAGGCATGGGTTATCCAGAAGGTAAAATAGAAGTAATGAGACTTAAGATTAAAGAACTTACTAAGGCTAGATTTAAAAAAGAAAAAGCAGAGGCTAGTAGAAATGGACAGTTAAAATTCACGTTTGATGGTAAGGTTTACCCTACAGGTATGACACCAGTTAAAGTTAAGAAGCAAGAAGAAGATAGAGCGAAAGCCTTAGATAAAGCTAGTCCTAATCCAGAATTAAATAAATAATATGTTTAAACCATCTCCATTAAAACATAGAGAAGGTCGTCACACAATGTTGTCTGACCAGGCTCATGAAGCCGAGCATAAAGACGATGTTATCGCTGATGAATTAAACTTATCCCCACTTCCAGTACCACTCGGCGGGGATCCAGTTGAGGTGCCTAAAAAAGAGCTTACAGAAAAGGAGAAAGAGGATGATGCTTTTAATAGAGCAAGAAAAGTAAAGGGTTTAACTGACTTTGAAAAAAGCAAACTCACTGCTGTTGATAACGAAAAAGAGGTTACTTCTTTTGCTAATCAAAAAATAATTGACGATTTAAAAGCAATACAAACAGGTGGTTTAACTAAGGATGAAATAGCAGAGCAAGCTGAAAAAGCTGATGAAATAATTAACGGTGAAAGTACGCAACAAAAAATATCCAATTGGGCATCTAAAACAGCAAGAGGTTTTGAAGGAGCAAAAGGTGTTAGTGCTGGTCATTGGTTAGCTAATAAGGGTTTGCATTTTTTAGCTGGAACATTAGATCAAAAAGGAACTTCTTTTACTGACGCAAAAAATATATTAGAAGACAAAGTAGATCCTAACTCACCAAGTTATGATGAAGTTTATGCAGAACAAACAAGAAACTTCACACCTAAGCAAAAAGAAGAAGAAATAAAAAAGCAAGCCAAGACGCAGTTAACTAAAACTTTATCTGAAAACGAAATCATAGCTAGAGAACAAAAGTATCTTGACGGTTTAACTTCTAGTGAACAAAAGTTTTCTCAAAAAAGTGCTGAAAAAAGAATAACAACATTAAGCAAGACGGCTAAAGAAAATAACGAAAGACTTAATAAAGTTAGATTGTTAAGTGAAACCTTTACAAGTGAAGTTGATGATTATGCTGTTATGTCTGAAGGTATAATAGCTGATCTTAATCTACCAACTAAAGATTACCAAAAACTAGTTGATTCTGGAAAGATGACAGTTGAAGATGCTAAAGAGGAGATAAGGGTTTTAAACGAAAATAGAGCCAAAAAAGTAGATCGATTAAAAAAAGCCCAAGCAACCCTTTTGATGAAAGAAAAAAATATTGCTAGCATCAAAGAATCTTACGCTGGCAAATTTAAAGAACTTGAAGAATTAACAGCTGTTGAAGATAAGTTAGATAATATAAACAATGCTGTTGGGAATTTTATGGCATCAAGCTGGGCTAGTGGCGAGGGAATGATTGGTAATTTTACACACTTAACCGGTTCGTTAATAAAAGGTGCTGGTAACTTACTCGCTGATAATGCAGATGATTTAAAAGGTGTGCCTCCAGAAAAACTACCTATAAACAAAAGTTACAACTTACTTCAAACTTTTGGAGATGGATTAATGGTCTATGGGAATCATGCTAAAAAGTTACAAGAAGAACACCAGCAAAATTTATCAGTCCTACCAACCGGTTGGAATAATGTTATTGAAAAAGGATTGTTAGGTGTTGCTGAAAATATACCAATGATGGCTGTTGCTGGTGCAACGGGTGGTGGATCGCTACTTGCCTCTGCCGCTGTTTATGGTTTGTCAGGTGCGGGTGACAAAAGCTATCAAATGAGTAAAGACTTAAATGAAGATGGTACTAAAAAACAATACACCACAGAGCAGCTTATACTGGGCCCACTTGCTTATGGCGCTTTTGAGTCTGTAACTATGATACCTGAGATGCTAATGCTGAGAGGAGCGTTTAAAGGAAGAAGTAAGTTTGGTGGAAGTAAAGTAGACACAAAGGTTCTTCCAAGTAATAACTATGCTAATATAGGTAGAGCGGTAAGTGGTTTTGGTAAAGCTACTGTTTTAGGAGAACTTCCTCAGGAATTATTTACCCAAATTGGACACAATTGGACCGAAAGAGCTATTATAGGCGATAAAAGTGTTCAATATTCAGATGGTGTCGATGCTGATTTTCTTATAAAAGTTTTGGGATCATCAGGTACATTTTACACCGCACCAAGAGCTTTACAAGGTACAATGATGTTGTCTCATGGTATGTCGTTAGAATCTGATCAGGTTCAAATGCAAAAGAATTCTGACAAGCTTGTTAAGGCTGGAGCAGCTCTACACACTATTAATAAAAACTTAAGCAAACTAAAGCCTGGTGATAAAAACTTTGAAACTTTAACAGAGCAAAAAAATGTTGCTTTAGAAACGTTAGCAGAAGCACAGGTTATCCAAGAAAAAACTATTCAAAGAATTAATGATAGATTTGGTCAAATGGACACTAAGTCTATAAACAAATTGAGAACATTGGGTAAGAAAGGTTCAGAAATAAGAGAGCGAGCGCAACAAATAAAGAAAGATGATAGTTTAACTAGAACTGAAAAAAGAGCGCAATTAAAAGATTTACAAACTAAGTTTGAGGCTATTGAAGGAGACAAAGCTAAAATCATAAATAATAAAAGCAAGTATAAGTTAGAGCATGGTAATAAAGTACGGAGCCTAGAAAACCAAGCTGCAATTAACTTAAGAGACAAAAACAAAGGTAAAGAACCAACTAAAGAGCAAATAGAAGTAGAAGCTGAGAGAATAAATGATGAGACTAACCTAAACGCAGACAAGAAAGTCAACGAAGCTAAACAAGCTATTAGTGATAACATAAATAAATTTGCATCGGACAGAACTATAGCTAAGATCAACTCATTTGATGCTACTAAACCTATTGATAAAATAGAAGCTGAGACAGCAGAGGAAGCTAGGGAAATGCTTGCTAATAATCTTAGAAAAAAAGGTTTATCTGAAACAGCTATAAAAGATCAAATTGATCAAATCACAGACGCTAGTTGGGCTACTGGTAAGGAAGGGGCTTCTGCGTATATGTTTAACCCTAAGTTCAAAGACGCAAAACCTGATCCAGAGACACATATGTTTGATAAACACCAGGTAATGGTGATTAACAGGGCAAAATCTAAGACAGGTGCTAATCCTATGGCTAGAGGGCATGAAATATTGCACGCTATAGCTTACAAGGGTTTTAAAGCGTCTGGAAAAGCATTTGCACCAATGGCTAATGCAATGATGAATAAGATCAAGAATACTGATCCTGCTGGTATGAAGTTTTTAGAACAAAGAATGGCTGCTTATACTAGTAAAAATGGAACTGAGCTAGATGATAGTTATCACGAAGAAGTGGTTATGGCTATTTCAGATGGTATGAGAGCTGGTTATATACAAAGAACGTCTGATGTAGTTTTAGGTGTAAGAAACGCTGTTAAAAAAGCTGCGGCTGCCATCGGTATAGACAACAAAGTTATGATAAACAACGAGCAAGATATGTTGGATATTATAGCCGATTATGGCAAGGGCTTAGATAAAGGTGGTGAGATGAGTGTTGACGTGCAGAAGCTAGCAAAGGGAGATATTGTGCTTGGAGATGATATAGCTATCGATAGAGCTGCTCAGAAAAAAAGCAACGAAACTACTAGAGCTAAAATGTCTATGGACAATTTATCTAGAGAAGCTAAGGAGATAGTCACAGAGTCAATTGCTTCTAGTAGAAAAGTTGAAGCCAATAAAGTAAACGATGCTTTCAAAAGCTTTGAAGATGGTAAGACGGATTCTTGGACTGCTTTAACAGAAATAGGTCAGGCTTATGACCCTATGTTTAATAAAGCTATAAAACAGTTTGAAAATGAAAACAATATTAAGTTTGGTCAAGATCAGATTGAAGATTTTAAATTTGAGGCATTACATAGTTCGCGTGGTATTAAAGGTTCTTTATTTGCTGATCCCTCAAAACCAGGTAAAAAAGTATATGATAGATTGCTTATTGAAACTCCAGCTAGGTATTTAAATGGTTTACTACCACAACGTATGATTGAGTTTGGTGTTAAAGCGATACCTAATCTAAACGAGTATTATGCCGCCGACGTTAGCGAGTTAAAAAATATGGAGGCGACAGAAACAGCCGACATGACTGTAGATCAAGAAGTTGTAAAAACTAGAGATAAAAGAGATTTAAACAGTTTAGCTGTAGTTACACCAGCTATTATCACTGAAGTAAAAGATAATATTTCAAAGATAATATCTAGATCAATGGTAGATGCTCAAGCAACAGCTAAATCCATTTTAGACAACATAATAAATGTTGTAGAAAACAAGATTACTAAGTCGATAGTTAAGGAGATGGGTACCATAAACACTGTTAGTGATAGAGTTATACCAAGCGAAGAATACAAAGCGTTCCACGCTGATGGTTTTGAAACTATAGTTAAAGCTTTACCTATAAAAACAATTAAGAAAAAATACTCTAAGCTTTTTAACATTGAAAAGCTGGGTAGAGAAAAAGACAAAAAGGTAAACCCTCTAACAGGTAAAGTTACATATCCAGGTAAAGGTATATTTCAAATCACTCCAATACCTAAAGCTCAGTTTGGTAGTTACTTTTTAAATGGTAAACTAACAACATTGAGGGCTAGGCAAGCGGCTTTAGCTACAGAAATAGGGCAGTCGTTAGCAAAAGACGCCACATACTTAATAGCTAAAGATCCTCAGATTATCGATAAGATAGCTCAAATGAGAGATATACAAGGTATGTCTACTGTTGTTGGTATTGAAAATGAAATAAGAGAAATAGCAAATCAGTTAGATAAAAAGAAAGACGAGGGTAGTAGTTTAGATGTGGTTAAACTTTCTAAGGACATAGGTAAGCTTGATGATGCCGGTAGACAAGCATACTTTAAGGGTTTACCTATTTTAGGCCAAGCATATCTTAACAGTGGTAATAGTATGATAGGTGCTTTTAACAAAGCATACCCAGCACCTATGTTTGGGAAGTACAGAGACAGTATAGCCAAGGATACTGTAAAGTACCTAAAGCAATATGAAAGATATAATACTAAGTACAAAGAAACAAAAGTAAAACCACGGGAAACAGTGGTTGATTTTATTACTAATGAAGTTTTAATGAAGGATCAGCTAAAAGCTGTGAAAGCACAGTATGGTTTAGGTAAAGGAATGGTTGACGCTAAAAACTTAGTACAACTTGACAGTGTTAGAAATGCGGTAGCTAAAATTGCTCAAAAATTAGGTGTAGAAAAAGCTGAAAGATTTTTAACTTTTTTAGCTAGTACTGGAAAAATTGGAGGAACATCAGCTCAGCCTAATTCTAAAACTGGTAAACTAGAACTTACTGGCGCGGAATTTTACCTCAGCAAGGTAGAAGCACTAATAGAAAAACCATCGTCACCTAAAAACGATAAAGCAATCCAAAAGGCTATTAAAGCTATTGAAGATGGTAAAGAACCAACTAGTCACCCTTATGGTTATTTTGCAGGAGTAAATGATTTAATCAACGTTGCGTTAAAAGGTTTAGAAGGATATAGTAGTAAATACAAGTCCCCAATAGCTCCAAACGCGCCTCAAAATGTTGGGGTTGTAAACAAAGACTTTAGCTTTGAAGCTAATAAAGAATCTGCTGATGCCAATGCTGATTTCTTGATAGAGCTAATGGACGTGATGAACGAGCTTAATAACACACTTGACGTTAATGGAAGCCCTGTTATTAGCAAAAACGACATGGCTATGGTTCAAATGTCACTTGGTAACGGTGGTATGAACACGCCTCTTGCCGCAGCGGCCAATGTAGCTTTTATGAGTAACGATGGTAGCAAGAATTCAAAAGATCACATATACGAACATTTAATTCCTAGAAGAGTTATCAACGCAGCGCTAGCTGGTTATGCCAATGGTACCATGACTAAGCCAGAGCTTAAAACACTTTTGGACCAATTTCAAGTTGCTATCATACCTAGAGAACAAGCAGACATAATAGACAAGTTCTTTAAGTCTTCTATGCCTGCTGACTGGATGGTTGGTATTGATGTGCTTAATAGATATTTTAATATGAGAACTTTTGGCGATGTTAATCTACCGTTGATAGACTTGAGCACAGGTGAGGTTAATGCTAAGTCTAAGGTTTTTGCTGATGCAGCTAATATATTAAAACCAGTAGATCAAGTTAAAAAGTCTATGGACTTAAACAAAGCAATCAACGAGTCAAGAGTAGTAAAAGAACCTAAAGGTATTACAGTTCTAGATTTTGATGATACATTAGCCACAAGTAAATCTTTAATTAGATTTACTAAGCCTGACGGAACTAAAGGAACTTTAAACGCCGAGCAGTACGCTAGCACGTATCAAGAGCTAACTGACCTAGGTTACAAATGGGATTTTTCAGAATTTAATAAAGTAGTTGGTGGTAAGGTGGCGCCACTATTTAATAAGGCATTAAAATTACAAGGTAAGTTTGGACCTAAGGATATGTTCGTATTAACCGCTAGACCAATGGAGGCTGCGCCAGCTATATTTGAGTTCTTACAGGCAAATGGATTAAACATACCTTTAGAAAATATAACTGGACTTGCTAACTCTACGGCTGAGGCTAAGGCTAATTGGATGGTGGATAAAGTTGCTAGTGGTTATAATGATTTCTACTTTGCAGATGATGCCCTGCAAAACGTTAAAGCCGTTAAAGATATGTTAGAGCAATTTGATGTTAAGTCTAAGGTTCAACAAGCTAAAGTAAAATTCTCTAAAGATCTTAGTCCAAAGATGAATGATATATTAGAGCAAACAACAGGTGTTAAGTCTGAAAAGGTATTCTCTGATGCTCAAGCTAAAATAAGAGGTGCTAAAACAAAATACAAATCTATAATACCAGCTTCAGCTCAAGACTTTAAAGGATTATTATATAATTTTATAGGTAAGGGTAAAAAAGGAGAAGCTGATTTAGCTTTCTTTAAAGAAGCTTTAATTGATCCATTTGCAAGAGGTATAAGTGAATTAAATACATCAAGACAAAACTCAGCTAACGATTACAAAAACTTACAAAAGGCATTTCCTGAAGTAAAAAAGATAATGAGTGACAAAATTGGTAACACTGAATTTAATAATGATCAAGCTGCTAGAGTTTATCTTTGGAATAAAGCTGGTTTTGAAGTTCCTGGATTGTCAAAAAGAGATTTAAAAACATTAGTAGAGCACGTTCAAGCAACCCCAAACCTACAAGCATTTGCAGAGGGTATTAGTTTAATATCTAAAAAAGAAAACGGTTACTCTAAACCTGGAGATTTCTGGTTGGCTGAAAATATAACTTCCGACTTGCTTAGTGATGGATCAATTGGCGATGCTAGAGCTGATGTAATGACTGAGTGGCAGCAAAACATTGATGTAATGTTTTCTCCAGAAAACTTAAATAAAATAGAGGCTATATACGGTAGTAATTTTAGAGAAGCTTTGGAAGATTCTATATACCGAATGAGGACTGGTAGAAATAGACCGGCGGGTGGAGGAAGAATAATGAATTCTTACATGAACTGGGTTAATAATTCGGTTGGTGCTATCATGTTCTTTAATATGCGATCTGCAATACTACAAACTATATCCGCTACAAATTATATTAACTGGAGCTTCAATAATCCAGCTAAAGCAGCTGTGGCGTTTGCTAACCAACCGCAATATTGGAAAGATTTTTCAATGTTATTTAACTCTCCATACTTAAAGCAAAGAAGATCTGGTAACCAAAGAGGTATTAATGAGGCTGAACTATCAGCTGCAGTTGCTGGTGCTGAAAACAAAGCTAAAGCAGCTATAGCTTGGTTACTTAAAAAGGGTTTCTTACCTACACAACTAGCGGATAGTTTTGCTATTGCTTCTGGAGGTGCAACTTTTTATAGAAACAAGGTTAAGGCTTTAGTTAAAGAAGGTATGACTCAAGAGCAGGCTGAAAAACAAGCATTTTTAGTATTTCAAGAAGCAACTGAGGTTTCTCAACAGTCAGCAAGACCTGACATGATATCTCAACAACAGGCGTCTCCACTTGGTAGATTAATACTGTCGTTTCAAAATACTCCAATGCAGTATGCTAGAATAATGAACAAAGCAGCTAGAGACTTAGCTAATGGTAGGGGTGATTTTAAAACACACTTATCTAAAATAGCTTACTATGGAGTTGCTCAAAGTATACTATTTGGTTCTTTACAATCAGCTTTAATGGCATCTATGGGTGATGACGAAGAAGATGATTTCGATAAAAAGAAAGAAAGAATATTAAACGGAATGATTGACTCTGTTTTATCTGGTATTGGTTATGGTGGTAAGGCTGTTAGTACTGTCAAAAACTCTATAAGAGAGTATATTAAGCAAAAGGATAAAGGTTGGAATGCTGATCACACCTACACTATATTATCATTACTTAGTTTCTCCCCACCAATAGGATCTAAGTTACGTAAAATATACGGGTCTATACAAACGGAGCAATTTAATCAAGGTGTATTTAAGAAAAGAGGTTTAACACTAGATAATCCAGCTTGGTCTGGAATCGGTAACGTTGTTGAAGGAGTGACAAACGTGCCTTTAGGTAGGGTAGCTCAGAAAATGCTTAATATAGATAACGCTATGGATGATAGTAATTCATTTTTTGAAAGAACCGCTTTATTATTAGGTTGGAACACTTGGGATCTTGGTATTAGAGATAAAGATATTGAAGCTGTAAAAACAGAAATAAAAGAAGAAAAAAAGGTAGAAAAAAAGAAGGAAGCTGTAATAAAAAAAGAAATAAAGAAAAAAGAAAAAGAAGAAAAAAATAAAGCTGTAATAGAGGAAAACAAAGAAAAAAGCAAAGAAGATGGTATTTGCTCAGCTATTAGCAAAGGTGGTTCAAGATGTAAAAGTAAAGCTATAAATGGAGGTTTTTGTACGGTTCATGAAAAAGCAGAGCAAAACAAGACTGGTAAAAAATCACAATGCAAGAGGAAAAAGAAGAATGGCAAAAGATGCGGCATGCAAACCTCAAACAAATCTGGGTATTGTTACTACCACGATTAAGTAAAGATTTGGAAAAATAAGTGACTATATAAAAATGGTGAAAAGACTAATAATATTACTACTACTTGTGTCGAACACAACAGTGGCTCAAACATTTGATGTTAAGGGCATTAAGAAGATGTTCAAGTACTCTACGTTCTATGCTGCTGTAAACGGTGGGACGTCGCTTTCTGATGTTGACGTGTTTTCTGTAGATAATGGTTTATCTACACAGACTATTTCAACTCCTTATGATTATAATTTTACCATAGGTTTGCGTAAGATAGCAAGGTTTGGCTATGAAAACAAAGCACAAACATTTTATGACGGAACGGAATCTAATTACAGTGATGCGGCAACTGTAGGTAAAGTAAAAGGGGTTGAATACTTATTTGAGGTAGATTACAAGAGACAAGAAGCCATTGACTACATGGATCAACATCACTTTATTAGATATAGTTCTGATGATGGTTGTAACGATGAGCTATGTATAAACTTTTTTGCGTTAAAACTAGAGTACTTAGAAGATGGATTTGCTGATATAAAATATTTCGAAGCATCAGAACGATATAGACATCGTAAAAATAAAAATCTATCATGGAATATTGGATTAACACATAGATTGTCAGAACCATATGGTTATAACGCTCTAGATGAATGGGCATTGGATAATGGTAATATACATTACACTTATCTAGCGCTACAAGAGGGATACGAAGTTGATGTGTAT
>Ga0209337_1003162_pt1 | contig 11635 bp, 31 predicted proteins | sample LinPmetageLP53_FD_184044 | JGI IMG/M metagenome (GOLD analysis project Ga0209337, IMG submission 184044) | Marine viral communities from the Pacific Ocean - LP-53 (SPAdes) (version 2) | ecosystem: Environmental > Aquatic > Marine > Oceanic | place: Pacific Ocean | collected 2010-02-08 | reverse complement strand
GCTCTCCGGTTTTGATCTTAATCAGGAGATGATCTATGTTGTCGCGAGAAAAAGAGGCGACGAAAAGACCCCGAATAGCTTTGACTTCACCTCCGGTGGCTCCATATCCACGGCGGTGAAACACCGTTTCAAAACAGGCATTGACGCGGCCCCAACTAAAGGAGGAGAGTCAGATTCTGATAAAATAATTTATGTTAATATGCACATTCTCAAAATAAAAATCACGAAGATTAAAAAAAGCACTGCCTACTATAATGTAATCGACTACGACACTGATAAACTGATTGAAACCGGTTCCGCTCCTACTACCGGTAGGCCAACATTAACCAATTCCAGAAATGCACACGCAGCTAGTTATGTTGGCCAATTAAAGTTAAGACACAGTGTCGGTACTAAGAAAACTTTAAGGCAGTTCCTCAATGCCACCCTGGCCACCAGCAGAGATGCCAATGTTGCAAAACAAAAAGAGGCATTCAATCTTTTGAAAGATTATTTCTCTAATTTATTTAAACTTGACAATATGACTCGTGAATATATAGCAACTGACGTTGATGAGAAACAAATTGAAAAGGGAAACAAAATCTTGGACTCTTATGATGCAGTTGACCAACAGATGGTTAATTTGATTAATATGATTAGAACACCCACAGCATCCCAAGCGACAACTAAATCTGGTACTCGGACAAGACTCAAAGAAAATAAAACAAAATCACTAAAAAAACTTGACAAACTCATAGAACAGGTTATATTAGAACATATCAATAAATAATGGAGGATTGATGACAAAGCACTATGATAATGGAAACTCTCTTAATGAGAAGATTCTTAAAGGAATGAACACCTTAGCTGACAACGTTGGCACAACTCTTGGACCAAAAGGTCGAAATGTTATTCTTTATGACAAAAAGCAAAATGTTCCTGTTATAACCAAAGATGGTGTAACGGTTGCTAAATTTATTGAACTTGAAGATCCCTTTGAAAACGTTGGAGTTCAAATTCTTAAACAAGCAGCAGAGCAATCCGCAACAACTGCCGGAGATGGAACCACAACAGCTACAATACTAGCTCGTGGTATGCTCAACAGAGCGCAGAAACATCTCGCAGCAGGAGTCTCACCCATAGATATGAAGAGAGGCATGGATAAAGCATGCGGTCGTATCTCATGGATGCTGCAACAATCAGCAAGACCTATTCAATCAGAGGAAGACATCCTTCACATTGCAACGATTTCTGCCAACAATGACAAAGCAATTGGAACTCTTATATCCAAGGCGGTTGACTCCGCAGGTAAAGATGGATCAGTTCTTGTTGAAGAAGCCAGATCAGTTGAAACATCATTAGATTTGATTGAAGGCTTTCGTTTCGATAGTGGCTACATTTCATCGACATTCATCAATAATGAGAGGAATGGAACCGTACACTATGACTCACCCCTCTTAATGATTACAGATGAGAAAATTGAAGTAATAGAACAAATTTTACCTACTCTAGAGTATGCTGCGAGAGAGAACAGACCTCTTATAATTGTCGCAGGTGAGATGGAAGGTCAAGCATTGGCTGCTGTCATTGCGAACGCTGTTCGGGGCACCATGAAGATTGCAGCAGTGAAGGCTCCAAGATATGGAGAAGAGAGAAGAAATATTCTTAAAGATCTCTGTGCTTCTGTTGGAGCGACATTCATTACAAGAGAGAATAGTCTACAAGTTAAAGATGCAAATTTAACACACTTTGGCCAAGCCAAATCAATTACTGTATCCAAGCTTGGAACAACTATCGTTGGAGGAAAAGGAAATGAAGAAGAAATTGAAACAAGGATTGAATCGATCAAAGCACTTATTCAAGAAGAAGACAATCTTAAAACCTGTGAACGCTTGCAAGAAAGAATTACAAGGCTTGCTTCCGGGGTTGCTATTATTAGGGTTGGTGCTGCTACTGAAATTGAAATGATTGAGAAGAGGCATCGGATTGATGATGCTTTGGAAGCTGTGCGTTCTGCTCAAGAAGAAGGGATTGTTCCAGGTGGAGGTATTGCACTTCTGCGAGCAATTGAGAATATTGAAATTAAAGTCGATAACGAAGATCAGTTAGCTGGTGTGAATATCGTGGTGCGTGCAATCGAAGAACCCTTAAGACAGATGGCTATCAATTCCGGATTATCTCCAGATATTGTTGTCGCAAAAGTTAAACAACTCAAAGAGAAAAACTGGGGTGTCAATTTTATGACAGGCCAAGTGGTTGATTTAGTGGATGCTGGTATCATTGATCCTGTCAAGGTGACTCGTTGTGCTTTGGAGAATGCTGTTTCTGTTGCTTCAACTATCATTATCACAAGCCATGCTATTGTATCACAATAGCACTATTTATTAGTGGAGACTGATCTATGACAAATCAAGATATCACACACCTTACTCAAGCCATTATTGAACTCAAAGGACAGATCGAAAGAATGTCCGAGAGACAAGAAGAGATGGTTGAAGATGTTAAGAAGATTAAGGAAGCTGTTTATAATCCCGACCAGGGATTGTATGCAAGATTAAGAGCTTTAGAATTATGGCAACAGTCTCAATCGAAAATTCAATGGGCAGTTATCATGACTCTGGTTGGTTTGGTGACCACAACTCTTTATAAATTAATAATGTCTATTTAATACTTGACAAAATACTCCGAACGTGATATAATATATATAACAAATGGAGAGTAAATGTTAAAAAAATATACAATAAGCGAACATCTGAAAACAATTGATCAAAACGCTAAAGTCACAGCCAAAGAGGTTAATATGTTAATCAGCAGGATTCGCAATAAGTTTCGAAGAAATGGTTTAGTAAAATCTGCAGACAATGATAAACTGATCCGTGAATATATTGATATGATATTTAATACTCAAGATCGTAGATGTTCATTTTGGTTACCGGTTGAAGAAGGTGAGATAAACGGTATCTGGAATGGTCCTCAAAAAAGCGGATGGGTCACGAAGAATATATTGTATGAGGTTGATCATGTTAATCCCGTTAACGCAGGAGGTACCGATAGTTTAACAAACTTCCAGTTTCTCTCTGCTAATGCCAACCAGTTTACCAAATGTTCGCTCCCAATCTCTTTACTTTTAAAGAGAAAGGATTTATCGATCGAGCTTAAAGACAGAATAAAAAGTGTATTGAAAAAAAGAGAAGATCTGTTTAATTCTGACAAATGGAAGGATTATGTAGATCGCGTAAAAGCATTCGAAAACAAACAATTAAAGGAGGTTTAAAATGAGAGTACGTATAAGTTATAGTGTGGAACTGGAAGAGGTCCCACAACAATCCGCAGAGATTTTAAGCGAAGCACACCATTCGCTGGTTCACTTGTCAGGCTTGATGAGAGACCTATCAATTGATATTTCTAGAGGAGCTATTGATAGGGAAACTATCTTAAAAGTAGTTGAAACCACTAGAAGCGCTCTAGGGACAATAGACTCCCAATTAGCAGATACTGGAATGATTATGTCCGGCTATCATGATGCTAAAAAGCAAATACTTGAAGAGATATCAAGCCCTAAACCACAACCTGAGAAGGAATCAATGGTTGAAGTGGAGGGAAAAAATGCTGTTTAAAGGAGATTTAATACGCGTACCAGCGAACACCTGCATCATTCAAATTCAGAATGAACTTGCTTTGATAGAAAAATATCAATACACAAAGAAGCCCGAAGTTGGAATCTTCTTAAAATACAATGGTGGCAACGAAGCTTTGGTCTGGATTCGCAATGATTATTTTACAGTCCACTTCAAAGATATCAATCACTTGAGAGTAAAGGAATGTTAATACCAGTAATACAATTATATTGGACCGGTTCCGCTTATACTTTGAAAGAGATTTATATAAATCCTAGAAAAATAATTAAGATGGAGGAGGTTTCCAAGAGAGAGGGTCTAAGGGAGAGTTTAGCAAACTTAGACCTACACCCTTCGACAAACTTTACTGAGATTAAAATTTCTATGAATGATCATGTGGAAGAGATTGTGGTAATTGGAAATCCAAAAATCATAGAAAGCAAGTATTTCAAAAAGAAAAAACTCTTGAAAGGATAATTATGTACACATATTTAATTTACGCACGAGAAGATTGTGGATTTTGCACAAAACTGCTTAAATTCATGAAAGAAAAAAATGAAAAATTCATCTACGTTTTATGTTATAATGTAGATAATGATTTGAGAGAGATTATGGAACGGTACAAATGGAGAACCGTTCCAATTGTTTTAGAACTAAAGGAGGGGGAAAAACATGGAGGAAAACTTATCGGCGGCTGTGACGATACTATCCAGCACATCAAAGGAAGACTCGATCGAGAGGATACTATACGGGTTAGTTGAGGTGATAGAACAAGAGCTACATTGCTTTGTATATTTAGAATGCGATGATTGTTGTTTCATCCCTTATGCCTCTTATGATGACATTATTGGAGAGATCAACATCAATGGTAGCCTGACTAGTGTTGAACGATTGATAGCACTGGCGCACGAAGTGGGGCACGTCTTGGACGACAGTGTCACCACAAATGTTGTACAGGAAGAATTAAACGCTTGGCATCTTGGTTATAAATTTATGTTAATTGAGGGCATCGTAATTGATAGTGAAGAGTACTTTGACAAAATGTATGAATGCCTATCAGAATATATAGAAAAGGAGAATAAATGAACAAACTTAAAACAATAAAACCGTGGGGACATGAGATTAGGTTTGCTATAACAGAAAAATATTTAGGAAAAATTTTGTACATTGAGAAAGGCCAAAGGCTTTCTAGACAATATCATGTGCAAAAAGATGAAACGATTTATGTATTAGAGGGGACTTTACTTTTAGAGATAGGATATCCCGGATCCGACGAGCATAGTTCGTACTCTACTCTCTTATGCGAAGGCGATCGCTATAGGATCAAGCCGGGAACAATCCATAGATTTTCAGCACCAGATAATATGTCAGTTACTCTAGTTGAAGTCTCAACACCAGAGATCGATGATGTAGTGAGACTAGAAGACGATTATAACCGAATATAGAGATTGAGGAACCCACCCTCTAATTACTTAAGGGGGAGGGTTTTTTATGATATTTTTATTATCATGTTTGTTAACCTACGAAGCTGATCGTGACCGAACAGTTATCGGAATGGAGCAGACAAAGGCCGTAAGACATATTAACTATGATCGCGGCAACAAATCTTCAGTGAAGATAACGGCTATGGAGGATGGCTTAATCACTGGTCACGGATCGGGTAACTATTTTAAAATAGGAAAAGAAAGATTCATCATTACAGCAGGACACGTTATTCATGGCGGTTCTGCTTTTTTTATATATGATGGAGACGAACTAGTGTACCTTGAAACAGTCCATGTAGATAGATATTATGATATTGCTTTCATGAAGCCAATCAGAAAATTAGTAAACATAAAAGCAGTTGATTACAGAGTTAATAAAAAGCAAGATATCTTGGGGCTGAGTGTGAATTACACTGGCTATCCATCTGACTTGCCAAAGACTTTATTTACCGGCATGATATCACACAGTGGAATAGGCTTTGCAATTATGCAATCCTTTGCTGTCCCTGGATCATCTGGATCAATCGTATTCGACAATTCCGGAAGAGTTGTCGGGGTGCTTAATGCTGTTAAGGTGGGGATGTATGGGTTATCGCCCTTTCCTCATCTAGAAGAGAATGTAGTTTTCATTGAGAGACTATCTAAGTTTGATAGAAAAAAAATAAGGGGGATTATGGAGTTGTGGAGGAAGTTGAATACCTCCCCATAGGAACTCTTATAAAGGATATGGGGAGAATCGGAGTTATAACAAGGGTCATCCAAAGTGGAGCATTGGATACCGAATCATCAGTAATCAAGTGGAGAATAAATTATGAGATAATTTATTTTAATGGATCTGTAACAGTGATAGGATTACAGGCATTTAACCGGTTGATTATATCAGGTATGGTGCAAATATTATGACCTACTACCCCCCTACTACCCTACCCCCCTACCCTTTTCTTTATTTTGAGGATTCTATATGTATTGTGAGATAAAACTACCGACAGATACCGATAAGCTTATTGGGTGCTACATGTACTTGACCGCCAAGATACGTGCGCTATGGGTAGAATACGTAAACTTTGTGGAATCCGCAATGACTCTAGAGCACACCTTTTTATACAGAGTAGTCTTTAGTGAGATGGAATTCTATGAAGATTTGAGAATTAAAGTTGCTTATCAGTTACCGGAAAGAACAATTAAAAACTTGAGGGGTCTCGATGATTATAGCAGTTGGTAGTCTAGTATACATAAAGACACTCCTGATGAACCATGACACGTTATGCGTCATACTCTCAGAGGCGCGTGCAGAATTCATTGGCTTGCCAAGTGGCCACTATTATTATCAAGTCTATTGTTTTGAGACTGGGAATAGGTTCTTGGCATTTGATTATGAAATGACGCATCTCGGCATTGATGGCCGAGAACCCTACTTCTCCAAAGGTTAATCTACTCATTGGTAGAATAGCCGATTTTATGAAAGTTGTCAAATTTTTTATGAAACTTCACAAACCTGATCTTGCAAGAAGTGTGCCAAACTTTTTTTACATAACTGAAAGGCTAAAGAAGTTTCTATTCTAAATTGTTGCAAGAAGTGTGCCAAACTTTTTTTACATAACTCAACCATTTTAGCCAACTTACATAAAATTTTATATCCTACTTATTGGTAGATTACTTTTTTTGTTTTTCTTCTTGACAAGATAAAGAGAATCAGATAGAATACTAGTACAGAGTGGAGCAATTATGACAACCAAAAGAACCAGAAGAATACATCAAGGTCAAAAGCAGATAACGCACATGGACCAACTAGAGGTTGGATCGCTGGTGAAGTGCGTCAGTATCCGAAGGCCAGAGAAAAGCTTGATTGGGGTTGTTTCTAAAAAGAGTGTGTCCGGAGATAGAATCTACATTTCTTATTTTGGCGAGGGCATCCTTATTAATAATAATGTACATGTATACGGAAGCGATAACGAAATCTATTTTGAGAACCTGTATGAATTAAAAGTAAAATAAAACTTGACAAAATAAACTTAATCGGATAAGAGTATAGTACAGAATGGAGATAAAATGAGAATAGCAGAAACGTTAGATGATTTGCCGCTCGGCACCCCTATCGAAGTGGATGGTGCCTACGCAAGATATAAAGGAATAGTATATAAAGAGGGGAACTCTCGAGATGAGAAATATGTCTCGGTGATTTTCGCAGACGGTCAGGACCTTCGGTATTATGAAGAAGATCTGAAAGATGAAGAAATATTAATTGTGGAGAAAAGATGAGGCTGGCAAAAACTTTAAAAGATTTGCCCGCTGGGACTCCAATTATAATGAAGGCACATCCAGACCGCATCATCCGATCGGGCCTCAAAGAATATAAAGGGCTTGTGTGCAGTTGTCATCCGGCAGATCCCACTTCTAAATCTTGGAAACACAAAGACCCTCACATAGTCATTTTATTTTCGACTGGAAAAAAGTTTTCCTTTTATGAAGAGGAGATACAATCTGGTCTTTTTTGGATCATGGAAGTTTAATTGAATAATAATTTGACAAGACAAAGGCAATCGGATAAGAGTATAGTAAGAGGAGAAAATGATGAAAATAAGAAATCTTTATAAACATAAACATCCGGAATTTCACCGGAAACTAGGCTATGGCATATTGATAGAGAAGGTTAGCAAAAACCATTGGATTATAAAGTGGATCAATTCTGGTCGAACAGTTCCAATGCACCCCAACTGGCTGGAGGTTGTAGATGAGGCTCGGTGATATATACAGGTGGAATAATGTTTTTCCGGATGCAGAGAGCGAATTGGCCATTCTAGTGGCAAAAAAAAGAGGAGAGGATTATTGGGCATTTCAATTTCTCTTTATAATAAGAGGAAAAAAGTTCTGGTTTAGAGATACGGAGCTTCATTATGCCCAACTTATAACAAAGGAGACACCATGTCAACCAACATAAAAGCAATTACTCTTGATGAGTTTTTAGAAATAAGAAAAGAATTATACGACAACGCAGAGGAGCTTCTCCAAAAAGAAGATAGTTTTTACTGGAATATAGTGACAAGAAGTGAATGGCAATACGAACATTTTAATGTTGTTTACGTAGACAAGGCTCTAGGGTATCAAGCGGCTTTCCGAGATTGTTATCACTTTGAAAGAACAATGGCTAGGTGGAACCTTTCTGCTTATGGCAAGAACTATCAAAGGAACCTGAAGCGGTATAAAAAATTATCCGAAGATCCCGCTTCAATGGAAAGGCTCAAAAAAATGGTAGAGTTCTGTGCTTTCTCTTGGGTCCGAGCCTGGAAAGATACCAAAGAAGCAGTAAGGGAAGGTAAATTTTTATCCTTTTGGAAATTTCATGTCGCTCATGGGGATACTAAAGGATCATGGAGGCATTGGTGGGACGCTCTGGGCAACGACACAAAATTCAATGTTGGAGATATAGTTCAATTAAGAGCCAATGCTAAAGAACACCATGTTTTTGAGGTAAAGAATTTTAGAGATGTTGGAGAGTTCTTGAGGCGAGTGGATCATGTTTCTTTCACAGGATGTTGTAAAAAATCAATGATGGTTATAGCATACGATCAACAAAGTCCGGACCACACATACTCATACAAGAAGTCTCAAGGGTCCTGTAGGCTTGTCTCGGTTCTTCCTATGGGGTCAGCCAAGATCCACTATGTCCCGGAGCAATTCTTGAAGATTAGCCGTAAAAAAATAATAAAAGAAGCAAAGGACAAGAAATGAAAGAAGGTGATTTAATAATGGATGGCGATGGAAAAGTTGGAGTGGTGACTTCGATTGTCTTGGCTTACGTGCCAATGAAAGATTGTCCCCTGTTGGATGGAAATTCCGTAGCAATGGCATATTTCTTTGAAAGTAAGGAAATAGATATAGTATATATAGATGAGATCACAGTTATAACAAAAGGAGATAAAAATGTCAAACATATTTTGGAAAGAGAGTGAAAAAGCAGATAAGAAGGAAGCAGTCGATGCCTTGATGCACGAAATGCATAAGTATACGGATACTCCCTTCTTTGTCAAAGTCGAACACGATGATTCGAGTAGTCATTTATCAGCATACATAGAGCGCAACCTAGATGGAAGTCTCCCTGATAAGAAAGACCTACCGGAAAAGTTCTTGGGTTGGAGAGTAGTGACCATTCATGTGCATGAGGGTTATATAAAATATGTTATGAACGCAAGGAAATATGATGAATAAATATGACTTTGAAGTTGGTGACCTTCTGATTAAAAAAGGTGAGGTTGGTATTCTATATGAAATTAGGGAGAATCCTTATGGACTTTTATATGCGATTTATTGGTCTTGGTGTGAAGAAGGCAACAATGGTACGATAACCGCTCCAGATATGATGCTGTGTAAGGCTTTCTTCAACAAATATACCGTCATCAAGGGAAGGAGAGTATGAAAGTAGGAGATTTAGTAAGATGGAGACTCTTTGGAGAGGTTGGGATTGTCTTGTCAATTAAAAAATACCCTCTCCAAACTCATATTGAGATTTATAGCCTGAGCGATAAGCAGATCTTTTGCGCTAGAGAGACTGACTTGGAGGTGATAAGTGAAAGTGGGTGACTTGGTGTGGTACTATCCAGCCTATGGACCATCGAAAACCTTGTGTGTCATATCCAAGCCACATGATATATATGGCCTTCTTTTTGTCGTATACGAGTTTGAACGTGGTTTTGAATTTGTTGTATCAAAAAGCTGTATAAAAAAGTTGAAGTTTTTTCTTGACAAAACCAAACCAATCAGATAAGAGTATAATACAAACACAAAACATGGAGAAAAAAACATGGCATACATAAAACCAAAAATGAATGTGTTCTTTGCGAACAACGGAAAACCAGTGATCTCTACTATCGAAAAAGTTTCTTTTCGGAAGTATTGGGGGAAGGGTAAAGATAAGGAAGGGAAGATGGTTAAAAAGCAGAGGTCAATGCCGTTCGCATGTTGTAAGGTACTACACTCCTCCGACCCTAGTGTGGGGGTGGGTGATGAATTCCTTATAGCGGGCTACCAATTGCGTAACGTCACGATCAAGAACGAGCGTATGCTCACATTTAAGAGCGACTATGTTGCGGAGTATGCGAAACAACATGGAAACGATTGGGTAAGGAGCATTATCAATGAAGATAGGTGATTTAGTAAAATACAAAAGGCGATACGCTGGACAATTCTTTGTGGTTATCGACATTAAGCCTTATCGAAAAAGGCTCAAGAGCAGCGAACGGCAAATCCAGTGTATGAGACTTACAGATGGTTTCAAAACTAGATACAGCAATGCACGAACTGTGGATGTGATAAATGAAAGTAGGTGATGTTGTGAAATGTAGATCTACCCAGAGGATTGGGCTTATCGTGGGAATAGTCAATTGGTACTACCAGGTCCTTTTTTCAGAAGGTATATCGGAAGAGAATGGTGGGTATTTAGAGGTGATACATGAAAGTAGGTGATTTAGTAAGAGTTAAAAAACCATCAACACCAGATAAAAGATACTTGGGCAAACTGGGTGTTGTCACAAACAACGGAACATGGAGCGCAGATATTCATATATTCGGCTCAAATAGCAGTTGGAACCCTCGTATTGCTAAGGAAAAATTGGAGGCGATAACATGCAAATAGGTGACCTGTTTAAGTATAGATGGCACAGTTCAATACACATACACCTTGATGGTTGTGTCGGCATTGTTCTCTCTGGACCGAACAAACATGGTCAATACAGAGTGCAGATGCCCAATAAAGTTATGTATCTTTTAAAGATGCACATGGAGAAGATATGAAAGTAGGTGACCTAGTGCAGACAATTAGAACCGGAGCCATTGGGATCGTAATGAAAGTTATAAGTATAAATGCTGAACTTTATTGTTGGGTGTATACAACTATTCAAGACGAAAAATATGAAGAGGTGTTGCTACATGAGTCATTTTTTAAAAAACTTTAATTTTTTTCTTGACAAAACAAAACTAATCAGATAAGAGTATAATATGAAACGGAGAACAAAATGAAAATAGGCGATTTAATAAGAGTGAAAGATAGATTGGGCTACAATACCTATATGCAAAACTTGACCGGACACATCGGAATTGTTATCAGTACAGATGGCTTTCTTCACCATCGTACCACAGTGTTCATTCAAGGGAAAACAAGGCTCTTGATTACAGAGGATTTGGAGGTGATTGATGAAGGTGGGAGATCTTGTAAGAAGAAAGTCTAACGGAGAGATCTGTATCATAATTCAACTGTGGTCAGAGAATGGCCTCTATGATTATGTTACTGTTATAACCTCCAAAAACGAGGAAATAATACTTCATCACTTGTCTTTCACAAAAATATAAACTTTTTTCTTGACAAGATGAACTCAATCGGATAAGAGTATAATATGAAACGGAGAACAAAATGAAATATGAAAAAGGAAGCCTGGTCAAACTCTCCGCACAGGGGAAAAAACTTAAACAAAACGGAGATCAAGTTGGAGGTTTTGGCATAGTAACTGATTATATCCAATGGGCGGTTTACCCCTACAGGGTGCAGTGGTTTTATAAAAAAAC
>Ga0209337_1003160_pt1 | contig 11636 bp, 28 predicted proteins | sample LinPmetageLP53_FD_184044 | JGI IMG/M metagenome (GOLD analysis project Ga0209337, IMG submission 184044) | Marine viral communities from the Pacific Ocean - LP-53 (SPAdes) (version 2) | ecosystem: Environmental > Aquatic > Marine > Oceanic | place: Pacific Ocean | collected 2010-02-08 | reverse complement strand
TCCCGGATATTTACTTCAAGCGGATGTCAACAGGTATTGTTGAGTTCGATGAGATCTTCGGTAAGGGTATCTTACCTGGATCTGCAGCGACTTTAACTGCGCAGGCTGGGTGTGGTAAGACTACTCTTCTCCTTCAGATGTTAGAGAGTCTCTCGAAGAATGGTTACGCAGTTGGTTATGCTTCTGGTGAAGAGAATACCTTTCAGTTAGCTTTTACATGTAAGCGTCTAGAAGTTGAGAACGTAAGTATTGCTAATGAAACTGATATTGACGTTCTAGCCAACGCTATGGATAATTTAGATATACTTGTTATCGATTCGTTTCAGGCTCTTACTTCGAGTAAGAAGATGAATAGCAGAGAGCTAGAGAGGTATGCTGTATATACTTTAGGAAAGAAAGCTAAAGATTCAGAGTGCGCTTTAATATACGTGATGCATCTTACTAAGGGTGGTAAGCTTAAAGGCTCTACTCTAGTTCCACATTCGGTTGATGTTAATATTATGATAAGTCATGATACTGATAGCGATGATGATACTACTCGTATTATCTCTACTTACAAGAATCGATTCGGATCTACTTGCGATATAGAGGCTACTATCGGACGTAAAGGTTTCGAGATGGTTGGTAAAAAATCTAAGGAGAAAGTATTATCGAAAGCTGGCCGTAAAAAGAAACTACATAAGGGTATTATGGCTATGGATCCTCCAACAATTTCAGAAGAAGGTATTATGTCAAAGTTTAACTTAACTAAAGGACAGGCTTACGTAGCTCTTAGAGAGCTCGTTGACTCTGGTAAATTAATTAAGTTTGGAAGAGGTAAGACTGCTGTCTGGAAGAAAACATTAAAAACTATAATCAATGCTTAGAGAAATTAAACATATATTAGGTAGAGGAGACATTCTTATTGTTGAGTTTACAAAAAAGAATGGAGATAAACGTAAGATGAAGTGTACTACTAACTTGAATATTATTCCTGAAAGTGAATACCCTCAAGAGGGTAGTACCTTTACCTATAATACTGAACAAACTGTACGTGCATTTGATGTTGAAGCTGAAGGATGGCGCTCATTTAGAGTTGACTCTGTAGATGCTATCTCATCAACAACGGAACTTTAGTATAATAAATAAGATGACGGAGAATCAAAGGTTAAATCGAATTAAATATCTTCATGAATATATTAATGGGTGGGCTGCGCATTATAATCGCAAAGCTCCTAAAGATAAGTATGAAGAGTTAGAGAGTCTAGAGAAAAATCTACCTGTACGAACGGATAAGGAGCCTGTAGTAGACGAACTCGCTAATACTATTATCGATCAATGGAATGATCGAGAGTTAGAGAGTAAAGACGAAACTGTTGATGAGACGGCCTATTGGTTCTTCGAGAATCTTAAATCTAAAACTCTAAACCGTATCGCAGATATAACTCTTGTAAATGGATAACAAATCAAACTTCGGTAGAGATTACTTCTTAGAGTCTGTAGATGAGTCTACATTAAAAGATAAATCTAGCGATGTTAGAGTAGAAGTGGATCAATTAGAAGAGTTAAAGAAATTAGGCCTTATTGTTGATAAGGATCAAAGCGCTCATAGCTCAACTGGATAGAGCAACGCACTTCTAATGCGTAGGTTGCAGGTTCAAGTCCTGCTGAGCGTGCCATTAAAAGGAACTCTCGTATAATATTATTATGACAAACAAGAAAGAAAGGATACCAGAAGAGGTATTTGACTACTGTATCGATAACAAAGTGTCGATTGAGGAAGGACTAAAAGCATTCATTGAAACGAAGCTTGAGTCAGTACAAACTGGTCTATCGGACTTAAAAGACGATGTAACCAATGCTATTAACAATGTAGGTATGAAAATATCTAACCAAGATATTGATGATGTGGAAAACTTTCTCAATTTTCTCAACCAACAAGTACAAGATAATGATTAAACTAATTAAGAATATTTTTAAAAAGAAGAGTGAGCCTAGGTTCGTTAAATGTCTTAACAACCGGTCATGGCTTGATAGACAAGTAGATGATGCTCTATATAAGAGAAATACATTAGCAGGTCGGTTAGGCTCTAGTAATGACCTTCCTATTGTGGAAAAAGAAGCTGGCTTTATTATTAACCCATCCGACAATTGGTATGATAAATATTATGACAATGAATAAGAAACTGACAGCAATTGTAATTGCAGCACTAACGCTTACTGCTAGCGCGAGTGATCACCATGATGAGAAAAAAGGACCGAAAGCTAAACCTGCAAAGGTTGAAGGTAAGCGTAAGCTTCCACCAGCGATGGCCAAGTTCGATAAAAATAAAGATGGAAAGCTTGATGAAGCCGAACGTAAAGTTGCCAAAGCCGCTTTTATGAAGCGGTTCGATAAGAACAAAGATGGTAAGATTGACGAGAAGGAGCGTAAAGCTGCCATGGACGAGCGTCGTAAGAATGCTAAAAAGTCCAAAGGTAAAGGTAAAGGTAAAGGTAAACTACCTAAAGGAGCAAAAGGTAAGAAAAAGCCTGCTCCGAAGAAGTAATAACAACAACGACCTGAGTACGTCTTTAAACTACTCATTCTTCTCATATGGTAGCATAAAAGTATGAGTACACTAAATACTTTTATGAGTAATGATAATTGTAATACCTGTAATAGTAAAGTAGTTTGCACACTACAACGTACCCTCGCCAAAATACCTTGGCTTAAATGTATGATTCCAAAAAAGAGTATTTGCCAATCGTCATGCTCTACAGTCACTAGTTCCCCTACTTCAAGCCCTAGTTGGGCTAGCCCAGCATATGTAACATGTTGCCCTGAACCATCTTCATCTTCTAGTGTTAGTAGTTCATTACCATCATCTTCTGCTAGTAGTTCTCCTTCATCTTCTAGTTCTTACTCATCATCAAGCTCATCAGTAAGCTGTGAACCAGCACCAAGTCCAACTCCTACGAGTTACTCATCATCAAGTCCATCCGCAAGTTGTGAGCCAGTCCTTAGCTCTACTCCATCCAATAGCTCACCTTCTCCAAGTTCGTCATCGGTTACAAGTTCACCTTCTCCAAGTTCGTCATCGGTTACAAGTTCACCTTCTCCAAGTTCGTCATCGGTTGGTAGTTGCGTACCATTTACAAAAGATAAAGTATGGGTAAACACTCCTCCGATGACTCACCCATGGCCTAAGTTTAAATATTTAGAAGGAGATATACCAGGTAACCTTACCAAGACTCGAACACAAGGCATCGATAAGACAGGTAAGATTCACTCCTTAGGTTATAAGACAGCTCTAGTATTAGAGACTGATACAAAGAAGGATACTATTGTTAGGAAGCCTTGTGATGAAATGGGATTTATCGGTACAGTTGATGCCAAAAATGGTTATACTTACTACCTACCTGCATATTCTGCTTTTATACCAAAGTTAAATAGAGAGACAGGAGAATTAACTTTCGATAAGAAATTTACAGGAACTCCTCAAATTAGATCTGGAGCTGAAGGAAAGAACGGTATTATTTACATGCCTACTTATACTAGAACTCTTAAGATTGTTACTCTAGATACTAAAACAGGTGAAGTTAATACAATTACTCCAGAAAAGCCTTCGCGAAGTGGTGTAGGAGGGTGTAATCATATTTGGGGAGCAGCTACAGACAAAAAGGGAGAGATTTATATGCCTCAAGTATTAGGCACTAGTGTAGCGAAGATTGATAAGAATGGTATCTTTAAATATCTTGACGGTCCTCCTGTTACATCTGGCGTGTCTGGATGGACACATAAGTACATTGGTGCTATCTACGTAAAGGCAGTTGATAAAGTCTTCTGCTTACCTCGTCAAGGAAAGAGAATTTTAGTTATTAATTGTGAGGATGATAGTTATGTAGAGCTTAATTTGCCTGAAGACTACTTGAAAGTAGCTCACAAGTCAAAGAACTTCCACGGATACCTCGCTCCAGATGGTTGGGTGTACAGTACGTTCTGGGCTGATACTACCTGCTTCCGAGTAAATCCTAAGACAAATGAGATACAATGGAGAGATTACAAAGACGAGTTTATGGATGGACACTTAACAGTTAAGGCAGGTTCCGGTATTATGAGCTTAGGAACTGGATACTCTACATCAGCATTAGTAAAAGGTAAAAATGCCTTTTTAGGCCTTGCAGGTACGACAAGAGCCATTAAACTAGAATTTAAATGAAGAGCTATAAGCAAGTTCACTTAATATGTTATGATAGAGGTTTTCAATATGAACCAATTCCAAATGTTCCAGAATTTCATGATGATAAAAAAGCTAAAGATTACTTTAATTTAAATGAATCAAGAATTACCTGCGGGAACGTGTACAATGATCCAATAGTGATCATAAGAAGAGAAATAAATAGTGTCACTGTAAAGGAACTCTGATATAATTAAAGAGAAGAAGAAAGACGTTATGGGATTTTTTAAAGAAATTACAACACTAGATGAAGTACCTCAATTTGAGGTAGAGAAGGTAGCACTTAGAGATGTAAATGGGAATAGTATTCCTAAAGCGTATTCTCTGCAGAGAGTTGACAATAGTCAGCATCTCGGAATTGTCAAAGAAGGTTACAGACCTATTCAGATTGAAGAAATGCTCGATGTTATTAATGATGCATCATCAGTCATCGGAGATATTGAGCATACCGGGTATGCTGAATCGAAAGCAGGACGTAAAATGGTAGTTCGATCTCGCCTTCTACAAGACATTGATATGGATGGTGATGTTATTCAACCTCATTTCTATACTGTTATCGATCATACTGGAATGGGTTCTAATAAGACTCTACCTTCTACTATTAGAGTGTCTTGTGATAACGCTATGCATATTGTTAGCGCTGATGAGTCATTAGGTAAGCTTGATGGTGTCAGGCATGCAGATACTTTCAATGAGAAGATTCAAGCAATGGTTAATCAGATTAAGTGTAATGTATCAAATACTATTCGTTTTGCTAGCGATGCGCGTCAACTTAGAAGTCAAAAGTTTGATCGTAATCAAATGACTAAGCTAGTGCAGACTTTGATCCCAGTAAAAGAAGAAGAGTCCGTCAAGAGGCAGACTAAGCGAGAGAAGATTGTCGATCTATTCTCTAATGGTAGAGGTAATTCAGGAGAAAGTAAATGGGATGCTCTTAATGCTGTTACTGAGTTTGAGACCCATTCCGGTAAACAAACAACAGATAAGTTTATTAGATCGTTTAGTAAAAATACTCTCTCAGCAAGGACCCATAACTTACTCGTAGCGTAATGGAAGACAAGCTCAAAGATATTAAAGACGTTAGAGATCAGATACAAGTATTGCGAATAGAGCAAGATCGTTTATATGAAGATCTAATGGAAAGAATTGATATATCTCAGGATTCTCTAGAGAGCGCTATAGAAGATTATATATTAAAAAATCATAAATTTGTATGTATGATATTAAAGAAGAACTTAAAAAAAACTAATCTATGAAAAACCTAATAATTATATGCATAGTATCCTTACTATCGCTTTCTTGCTCATCTTGTTGAGGTAAGCCATCAACTACAGTCGTGAGCTGTAAGCAAGAATCAAGTAAGTATCCCTCTCATTGGGGTGCTCCTCCTGAAATTCAGACAATGGATTATCGTAAACTTCCTACTCCTTTTGGATATGGCTCTAGTACTCTAGCCAAGTGGATTGAGACTAAACAATCAATTGATGCTGCGCGAGAGGACCTCATTCAAATGGTCAAAGAGAATAATAAGTAATGGATGAGGAAGAGCAGACTATAGTATTAAAGTTAGATAGTAAAGAGCGGCTTATTTTTAAGCAAGTTGTTGATACGGATCTTATCCAAGAGTGGTATTATAGTTACGATGATAATGGTGATAGAGTCGAAGAGAAATATATCGAAGAGATAATCCCTGTGGATTATACCGAACATATCTAATGAAGAAGCTATTTGCTAAATTAAGAGCGCGGACAAAACGTAAGGATCATTATGCCGAAGAGTTAAAAAAATCTAAACAAATTATAATTGATCTAATGATTAAGATTAAAAAATTAGAAGAAGATAAAAGAAAACTAAGAAAAATTCTAAAAAAAGTAACCTAAAATTAAATGCCAGAACCAAAAGAATCCAAGTCAAACAGACACTTTATCATTTCATTAATTAAATCATTCGTGCGTATTATAGGATGTATACCTGCGTTAATACCAGGTATCTCCCCTGAGACAGGTATCTTCTGTTTAGCTATATTGTTTATGTCAGCGGAGTGTCTCGGAATTGCAGAAGAAGTTTAGGAACTCTGTTATAATTAAATTATGAAATACGATATTGTTTTCGCATCAGACCAAGCCTATACAGCAGCTAAGACCATTTTAACTCCTCACTTTGCATGTAGGTTTAATAATCTTGATGATAGGCGAATCGAATTCTACTTGGAGGGTAGGAGAAATACTGCAGTTAAAATGTTATTTGACGTGGAAGCTGTTCTAGAAGAAGATATGACGCTTGTAAGCTAGACCTTCAATACCTTACTAAAGGTTTAAGACTTGATTAAATATTGGCATGAGCCTTGTAAATTTAATCAAGTCTTTCTTTGTCAAAAGGGAGGTAGAGTTTGATGGAAGTGCGGAAATAGAAAGAGATAGTAGGGGTAACGTAATTAAAAGAACGTTCCTCTCTGGCTTCGTTGTTAAGCATCAGTTTGATATTTTAAACAGAGAGATAGCAATGGATACTTCAAATGGTTACCGAGAGGTTAAAGAGTATCACGGAGTTTCACATAAAGTGAAGCGGGTATATTACCGAAAGAGTAAAAGATCTTGGATAGAGCATTACTCTATTGATGGAAAGAGAGAGATTGAGTATATCGACCCTGAGATATAATTCAGAGGGAACTTTCCTATAATTAGAGTATGAAAGAAGAAAATAGAGAGTTCCTTGAAAAGGTTACTATTGTTTGTTTTACATTATGGGTGTTAACCCTTACAGTTTTTGGAATTTATCACTTGATTTACTAGATTTTAATTTATAATAAAGCTATGCGAGCGACAATTATTGCTTCCGTTATTGGAGTCTTGGGTATCACTACCTATTGTATGCCTAGATCTACTCATGAGATTATATATAAAAGGGTAGAAGTTCCCGTTGTGGAAAAAGAATATATTATGGTTCCCTATGAGGTACCTTTAATTATTGAAGTTCCTCGATATAATTCGGAAGAGCCAGTTATAGTTAAGCCTATAATTAAGAAGAGCGCGCCTGTTGACTGGGATCGAGTAATGATGGAAGGCATAAAGTATTTTGAAGGTTATAAGAGTAAGAAGTATTACTGTTGTGCTGGGGTTGCGACTATTGGATATGGTTGTACAAAAAAAGACATCGTAAACAAAGGCTCATTGAGTAAATCTACCGCGCTGTACATATTATCAAATGAGATTACAAGCGTGAGAGAGCGTGTTAGACAGGCGGTAACAGTATCTCTAACGGATAATCAGCTGAATGCTTTAACATCTTTCGCTTTTAACTGCGGTATGACCAATTTAAACAATTTAATTACAGGTGATGATAGACTAAACAGCGGTAACTATAAGAGTATCGAGAAGATCCTTCCTAAATACCGTAAAGCAGGAGGCAAAGTCCGAGAGGGTCTCGAGAAGAGAAGAGCTTGGGAACTTAGACTCTGGCGAGGAGAAACAAACCTAACCCATTAATATGAATAGCGAAATAGCATTACTGTTAGTAATAGGAGCATGTATAGTATTTCTATTAGACTTCTACTATAGACAATGATCAAGCTTTCTTCTATTGTAGAACAATGTGTATTAGTTGATGAACGTAAGCATATTGAATTCGAAACCTTCTATCATGCAGTTTACTACACAGGAGGTACACAGTTTAAGGATTTTGTAGAGAACGATATTGGTAATTTAGATAAATACTTCCGCCCAAAGGTTATTACGGTTAATAAAACAATCAAACATACAATTTACACTAAGGAAATATCCTATAATTAGATATGAGCAAACGAGAGATAAAAATCGCAGCATTAATTATATTATGCTATATCGCTCTTAAACTATCTGGTGATATATTATCTACAATCTGTGATATAATCTTTGCAGATAACTTTTAAACTATGCTCCAGTAGCTCAGCTTGGTGAGAGCGCACGCCTTATAAGCGTGAGGACGCGGGTTCAATTCCCGCCTGGAGTACCAAAGGAACTCTCGTATAATAATATTATGAAAAAGACGGTACAATTAGTATTTTTAGCAGGTCTAACAACTTGCTTTGGACTTGTAGCATGGCATGGATATAAGGAACCAAAGATTGAAGTGCATATAAAGGAAGCGGTTAAGGTTATTGAACCAGAAAACGCTGAAGCATGCGTCTCTCTGACTAAATGGCAGCTTGATAAGATGTTAAGCATGTTTGAAGAAGACGCGCATCCATCTGATACTCTCAACTTTAAGACAATTGTTAGAAAAGAAGCAAATGGTTGGAGACTATCATCTACTCATCTTGCTAAAGGAGCAGAGACTTATCCTCTACCTAAAGGAGAATTTTTTGTAGTTGACTCATCTTACATCGATCATGCTGGAAGCTTTAAGGATTGTGTTGAATATGCAGATAGCTATAAAAATCATCACGATTATGTTGTAGTATCGACTAAATAAAGATATGAGCAAGAGATCATGGAATAATGGAACGAGAGAACTCGAAGATATAGCTGGCTCAGTTATTTTGAAAGAGAATAAGTTCTCTCTCTTTAAGAAGGGTCAGTCCACTAATGTAGGTGCTATACTCGGTAAAGAAGAGAGAGATGAGGAAGTTGGGCCGCGGAATGGAAAAGCTATGGGCCCTGTTGATCCAGAAGAACCTACAGAAGTTGATGGAGATATAGAAGAAGATGCTGAAGGAGAGACCCTTTCTGATGAATTCATTCGTTTTGCTTCTATAGTATCCGCTCTCGAGCAAGGTATGACAGAGTATGATGGAGAAGAGATTAGTTCTGATATCTTGAGAAATAAACTTAATGACCTTGATGCGAAGCTTGGAACACTTGGTGGAGAGCCAGAGCTCTAAGAGTTAAGCATTTAATAATATGATAAGAGATCATCAATTGATGATCTCTTTTTATTTAAAGGAACTAAGATATAATAATAATATGAAAAATAGAGACCTATTCGATACTATTATGTTTGTTACCTTATCAGGAAGCTTCCTTTCAATTATAACCTGGATACTTATCGATATGATTAAGGAACTTTAATATAATTAAATAGAGGGGCGGAACTGGTATCGACAGAACGTAGTTCTGGATTCGGGTTCGACTCCCGACTGCTCCACCAAATTTTATGAACAATACAATTATATCATCCGATAACGGCGACTTTATTGTCGATAAGTCCGCTCCATCAAGCTCATTATTAGAAGCTGGTAAGCCTAGATTAAGTCCTGATGATAAGGAAGCTAAGAAGTTATTCAGTAGTGTGCAGTTAGCATATGATAATTTGTTAATATCCAAGCTAGACATTAATCCTTTATGGGGAGAGACTACATCTAAGGCAATTAAAGCTAATGAAAAGGCATTTGAAGAATATGATGAGCTGGTTGATATTGTGGTTGAAGCAACAAATGGTGTTGCTCCTGCCTTTTATACTGATCCTATGACATGTAGCATATTAGAATCCCAAGGATGTAATACAAAAGGTATGACATACAATGATATGGCAGAGCTTATTGGTGGTATAGGCTTTGGTGATTAATAAATATTAACATGAAAGCCTTATTGATATTATTAGCCTGTTGTTTGATTAGCTGTGAGGGAGGCTATAGTTCTTATTCTTATCAGACTGTTCCATCAACAACCATAAGAACATACAGAAGCTATACTCCATCGTATCATTACTATACACCTTCTCGTAGAGTATATTACCCAGTACCAGTAACACGTTACCAATACAGAACACCTCGATATCATAGCGTCCGTTCCAAGAGCTATGAGGTTAAGCGCCCATAGGAACAATTGTATAATTAAAGTATGCGCAGGTTAAAGAAGACCTCTTATGTTGATAAGATTGAGCTAAGAGAGATTATAAATAAACTCGCAGATGTTATACGTAGTGGGGAAGAAGATGTTCTCGAGAAGTATAATGATAGAGTTCTAGAATATGCCGAGCTTACTAGAAGCCAAGCTCCTGCCTCAGAGACTGATCCAATTGCTTGGGATTTGTTTTGTGAGTTAGCTGGAGGAGATCCAGGTAAGATTGCTTATGCTGGAGGAAAGCGAGGGTTGAATTACTTTGAGATGGTTAAGTTTAACCGTGGGTACTGGCGATAGAAAAGGAACTCTGGTATAATAAGAGTATGAAAGAGCTGATAGAGAAGTTTATCGAGACGGGAGAGCATGTATTTGTTAAGCTCTCGCCGAGAAAAGAAAGAGTTTGGACAGAAGAAGGAGTCATCAAGCGACTAGATGCTAACGGGTGGTTTCAAATAGAATTTATGGGAACTACTAACGGCTGGCATGTTAACCAAGTTCAATCTATTACTACTGATTAAGGAACTCTACGATAATTAGATTATGGAAATTAATAAATGGCTCGTGTTGCATACTAAAGTTGATTCAAAAGGTGATAAGAGTGTGATGTATTACGGCCCTTTTACTGAGAAGTCTGATGCAGTGCATAAGCAAGATAAACTCTGGACTGATCAGGAAACATATTCAGTTACTATTAAGCATGAAAATAACTCCATTGATTGATAATATACCTACTATGAAACAAGTATGGTACGATAGATTCGCGAAAGGTAAAATTAGAATTGATTGGAGCCAGACTCGTGGAGGTATAGCAACGTTCGTTTCTGGTAGGATGGAAGGAGAGCTGCATTATAGCGAAGAGGCTGCTAGAGTGTGGTTAGAAGAAGTAGGCGTGGATAGAGAAAGACTTTAAATTTTAGGAACTCTAATATAATAATAGTATGGAAGAAGAAGATAACATCAGGATGTCTCAAGTAGCTAAGTATATCCACAACTCTATCATATTTGAGCGTAAAGTTAACAAGAGCTCATACGATAAGGCAGCTGATGTTATATTCGATTGGCTTGTAGAAGAGGTATATAAGATTAAGGTTGGACTTGCTGAAGAAGCAGATAAGAGACGCGCAGATGAAGTATTATTCGAGAAGATCGATAAAGAAACCCCTAACATACAAGAAGGCTGGCATGCTTACACCAAAGTACATGATGTAAGCGACTACCTTTAACAAAAAATACGGCGCAGTCATCTAACTGGTAAGATCTCCATAATGGAGGAATGCAGGTTCAAAGCCTGCCTGGGCCTGCTCCTAGCAATTAACGAGGCGTCAAAGACTTCACGCCTACAAGCCAGTAATGGTAGAGGCTAGGTGGGAGTAAAGGAACATAGATATAATAATAATATGCCCGAAGAACAAGAGATTAAAGATATGGTCGAAGATATGCTCGAGATAGTAGAAAACGAGATAGAGTTCGATGGACGAGGACTTTAGGAACTTTAGTATAATTAGATATGGAAGCAGAACAAAACAAATTACTAGGAGTTAGCGAAAACGGTAAAGATCTCTGTATTAGTTGTGGAAAAGAATCCGATTACAGTTATGATACTCATATAGACTATAGA
>Ga0209337_1003159_pt1 | contig 11636 bp, 10 predicted proteins | sample LinPmetageLP53_FD_184044 | JGI IMG/M metagenome (GOLD analysis project Ga0209337, IMG submission 184044) | Marine viral communities from the Pacific Ocean - LP-53 (SPAdes) (version 2) | ecosystem: Environmental > Aquatic > Marine > Oceanic | place: Pacific Ocean | collected 2010-02-08 | reverse complement strand
GACTTCTGTCCGGAGCTTTAAGTTCAATCATCATGCCGGGTTTGTAGCTGTGAATATAGCGCAGTTCCTCGCGGGTGCTGTTGACGCGGGAGAAGGTGTCCAGTTTTTGCCCTCGTTTTCCCAGTTCGCCGTTTTGTTTAAGCCCGGCCTGGACCGCTTCATTGACGGCTGTGCCCAGCGCTCGTCCTGATGCATAGATGGCGGTGGATTGCCGGTCTTGTGGAGAAAGCGCTAACCAGCGTTCGGCGGCGATTAGGGCGCTACCCTCTTTGGTTTCGATAATATGGTCTTTCAAATAGGACATGGCCTCGCCGATATTTCCGGCCTGCGCTGAATATTGTGCGCGGCGCAGTGTCTTATCGCGGGCGCGCAAATTGGTGATCATTTTTGCGGTATCAATGCCCGAGGCTTGCACAAGCGCGAAGGGCTTGCCGGCATCGACAGCGCCGAGCTGCTTCTTGTCCCCGATCATCACCATACGGTCGACCTCGAGCAGGTTTGCGAGCCGGACCAGCTTTTCTTTTTCGACATTGGAGACCATCGAGGCCTCGTCGAGAACCAGCACATGGTTTTTCATGGCGGCTTTAGCTTCCATAAGAGCCTTTTTATCGGCTCGCTCATCGAGGAGATTTTTGTGACTTCCAATAAAGCGCGCCAGGGTCATCGACGTAATCCCGGTATCGCGTTCGAGCATCTGGACGAGCGTATTCTGGACGGCGAGACCCAGAACCGTTTTGCCATTCTCGCCAAGAAGCTGCGAGACAGGTTTAAGAAGGCTGCTTTTGCCTGCCCCTGCAATGCCCTGCACCGCGAGAATGCGGTTGGACGATGACAATATCATCCGGCCTGCGGATTCTTGGCCTTTGTTCAGTGTCATCCCAAAGTTAAGGCCAGCGACCGCCTGCAACTGCTCGCCTGCCATCTGCGATGACAAAAAAGGCTCCGACTTACCCCTGCCCGCTTCAACCTGTCCAATTATCCGCTGCTCGGTCTGCAAAGCATCACGCGTGGTGACAAAATCACGGTCGCGTCCTTTGCCCCGGACTAGCTCACCTTCCCTGACCAGCGCCCGTACGCGGCGTTCGACATGGGCAATGGTTGTCGGTAGGCCAAAATCGAGAGCAGTCTTATAAACATCATATACCCCAAAGGCTGCTTCGCGCTGCGCCAGATGGCGAATGGCCGAAGCGGTCGCCTGCGCGGCGGCTATCTCTTCGCGGGGTTTATTCAGGATATGCGCTGGCACCAAAGGATCGGATGAGGGTTTTGGCCCAAATCCTTGAATTTTTTCAGCGAATGTGCGCAGGAAGATCATTCCTTTTTGTGCCAGTGACAGATTGGGATTTTGATCAATCTCCAAACCTGCTGCGCGAATATTGGCTTTGTCGATCAATCCGCTGAGATCGAGCTCCATCAACTGTGTTGCTTCCTGCCAGGTCGCGGACAAGGCATCTCTGTCTTTGATAGTTTCTTTGGGCGCACGGGTTGCAAGGGCAGCAATTTTGCCAGCTTGCAATCCTGGTCCCCGGCGAGCATCGAGCACCTCCTGTCGGCGCGTAGAAAAAGCCATGACCGCTTCGCGCGAAATGCCTGCTGCTTCGAAATTGCCATGCTTGCCTTGGTGGGCAGGCTGATATCCCAGTTTCTCGATTTCAAGACGAAAGCGCGCCATCGTCATGCTGTTCAGCAGCGTGTTATTCGACCAGAGCTTGTCATTGTGCAGCGCCCGCCATTTGGCGTCCGGGCCTTGGGTGACATTGGCGACAACCGCGTGAAAATGAACATTGGGTTCCTGATTGCGATTGGTGTCATGCTGAAACAGTCCAATCGTCAGATTGCCCGTTCCAATGGTCTTAATTTTACCACGTGAAAAAACCCTTGTTTCTGCGACATTTTTCTCGGCCCATTGCAGCGTCTCGATCACCGCTGTCCGGTACGCTTCGATGATCCGTTTATCGCCGCCCACCAAAGCGATTAACGACCAGCTTTTTGGCAGCGAAAAGGTAAGATCGGTTCCGGCACGGTGATATTGTTTATCGCTGCCAACACGCTCGCCATTTGGCAGTTCGCCGCGCAGTAGAGCTTCAAAGCCGCTCGCATCTACTTGACCTTTTAGACCTAACCGCTCCGCCCCGTCTCCCATCCACTGGCCGGACCGGTCGGCATCGGCTTTGGTATAATAGTTATCCGCTGCAAAATAAGTGGCAGCGCCGCCCGCAGAGCGGACATTGGAAGCAGAGAGCATAGTCGGTTCCCATCATTAGGGCGCGCCCTCCACCGCGCAGGTTTCACATGTCATATTCGCCGATATCGCGGTCCGGCTCATCGCGCACCGCGCCTTCACGTAGGTCGCGGCCAGCATCACGCGGCAAACCACTAAGCGACCGGGTCTTGTTTGCTGGATCGGATGGATCAGGCAGATCAGGGCGCTGCAGCTTGTCATCTTTGGAAGACGGAGATGGCGCCTGCTCTTCCTTGCCGGGCGATTTATCTGGACCATCGGAAGCCGGATCCGCTGTGCCATCCTTGAGCAATTGATCTCGTGGTTCATCAGGCAACTGGTCGTCTGTGATTTCGTCGGGTTCCCGGAAGGCAAACTCCTTCTGATCGGCTGCGGATTGTTTGACGCCTTCTTCATTGTCATCGGCGTCCGCTGCTGGATCTACCTCCCCGCCGTGGCTATTTTTATCTGTCCTGTCAGGCTTGGAAGACGGCAGTCGTTCTTTACTGGGTGCACTGGATTGATCCGTTTCATCTGGATCATCAAATGCCCGCGCAATAAATCCTTCTGCCACGCTGGGCCAGGATTGCGGGACCAGTTTAACCGGCGCTGCAGGGAAGCCATCGGGAAATTTGATATAGCCGTTGAGGCGCGGCAAGTTCATAAACTGATCGGGCAGCAGTAATGGCTCGACTTGCCTTCTGGGGGTTAGGCTGACGGCATCGCGGGCATTATTATAGCCGTAACTATAACCTTCTTCCATGTCGCGTATTTGCCGGTGACCGATAAAGTCCGAGCACCATGTTGCCGTTTCCCGATCTGCTGTTGCAAGGATCAATTTGGTGCGTGCAAGCGAAGACAATGTCATCGCCATATTTTCCCCGTACACCTCCTTGAGTTTGGCAAAAGCATGGATACCCGTCACGATAGCGCCGCCAAAATTACGGGCCGTTTGCAAACCTTTTTCCAGCGCTGGCAACCGGTGCAATGCGCCCAGCTCATCGATCATGAACCACACCCGTAAATCGGATGTCCGGCTCATCGACATAAGGGTATTCATCGCGGTGTCCATCCACAAGGTCAGCAGCTTGGAACAGATACTCATGTCCACATAGCGCGCCGAAATAAAAATAATCCCGCCCCGGGCGGATTCATCTTTTATCCAGTCGCGGATTGAAAAGTGGTGTCCATGTTTGGGCAGCAGCATAAGGGCCTCGGCATTTGCATTAAACACAGCCCGGATTGAGGTTGCCATGCGGGCCGCTTTGGGCGCGGTGAGTTGCTCCGCTACTGTGCCTTTCAAAAGCTTGTGCACCTCTGTAAGGTCAGCAGTAATGAGCTTTTCGGCCAGCGCCTCGTTGGTCGGTGTGCCCGCCTTGATCAGTTGCATACAGGATTGCACAAATAGCGAGCGCGCACCGATAACCCAGAACTGATCATCACCGCCACCATCTTGCGGCACTATCGCTTCAGCGGCGCTGTGAAATTCGGCAATCGTGCTACAATCATTAAACACGCTCCATTGGGGACAGCGGGCATCAAGCGGGTTCAATATGACATCGCGCGAAGCATCATAGAAATGTTCGATAAAGGCCCCGGTTAGATCAAATATGACCGCGCGTTGTCCCTTTCTGCGGGCCTCGTCTATCATCTCCAGCAGGGCAACGGTTTTACCGGTTCCGGTGGTTCCGATCAGCATTGCGTGGCTCTGTTCAAGCCGCCAGGGATAGCGAACACCTGTAATTGCAGAGGGCGTATAATAGCCCGCCGCATCAAGCGCACTCTGTCCTGCCAGTCGCCAACGCCAACCTAATTCGGCGCGCATTTCCCGTGCCTGTTCGCTAGCATTATGACGGGTTATTTCCGCTTGTAGTTCGGGCAATGTTGCAAGCTGCGCTCCGCGTTCATGTTTGCTTTCTTTCGACCGTCCACCAAAATATTCTGCGACCCAGTAGAACAGTATAAAGGCTGGCAGAAACAGCAAAGCGGAGATGGCCAGAGCCGTGCGGAGCGCTGTCCATAATGCTTCCATTGCGCGCACGACCGGAGGGAAGTTCTGCACCGCTGAGATGGCCATTTCAATGCTCGCACCTGCCACAAGATCAAGATTAACCGGCTTGGTAGGATCAAACTCCATGAACCCGTAAAGCGATGCATAAAGGTTCATACCGGCAAGGTAGCGCTGATGGTCGGTAAGACCCGATGTCACCATCCAATAGGACATGCCCACCAACAGAACGGCAGCAATGATCAAAGGAGCTTTGAGCCCGCTAGCAAACATGAAACCAAAGTGTCCCAGAAGCTGGCTTCCGCGCGTGAAGTTTACAATATTACGCTTCATCTTGGCCTCCATTCGAAGAGGCAGGAGCAAGCCCCAATCGTTGTAGGCGACGGGCATAGGCATCGTGGGTTTTTTGCCGAAGCGAGCTATCTGGATGGGCGGTTAAAATGGCATCAAGCGCTACGGACGAGAATACGATCTCGCGGGCTTTGTCGAGGTCTTTTAGGGTATCCTTACGACCTTCATCCTGCGTAATATACGCCGCCATGACAAGATCGCGAATGAAGACGCTGACACATTCGCCGTGGTCATCAGCTTCCGATCTGACCCACTGTGCAAGCGGATAAGAAAGATAGGTTTGTAAGCAAATATGGTTGGTCATACTCAGGTTCCTTGACGTTCAAGAACCTGGTTCACCCTTCGAAAAGCCCAATAAGAATAAATCGTGAACAAGTCTAAGTCAATCGGTTATGTTTCTATAATTATCAATAACTTGCGGCGATTTGATTGGGCTAAGACTTGGCAAAAACCCACCAAGTCTTAGAGGATTTGTCTGTTACATCGGTCGATTTTGGGACTTAAACAGTTGATATCAATGAAAATATCCAAGGCAGCGAGCTGCGTACGGTGTGCACTCTTCTGTTCCCAGCTCGGCAGAAAGTTTCCAGGTGATTTTCTCGATACCTTCATGAGGCGTTACGCGTCATGGATAGATAGAAAAAACGCGCGCTGATGATTGTCATCAGCGCTCATCCATACCTGACAAACAAAAAAAGAAACGCTCGGTAAGCAACAAAAAGGGGCAACGGATGGGAGATCCGTTGCCCTTGTTAAATCCATTTAGAGTGTCTCCGTATCAATGCCCGCCCGGGGCGCAAATGGCCGACATTGATACGGAAAACTGGATCTATTTTCTCGAGTCTCTTACGCTTGGTCGGGACTAGATGATTGTATAAATTCGCCCCGATGGCTAATCTATCACGCGAACAAAAAAAAGCAGAGACCGTCACCGGTCCCTGCCCCGATTGGAGTTTAAAACTCATCAAGAAGCGCCCCGTGCACGGTATGCACGACGCGGCTTAACGCCCATGCTGGCAGTGCATTATAATCGCCTTCATCCAGCGCCAAATATCCCTGTTCATCGTCCTCGATAACATGCTGGTCAAAGAAGCTGTGCAGTGCCCGCCGCTCGGCGGTTTCTACCGCTGCAAAATAGCTTTGTGTATCGAAATTGCTTTCCAATACCTGAGTCATATCTACCTCCTGAAATTTGCCAAAATTGACAGGACGTCAAAGGATGCGTGGAGGGCTGCCGGGTCAGGGATCGCTTGGGTATCCAAGCGACCGCGCCAGCGGCGATGGGGGAAACGATTTTATCGCGGGAGGCGGCGTAGCCGCTGGATGCGGTAAAATGGTGGGGCCCCGTCGTCCTTGACGCGGTAGCATTCCCACGCATCATACTCAGACACACAAGTGAGCAAGACCCTCCCATCCGCAGATACGGCTGGTGCAAGCGGCGCAAAAATGCGCTTTCCTACAGCCACGTTCATGTGTCATTACGAGCGCGTGCGGAGATGTTTTAATCCAAGAACAGGATGTTCACATGACCAGAAAAACCGGCGCGGTAGCCGCGCTCAAGAAACTCGAAACCGAGCGCAAAAAACTTGACGAGCGCCAACGCGAACTGGAAGCTAGAGCAGCCGCCGAACTCGGACGAGCATTGCTCGGAACCGGTGTGGAAAGCTTCAGTGCCAAAAGTTTCAAACAGATAGGGATGACGCTTGGCAAACTGGGCGAGAACCAAGCTCTTGCCAAACTTGGAATTGCAGACTCCTCGGCAGTCAAATAGCCTGTTGCGTACCCAAGAGACAAGGAAAAGGCCCCGCCGGGAAACCGGCGAGGCCTGAGTGTTTGAAGATGAAGTTCAATGATCATTCATCGATGTCGGGTGCATCCTTGTTATCCTGGGACGCACCGCGGGTGAGAAAGTCCACCTTGTCGGCAAGAATTTCGCAGCCATAGCGTTTGATACCTTCGCCGTCTTCCCACTGCGTATAGTGGATCCGGCCTTCGATCGAAACCATCTGGCCCTTGGTGCAATACTGGGCAACATTTTTGCCAAGCCCATTGAAGCATGTGACGCGGTGGAATTCTGTATCCTTGACCGTAAAGCCTTTGTCATCCTTGTAGGTTTTGCCTTCACTGTTGCGGGCGGGACGTTCGGTTGCGACTGAAAGATTTGTAACCGTTGTGCCGCTGTTTGTTTCCCGGCTTTCTGGATCGCGAGTGACACGTCCAACCAAAATTACAATATTTGTCATTGTTATTCTCCTGATATTAATCTTCAAACCGGAACCATTCCGGCTTGCGAACTGACGCCCGAAACAGGGAGAAGCAGGATTGCACCGAAGGGAAACCGGCTTTGTCCGGGTGGTGCGGGCAGCACCTGAAAGGTGCAACACGGCCGGCAACAAAGCTGGTTGCAATGCTGCTGGCGCCTGGTTCAGGAAGGTTCGCGAAAAAGCCGATTTGGTCACGGCTGATTTGGTCTTCAGGAGACACTGACAAGCTTCGTATTGGATCCGTCAATCGCGATTGATGCAAGTATGTTTAACGGCTGGCTTGATGGTTATATGATGTGAACGCGCCTGCAACACTGGCAATACTTAGGACGGAACAGGCTGCTCGAGAACGAGCCTTACGCCGCGATATTCGCGTCAACGGCAAAAAGGCTCGGTTTCCCCCGGATCATTCAGGCCTGTGGTTCGATCAATCGCACCAGATCCGCAAACGTGGGGATAGTTCCCAAATCCTCCATGACATACTGTTCGCCGATCAGGCGGACAGGAACTTCACGGCCATCGGCATTAAAAGGGCCATATCGACGAGGATTTTTTAGAAGCACACAACATAAACCATTGGCTCAAGACTGGTCATTGGAATTTGGTCTTGATATAATTTGCCGATCGCGAATATTTACCCATAGTTGGCCGCTAGCGATCGATGCACCAGCCTGTCAACAATCTCCTATAAATTCCGATTATCTACCGTCCGCTTAGCGCCCAATTGTTATCATCTCCAAGGCCGGCGCTCGTTCCTGGAAGCTGCCATCGCCTGAAATCAATGCGTTCGAGAATTAATTGCTGCAACTGGGTGGTTGTCAGTCCGTCCGTTTTTAGATGGAGATCCAGAGAATCGGACATACGTCCGCACCCCGGGAGGTAAGGTTGAAGCGTAATTCAAATCACTTTCGGTCGGAAAGATATTTGATAAGCACCGCTATTCCTAAAGCTATCAGAATCAGTATTGACCAACCCATCCATCCCATTCCCCATCCCATGCCGTTCATCATTTCGTTCTCCTCTTTCTCTGGTTAAAAAATCATCACCTTGTCGGCAGACGCTGTCGTTGCAGCCAACTCGTCCATCGTGCTGCGAGTAGCGCCTGTCACGATCTCGTCGACGCTCATCCCGCGTGCATCCATGCATGTGCCACAGATCAATACTTGGCCTCTGCCAACTTGAACACGCTTCAGCATGCGTTCGACGTTATAATAGCCTTCCGGAGTCTTCTGGCCTCTGCGACCTCCGACCACTGCATCCCCGAGTAGAAAGACGGTGACTTCAGCTTCGGCATCTTGCTTGATCAACGCAGTGGAGAGGCGAAGGGCATTGTAACACCGTTCAGTACCGTAGGGCGGGTCATTAAGAATGATGAGTATCTTCATGGTGTGTCGTTCCTGATATCATGACCCGCTGCGAGGCCCGGCGGCCTATCGGCAGGCCGTGGATTGAGGCGCGGGTGCGTTTCTTCGCTGAACCACCAAAGCACTACCCCCGAAATGAACATGGAAGCCGCGACGAACCAGAACGCTGCATCCATAGCGCCGGTGAAATTGGCCACGACACCTGCTCCTAGCGCCCCAATGCCGTAGCCCAGATCACGCCAGAATCGGTATATCCCAATTGCGGAACCGCGCCAGGCTGGCGGTGAAATATCGGCAATGGCTGCTGACAGGTTCGGGTAGAGAAGCGCCATGCCGAAGCCAGTTACAGCGGCAGATGCGGCCCACCACGCCAAACCTTCATACAGCAAGACCATCGCAATCCCGCCCCCGCAGATCCACATGCCGAGCACATTGGGCCAATACCGTCCCACATGATCGGACAGCCGCCCGGTGAAGAGCTGCGATCCGCCCCAGACAATTCCATAGACCCCAACGATCCAGCCGATATCGGTCAGGCTAGTGCCATGTTGGTAAAGGAATACGGGAAACATCACCCAGATGAGCGCATCGACGAACTTCTCAACAAGGCCCGCCTGGCTGATCGCGGCCAAACGCCGGTCACGCCATGACATCAGCGTGAACACCTCCCAAGTCGTGGGTACGGCAGAGATATTTCGGGGATAGCGCGGGCGAAAAGCGCTGGCTGGCTGGCTGGCGTGAGCGGTGGCTTCAGCCTTTGCCCAAGGGAGCGTGTCCCGCACCCAAAATTGGGCAAGAACGATGGCCGTGAGCACGACAGCAAGGCCAAAAATGAGGAGACCCAGCCGGGGCCCGAGCGCGGTCGCTGCATAGCCGGTCGCGATTCCCGCCAGTGCTACCCCGACATAGCCGGCAAATTCGTTCAGTCCGATCGTCAGCCCGCGCTGGTCGGCGAGGGTAATGTCGAGTTTGGACGTCTGGGTCATCGACCATGCGAGCCCCTGATTGATACCGAGCAGGACGGTCGCCGCCACGATCCAGTTCCAATTCGGCGCGAAATAGATCATGAAAGGAATAGGCAGTGCTGCAATCCAACCCAGCATCAGGACATGCTTGCGCCCGATCCGCTCGGACAATCGACCCGCCACAAAGTTAAGCACGCCCTTAACCACGCCAAAGGCCACAACAAATGCAGTAAGCAGCAGGAATGAGCCGGGAGCCACGCCAAACTCACTTTCGGCCAGTGCAGGGACAACCGTACGCATCATGCCGAGCGCGAAACCCACCAGCAGGACCTGCAAAAGCTGGTGCACAAACTGTTCAAGATTCTCCCGGATTCCGTGAGTCAGAGTCGGGAGGCTTGAACCGGAGAAGTCTCTCTCGGTCGTCATGGTGCTGCTACTTCCCGCCCGGAATTGGCAGCACGGATTGCTGCCGCCCCCGCCGGAGGCACCGGGATGTCAGCGACCATGATATGGACGAACTCGTCTTCACTATCAATCAGCAGCGCCTTGTTGTTGCGCTTTTTAAAGCCAATCGTCGATGTCGGCTTGCCACTGAGGCTTCGTCCGCAAACCGAGCCCGAATAAGCCCCCGGTAATATCTCGAGATAATCAGGCAGTTCCTTCAGGGTCTGTGCGGTGCGATAAAGGATACGCGCTCCTTCTTCGGCACTGGTTGCCAGTTCGGTCCTTCCGAGGTCCCCGACCATGAGCGTATGGCCAGTCAGCATGAACCAGGGGTCTTGCGAGCGCGTTCGATCGGTCACAATGAGTGATATGTGTTCCGGGGTGTGGCCGGGCGTATGCAAAACTCTGATTATAACATTACCGAGCTTGAGCACATCACCATCGCTGACGGCTTTGAAGGCGAAATTCACATCGGCATCGGCAAACAGCACATATTCAGCACCAGCGGCTTTTGCCAATTCGCGCGCCGATGAGATGTGATCTGCGTGAATATGCGTATCGATCACATAGCGAAGCCGCATCCCGGTCATTTCTGCGGACTTCAGATATGGCTCTATGTCACCGACCGGATCGACCACCGCTCCGACGGATTGTCCGCCGCATCCGAAAAGATAGGAAGCCGCAACGGGATCGGCGTGTAGGAACTGGCGCAAGATCATGAAATGTCTCCAATCTGAGGCGAGAATCACTTGAAGTGCGTGAGGTCACCCGGCCTTGACAAATGCCCGAACCTCAGTCATTCAATCATTCTGTTGAATATTGTATCGTGGAAGAATTCCCAATGTCAAGCGAGAGTCCCAAACACGCGCTTTTTATCCAGTTCGCCTTGGTAGCGAAGGCGCTGGGCCATGCTGACCGACTGGAGTTGCTGGAGCATCTAGCCCAAAGTGAACGTAGTGTAGAGGCATTGGCGCAGCGCGCCGGGCTCTCCATCGCAAACGCGTCGCAACACCTGCAGCAACTTCGGCGGGCAACCTTGGTAGCATCGCGAAGAGAGGGGAAATATGTCTTCTACAGGCTAGCCGACCCAGCGGTATTATCCTTGTTCGGGTCTCTGAGGCAAGTTGCAGAGCGCGGCCTCGGCGAGGTCGACCGGATTGTCCGAGGTTATTTTCAGGAACGTGACGCGATGGAAGCCGTATCGCGAGAGGAATTGCTGGACAGGGCGCACGATGGCTTGGTCACGGTTCTCGATGTTCGTCCAGCTGACGAGTTCGCTGCCGGTCACGTTCCGGGGGCATTGAACATTCCTCTCAATGAACTTGAACTGCGGCTTACCGAGCTCAATCCTGATCAAGAGATCGTGGCTTATTGCCGCGGAGCATATTGCGTCATGTCTTTCGAAGCGGTCGCAGCTCTGCGGGTTCGCGGTTTCAAGGTCCGAAGATTGGAAGATGGCCTCCCTGAATGGAGGGCTTCTGGTTTTCCGATTGAGACTTGCCATCCCTAGGGGAGGCCACGTTGAAAGGGTTGAAAGGAGTGCGTCCTGAACATTTCTCACCATGGGGAGAGTGGGTTGAACGACCTTCTTCGGAAATATTTGATAAACGCCTCACCGTCTGGGATTGTCGCAAAACGGAAACAGGCGTTTCTGAATGAACGGCCGTTTTTAGGAGTTTCAATTTAGTCTCTCAATGACTTATATTGGGGCGGTTGCTGACTAGCTGCTTTTATTTCAACAAAGTCGCTGCCTTATGTCACCTTTCTAACACATCTGTACATCCCGGGAGCAGGAACGCGCCTGGCACAATAAAAAAGGCCATAGTGCCGGTCAAAATGATGGCACAACCGCAATTAGCTGTTCTGCATGCGGGACATCCTTCAACTGCGGCGACTGAATGACTAACCGGCTGATGCCGGTAGGTTCATGGCCTAGGGCTGAAGCCAGCCTTGTTTGGCTTGGTATGCTTGTCCAGATAATTGAGGATGACGTCGTCGGTGATATTTCCGCTGGTAGTC
>Ga0209337_1003156_pt1 | contig 11640 bp, 12 predicted proteins | sample LinPmetageLP53_FD_184044 | JGI IMG/M metagenome (GOLD analysis project Ga0209337, IMG submission 184044) | Marine viral communities from the Pacific Ocean - LP-53 (SPAdes) (version 2) | ecosystem: Environmental > Aquatic > Marine > Oceanic | place: Pacific Ocean | collected 2010-02-08 | reverse complement strand
GTTCTAATTTATTTAACAAAGCAATAGCTTCATCAGAATCTTTTAATGTGTCTTTTACTCTAGGAGCGGCAATGTAATCATATAAATTATCATTCATTTTTAAATACATTTCATCGTCTAAAGCAGTGATAGGTTTAGGATATTTTAATTTTGAGTCTTGCAAATATTTAGGGAGTTGTAATATGTCTCCGCCTTTAGCTATTTCTTTAAATTGGTCATCTACTTGATTCATTATTTTAACTATGCCTTTATCATCAGCTTGAATATTTTGTCCTAGTGCTCTTTTCATCTCTGCTTGATTTATCATAAAAGGTCCATCAGATTTTGTTGCTAATCTCATGTCACTAAGAATTTTTAATATTTTTTCTTTTATAGGTGCTCCTGCTTCTGCCTTATAGTATTTCCATAATTTAGGATCAGGCAAACCAGAAGCTTCTCTTAATTTAGTAGCGGTATTATTTAAAAATTTTCCTATACCTCGAGCACCTTTACCTACAGCTTCTGTAGCTCCAAGTTTACCAATTGGTTGAAAGACGGCATAATTTAAAGGTCTGATGACTACATTCTTTGCAACAGCTGCACCACCTTTTAAACCCATTAGTCCATACTTAGCACCTAGTGTTCCAGCAACAGGTAAAGCTGCAGTTAAACCGCCACCCAATACAGTACCTTCTGCACCAAATCTTAATTTTTCTTTAAAATATTCTGTTGCTTTAGCTGAACCTTTTAGTTCATCACCTTTGTAAGCTTCTCCAAAACCTAATGTTTCAGTTAAAGTATTAAGGTCGCCAGGAGTCGATACTGCAAAATCAGTTACTCCACCTAAAGCTCCCCAGTAACCTGCTCTTTTTGCTAGTTCACCACCAGCTCCTAAATAATCATACGTATCATCCGCTCTTCTAAAATTATTTAATTTTACAATTTGACTTGCTTTATTTAATTTTAAAACACCATTAGCAATCTTCGATGCAACACCTAATGGTACACCAAACTGTGTTACTACCGAAGTTACATCACCAACAATTGTATCTGTCTCAGGTGTAATTTTGTCAAAAATATTATCAATTGCTGTTATTAAATTTGTGTCTGCTAAATAATCAATAGGTAAAGCACCTAAAGAAACTAAACCTTGAACGGCTTGACTAAGACCTTTTGCGATTCCAATTGGAACATCTGTAAAATAATCTAAAGCACCAACTGTTTCAGGTTCAACAGGAGCTTCACTTGAATCAAATAATGTACTACTAAATAAACCTGTATCTTCGGCCATAGCTTCTCCTATGCTGTGCTTTGTGGTAATACTAAAGTAACTCCATATTTCATGTTAAATTTATCTACATCGCCTTGTGTTCTAATGTAAGAAAAATCTTGTAAAGCTTCATTACTTCCGGCAATTAATCTAACCACATCGTCTGTTATTTCTTTAGGTAATCTATTTCTAATTTCTTCAAAAGATAATTGAGGTGTCTGAGCAGTGGGTACTTCACCTTGACCTACTGTTTCTGATACTTGAATTGATTCTTCCATAGGAGTACCATTAGCAAATCCTATTCTACCACCGTCTTTTTTATTTTCAGCTAAAGCCTTTACGTAAAGAGCATCTAGTCTTTTTATAGAAGGTACTAATTCAGGATAATTCAATAATAGTTCAATTTGTGCTATATAACTATTGTAAGCTTTTGCATAATCAGGAGAAGTTTTATCCATCTTAGAAAGTTTTTCAGCACCCTTTTCAAATTGTTTTAACTCTGCCCTTGCTTTATCGGAACTCATTACTTTAGTTGTATCTGTTTTACCACCGATAGCTTTAATCAATTCTCTTTCCATAGATAATTCAGCTTGAGCTGCTGCTTTTTGTTCTTTAGTAAAGGAACCTGTTTTATCGTTTACAATTTTAGTTAACCGTCTCATTTTATTAAGTTGTCTTTCACTGAAACCTTCTTTGCCCGCAGCAATTTTAGATTTTTCTATTTCTTTAGTTGCAGTGTACGCTAACTTAGCAATGTCTTTTTTATCTTTTTTCTTACCAACCATAATTCCTAACAAGGCTTTATTTAATACAGCGGCTTTGTCTGCAATAGTTCCTGGTGTACCAATGGCATCAGATAAGGCAATAGCGACTATACCTTTATTATCATCTGCACCTATTAATCTTTCTATCTTCTTTTTTTCAGCTTCGTAAGTATCTTCAAAAGAAGGTGCTTTAGGTGTGTCATCATCCTTAGTGCCTGTTTTTTTATTCGGAACCATAGTCTCAACAATCTCTTCAATATTAACTTCTTTAGGTCCCGCATTAGGTAAGAAGCCAGCATCAGTACCATATAACTCTTCCTCAATTTCTCTGTCCTCTGTTCTTCCCAAAACCTTTGGATATTTTCCTGTTTCAGAATCCATAAGCAAAGCATCAGTAAAACTAATCTTATCTCCTATTTTACTAGCTGCCTCTCTATCTGCATCATACTCATCATATTGAAAGAATGTTTCATCAATAGGACCATACTCTTGCATTACTCTTTTCTCTTCTAAAGTTTTAGGTCTGTTCATGTAGGCTAAATATGCGGGTATTCCAGCAATTGCTGCTGTAGATGCTACACCTGTTGAAAGAGGATATTTTGCTAAACCTTTAGGTTTTAAAGCTTCTAAAATACCTGCACGACTAGGATAACCTTTTATTTTAAATGGATTATTATATCTAGGTTTTGAATCCGGATAAGGTAAACCAGATGATTGAAGAATTATAGATTCAAATCCTGTTCTAGTTCCTAGATTAGATCCTGCAATTGTTCCCCCACCAATGTTTCCACCGCCTGCATACATTTGTCTATTAGAGTTAAGTTGACCAATACCAGTTGATCCTCCTCTTCTAAATGATGGTCTTTTAAAATTCATTAACCTCTGCCTCCGCCGCCAAAGATACTCCCTAGACCATAAGCACTTAATCCTGCTGATAACGCTTGAGAGAAAGGTCCAATACCTCCTGCACCATCACTAATTTGAGTTGTAGTATAAGGTGCACCACTCATTTGAGAAGCTATTCCTGATCCATAAATACCTAATCTATCAAAAGGTTCTTTATAAGCTAGTTGATTTCGTTGCTGTTCAGCATCTAACAACGCTTGTTGATAAGCTAAATTTGATGTTCCTGCACCTCCAAGATTTTGTATATTACTTGCAGTTAAAGACGGTTGCAAAGATGCTAAATTTCTTTGTTGACTAAAAGCATTAGAAGCTAATTGATTAGCTGTACCAAAACCTTCTTGTAATAATTTAGCTTGTGTTGCAGCTCTGTTTCTATCAGATGCTGCTCCGTATTCTGCTCTTCGTACACCTTCTCTGCCACCGCCAAAAGCTCCTGCTGTTATCGCGTCAGCTGCAGTTCCTTGAGCTCCTTTGGCTGCTTGAATATCGTATTCTTGTAAAGTTGTATCAATAACATCTTGTTGATAAGGGGACATAAATTGTTTGTAAGCATCGGGTCCTGAATAAGCTGCTGCTTGATCTAAGAATGGTTGAAATCCTGCAACTCCAGTTCCTTGTCCGGCACCTGTTACTTGTCCTTGTGGACCAAAAGTTAATTGACCAAGTCCTGCTTGTGTTGCAGCTAATTGTTGTGCTTGTTGAGTTAAAACATTTTGATCAGCAATCTGTGGTCCGAGTTGATCTAATGTTGGTACGCCTGCAGAGCCAGGAGCTCTACCTACTAGTTGTGTTAATAAATCTATATAACTCTCTTGAGCACCTTCCAAATAAGGAGCTAGTCGATTATAAGTGTAATCTGCCATTATGCTTTGCCTACTTTTTCTGCTTGTTTCATTGTGTTGTATAATTTCTTAGATCCTTCTTCAACACTGCCATTACCTATACCTCTAACAGCATCCGCAGTCATAACAAATTCGTTTTTAGATAACATAGCAGGTACATCATCGGCTCTTTCTTTGATACCGACTGGTACAAAACCACCTTCATCTCTGTAGTCTCTTTCAACCACACCTGCATTATTTTTTCTCATGTTACCTGTTGGTATATCACTTATACCACCCACTGATCTAAATGTTTTACCTGTTAATTGGAATATCTCTGCTTCAATGTCAGAGACATCTTCATCTTTACCAATTTTTTCATCTCTTAGAATTAATAGTTCTGATACTCTGTTAGCGCCTTTAGCGTAACCTATTCTTCCGCCGTCTTTAAAACCTTTTAGTTTTAAATATTGTTTTAACACTAATTCATCTTCTGGAAACATACCTGGATTTTTAAGAATGTTGTTTAAATTTTTAAATGATTTAGTTGTTTGTCTTATTTTAGGATCTCCTAAAGCTCTAAATAAAGCTGCTTTTTCTGGTCTGTTAAAGATTGCATCTGAATAGGCCATCATCATATCTTCTTCGTCTTCATCATCACCTGCTTCAACGTCAATAGTCATGATACCTACTTCAGAAGTTTCTTCTGGACTACCTCTTTTAAATCCTATTCTTCCACCGTCAGCAAATTCTGGAACAGGTCTTCCTCTACCTGCATCGCCATAAGCGCTTGTAGTAGTATCCATCATCATAGACTCAGAAGGTAACTCAGATCTTAAAACCATTTTAGGTCCGTCTTCAGTCATAATCATTACATAGTCTTCGGTAGTGGTATCAGTATTAGGCATAATCTCTTCAAGTAATTGTGTCTTTATCATTTCATTAGCACCAGACTCAAATCCTATTCTGCCACCATCTCTTTTATTACCAAAGAAATTCTGTAAGTAATCTCCATATTGTTCTTTTTTTTCAGCTCTTTTTGCTTCATCATATTCTTGTTCAGTTAAATCCATACCAGCTTGAGATGCTAAATATAAAGCTTCTGCATAAGATGCTGCAGCGGTTACTGCTCCAAGCACTGCATTTTTGTCAAGCTTACCATCTGTGTAAAACAAAGCTTTACTTCCTCTTTTTAAAAGATCTAAAGCTGCTTTTGATTTTTGTCCTGCAGAAGTTTCTAAACTTTTAATTACGTTAAATGAATCCATTGCGGATCCTGAAGTTTTAAAACTACCTTCTGTGCCACTTATAATATCTCCAGCGTTTAATGTATCACCTGGAAGAAGATCTTGAGTAAGATCTTGAGCAAAGGTGCTCTGTCCTTCATTTATAGCTTGAACAGGTTGAACATCACTTTTAAATAAATTCTTTATACCGCCACTACCTGTTGGCGAACTAAATGCGCCTTTACTAAAAGGATTCTGTAGTCCTTGAAAATCTGCTCCACCTAAATATCTAGCACCTTGACCTAAAGCATAAGTTTTTAATCCTGATTTTAAAGAGTCTCCTATTTTTCCTGTTTGATCAAAGCCTCCAATACCTGACATTCCTGCTGCAAGTAATGGGTTGAAAGGCGCAACAAAAGGAGCTGCTTTAACTGCGATGTCTGCTAATTCATTAGGTATAAGTTTTCTTATTCTTTTTTTAATTTTACTACCTATGCCAAAATTTTCTCTAGGTGTAACTTGCATAATACCACCGTTTGCTTGTAATTGTCTGTTCATTAAAGATCTAGATATCGCCATAATTTAAATAAATTTATATTGTTAAGCAGGCGTAGAAATCCTGTAAAGATGATACTTTATTTGATTTTTTTGCTATCGTCAACTTTTTTGACAGGTTTAGTTGCTTGTTCTAAATCGTCTCTAAAACGACCACAATAAGAGTATTCTCCTACATGAGTTATATAATCATTTATATAGCCATGCACCTTACCACCTAAATCTGACCATCTTTGACAAAACCCAAAGTCTTCACCGAAGTAACGTTTAGTAACAGGGTCATGCAAGGTGTCAAATAGATTGTACATATTGTCTTTTTTTTCTTCTTTACCGTTGATGTTAGTAGCTTGAAATATTTCTAAGTGAGGATATTCTTTAATCATTTTTTCAAGAACTTCTCGTTTAATTAACATACATCCAGTAGGAGCATGAGTAAGTTCCATAAGTCCTCGGTCCACGATAATTGAATTAGGGTCTTTTACTTTAACAGGAAAGGTAAATCCTGCTTTTGCTAAATCATCAGCATCATCAATGGCTTTTTCTTTTAAAGTGTGTCTTCTCCATATTTTATCCCAACTTAATATCTTCATAGGATAAGGTACCCCAATAATATCTTTATCAAACTCTAACATTTTAAAAATAGTTTCAGCATTAAAATCAATATCCGAATCAATAAATAATAAATGAGTGTAGTTGTCTTCGTGGTTTAACATTTCAGCAACACATAAATTTCTACCTTGAGTAACCAAAGATGATTTTAATAGTGTAAAGCTGCATTGTATTTTTTTAGCCCAACACGCTTGTTGAAATTTTAAAACAGCTTGACAATAATGCATACTAACATCACTATGGCAAGGAGTACCTACCATTATTCTATGAGGGGATTGTTCTCCTATATTTATTTCGGTTACGTTATTTTCTACTTTGTTAGTTTTAATTGTTTGGTAAGTATCTCCATTTGAAGTTACTGTTTTGTCCTGATTAAACCATATAGGTTCATTTGGCTTTGGCATTAATTGCTCCTTTTAAAAAGTTAGTCCATGAAGCAGCTTGTTTATTCCAAGAATAATAAAACTGTGTATAGCTAGCTTGTGTGGTTAAATGGTCTTGTATTACTTTTTCATGAAGGGTTGCTGATGCAGCATCTATGCCATAAGCAAATTTTTCAGCTAATGCTTTGTAGTTACTGTCATACGGAATATACATTGGAAACTCTGCACCTGTTTCAAAAAGAGCTCCATAATTTGTTACAATACTATACAATCCAGCAGACATTGCTTCTAATAAAGATATGCATGAAGTCTCTTCAAATATACTCGGATACACATACATATTATAATTTTTTATATTTTCTCGAATGTATTCATTTGGTTTGTAACCAATGTAATTTACGTTAGGTAAAGACTCCGCTTGATCATAAAGAGCTTTGTAATCTTTATCGTTTTTATCCATAAAATCTTTGCCATAAACTTCACAGGATGAATATACATCTAAACTGATTAATGGGTTTTTAACTAACTGCATTGCACCCAATAAAATAGATAAACCTCTCCAAGGAGTGTTTTGATGTATAATTTTTATGGGTTGTCCTTTTTGATAAGGTTTTGATTGTTCTATTTTGTCTACACCATTTTTTATAACAACACATTTTTCGGTAGGTAGACCAAACATCATTCTAAATTTTTCATGATTCCAATGAGAATTAAATACATACCAATCATACTTATGATGGTTAGCTTTGTTTTTAAACCAAGGATATAAATTAGGTTGATCGTAAGAATTTTTTTGCCAAAGTATATTTACTTTATTAGGATCTAATAGAACTTTACCCGGTATCGAAGTACAAATTTGAACTTTGTCTAATAAATTTTTGTCTACGTATTTATTTAAAAAACTTAATTGTAATTCAGTTCCACCTTTAGGTGTTTGATTTCTTATTTTCATTCATAACTTTCTGTAAAATATTCATTCCTTTCGGGGATACCACTACTGTTAAATCTTGAGCAATATGCTCTAGAACTGTTTCAGTATTGGGGTCAGCTATATCAGCTTCTTTCTCTGTTTCGTCTTTATATATTTTATTTGTTCTAGTATTTCTTAACACTATTGTTGTAGTACAATCTATATTTAAAATATTATTATCCATTTTGTTGTGACCTGTCTATTAAAGCATAACTTATCAGGCCTTGTATTTTATTACTTCCTGTAGCTGCTTGTACCGTTATAGCATCTCCTGCTTCTAAATTCAAGCCTTGGGGTGAGGCATTTACTTGTGATTTAGCCGCTACGTCATCTCTAAAAAATTCATATTCAGTGCTTGAATCAGAGGAGTCAACAAAATTCATGTTTACTAAAATAGCTGAAGAAGCATCGTTGTTTACACAATAGACACTTTTAACTATGATTGTTCCACTAGTGGGACAAGTAAGAACTGTAGCTTTGCTTGTATCAGCTTGTTTAAAACCTTGATTTTTATACTGTATTGTCATGATAAAAAATAATTATATGCATCCATTTCTTCTTTTAAATCGTTTTGAAATGAAAAATTAAGTTGGTCTTTTAGTGTTGAAATAGATTCTAAAATTTGTCGTTGATTATCCACTTCATACGCTTGTTTTGGTTCTGGTATATATGCGGTTACTTTAGCCATTATCTTCTACCATCTGGTTTTGCATCTAGTCTTAATGTACCGTAACGCCATGTTTCACCTACAGCATCATTTTCTATTTTTAATGCTACTAATCTTCCTCTAGCACGTGTATCTATTTTATCTGTAGATGAAGTTATTGTAAAGGGTCCAAGAGGGGAGCTTACAGCTGTATCACTTGGATAATTATTTATTAATAAGGTAATTTTTGAATTACCAGTAAGCACTTGAAAATCTGGTATAAATCTTTTAACCGACATTATGTACTCACCATCCCCCTGTAGATTAGCAATATTGTTAGAGTTAGTAATATCAAAATCACCTGACTGTATAAAAGCATCAATTGATGTTGTGCCCGATGAATTTACTTGATCAGTTCCGGTTTCATGAGCATAATAAATAGACGCACCATAAGTTGCTGTTATACCTTGAATTGGAAAATTAGGTAAAGCAGTTTTATTGTACTCAGTTGCATAGGGCAAATCAAAAAGCCCTTGATCGACATAACTACTTCTAGCTAATGATGAGGTAGTCCAAACCTTTTCTGCGTAATTATATACTACACATCTGTTAATTTGTTGAGATCCAAATGCAGCATAAAACCAATTAATTTCGTTATACAATGTATTGTGTTCTGAATAAATTAATTGATTTGAACTTAGGTTAATTCCTAAATTATCTCCTGTTGTGCTAAACACAAAGTCTTCAACTTCACAAGGAATAGTTTTAACTGTACCATCAAACATAAAAAATCCACCTTCACCTGACATCCAAAAAACAATACCATTAGAATAACTAAGTGCGTTTTGACCAATCAGTCCACAGTTTGTACCTACTTGTCTAATACTAAATGTAAATGGTGGTCCAACAAATTGAATTACATATGCTGAAGTATCTGTTAAAACTAAAGTATAATCTTTACCAGATACAGCTCCCATTATTTCATTACCTTTGTCTAATCTAAATGTTCCTGCAGTGTTAATTGCTGTTGGTTGATACTCGTTAAAATTTTCTTGATCACTAAACCTAATAAACATCGGGTCTTGTGTTGTCGGGCTTCCTATCGTTGTTTCTGTTCCAAAATGAAATACATGTCTATCTCTATCAGATACTTGTGTTAATCTTGATTTACTAGGAGCATTGGACATGACGGTTGCTCTGTTTGCTCTAGGAGTTGCTGCGCCTGCGTTCCATGTAAATGTTTTACCATTATGAATTGTTGCTACTAATATTTGACCAAAGTTATCTAAAGACCATAAACCTGGATCTAAGGTTACATTACTAGTTAAACTTGCAGTTCCCCATGTACTTGCACCCCATGCATCGGTACCCCAGCCTAAACCTGCAGTTTCAAATGTTGGACCAACAATTTCATATGGATTAATTTGTGCAGAACCTGTTCCAGAAGTCGTGCCTGCTGAATTAGAAGGCATAGTTATTTGAAATGTATTAGTAGTTTTATTTAAAACTTCAAAAGTATTTCCTGTAAAATCGGCTATCGCATAACCTGAACCTGTTGGAACGGTAACCGATGAAAAAGTTACATATCTTCCATTTAATAACCCATGAGAAGTTTTATTAACCGTAACTGTTGGAGATCCAGACGCTGCATCAAACGTTGCACCTGTAATAACATCATCATCTAAAGGAGAGATGTCAAAAAATTCTTCGTTGTAATATAAAAACAAACCTTGTGAGGTACCTATAGCTACATATCTTTCACCATTTATAGCAGCAAATGTATGTTGAGCTCTTGCAACACCCGGTAAGGTATTATTTGAAGTAGTAAGTTGACTCCAACCACCTATTTTTTCAGGTAGTCCATATCTAAATCTAACAAAATCTCCATCGACCCATTGAGATTCAGCTCCTGAATCTGTGACCATTTTATCAAAACCTGGTTTAAAATTAAGTTTTTGTAGCATATTTTCATTCTACTTTATCGAGTATTAAATTCCAAGATAAATTATTTAGTAATTCGTCCACGTTAAAATCCCTTTTTTCTCCAGATTTAATGTATTCATGAAGTTCTTCGGTATCGAATATAATCCAATGATCTTTAGCTTCAAATACAATTTTATCTGCTTTGGTATTAAAATAACCTATCTTTTCGGATCTATCGTTGTCGACAGGTTTTATAGGTCTAATATCAAATTTAAAAGTTTGATTTGCATTTTTAAGTCTACCTTCAATATCCCACATTTCCTGTCTTCTTTGTTTTTCAGTTGCAAAAATGGGGTCTTCAATACTTTTAATAAAAGATTTCATTGATTTGACATTTTTTTTAAATAGTAATATACCCCTATTATGAAAGGTAATATGAGTTATTCATACACTTTAAAAGAAGTGCCGTATACAACATTAACTAAAATACATGATTTTATTTTTGATGATGAGATAGCATTGAAATATTTTGAAAAAAAAATTAGAGATAATATAGGACCTAATGATTATTTAACAAATGTTAAGGGTCAAATGACATCATGGCGTTTATTTTTAAAAGATCCAGAATTTGAACTTTTTATAACAGAAGTTTTTTATCCTACTATTTTTAAACATAAAGGCGTATTAATGGGACACAAAGAAGAAGAAATACTTATTAAAGATGCTTGGGGAAATATATTAAAAAAAGGAGATAGTGTTGAAAGACATCACCACAGAGATTCATATTTTAGCACAGTAATATATTTTGATAATGTTGCACCATTACAAACAGATATTGGTACCATTCAAACTTGTAGGGGTAAAGTAATAACCCTAGATGGTTTTTTACACCATTGGGTGAACCCAATTTCTGAAGAAAGAATAAATTTAGTTTTTAATTGGAGTAGTAAAATTGGTAAAAACCATAGATAATTTTTTAAATAAAGATTTATACTTACAAATGAAAGAAACTTTTTTAGGTGAAAACATTCCTTGGTTTTTAAAAAAAGGGACAGTTGATAATGAAGCAAAAGATATTGCTTGGTTTTCTCATTGTATTTATAATCAATTTAAACCAGATAGTAACTTGTTTGCTTTATTTCCAGAATTTATTGAAAAACTTAATATAGGTTCAATTATACAAATTAGATTAAACTTATCTTTTAAAACAAATAAAAACTTTAAAACTGTATGGCACACAGATTATAATTATAAAAATAATAAAACGGCTATTTTTTATTTTAACACGGATACAACAGGAACAATTTTTAAAATCAAGGATAAAGAAAAATTAATTAAAGCAAAAGAAAACAGGGTAGTTATTTTTGATGGTGATATTAAACACTGTGCTTACTTAAATAATAAATCAGATAAAAGAGTTGTAATCAATTTTAATTATTATGAAAAAAATTAAAGATATTATTATTGTAGGAGGAGGGTCTTCTGGTTGGTTAGCAGCAGCTTACCTTAGTTGGAATTTTAAAAATTTTAATATAACTATTATTGACAAAGAGATTGGAACACCTGTTGGAGTCGGTGAAGCAACCGT
>Ga0209337_1003153_pt1 | contig 11655 bp, 12 predicted proteins | sample LinPmetageLP53_FD_184044 | JGI IMG/M metagenome (GOLD analysis project Ga0209337, IMG submission 184044) | Marine viral communities from the Pacific Ocean - LP-53 (SPAdes) (version 2) | ecosystem: Environmental > Aquatic > Marine > Oceanic | place: Pacific Ocean | collected 2010-02-08 | reverse complement strand
CAAATGATTTAAAACAAAAAGAAATACAATTAAAGAAAGAATTGGCTAAAGTTAAAGCACAAAACTCAGCCGATTCAAGAACGCTAAAAAAGAACAGAGATTTTTCAGTTGGTGGATTACCGCCCGATACTTCGCATAAAGCAACAAGAACATCTAATGATGTTCCTGATGTTATTTTACCGCCTTCAAAGCGTCGTGGAAAGAAAGAAAACATTCCTTTTTGAGTTGATTTAATATGGTCTTCCTAAAGGCACAATTGACGGGTCGAATGAAAGACTCTCATTACTTAATTAAGTGTCTTATCGAAGATATAGAAAATAATATTAGTAAGGCTAAAGAATCACCAGAAGAAAGAAAAAAGAGAAAACAAGAAGAAAAAGAAACAAGAGAAGCAGAAAGAACATATGCTGAATCTTTTGAAGAAGAAGGTAGTAAAGGAATTACTCAAGAAGCACCAGATAAAGGTTTTAAAACTGATACAACTGGTGGAAAAAAAGCAGTTGAAGGTTTTATTCAAGGGCAAAAAAGACAACAAGAAATACTTCGTGCTTGGGAAAGAATGAAGCCTGTTGGTGAGTCAAAAGTAAGAACTGATAAAAGAGGTAGAAAATATACTTTAGAGGATTCAAAGTCAGTTTCAAATTTAGTTTATAATGCAAAAAAATATAATAAAGACTTTCCAGAACTTAATGGAAAGAAAGAAGCAAAAAGACAAAGATTAGTTTTACAAAGCGATTCAAAGGATGTAAAGTTTAAGACTAGCACTAATGAGATTATTGAAACAGTAGGCAAAAAAGGTCTTTTAGCAGATTTAAAATCTTTAAACCAATACAAAGAATTTTTAGATGTTACTTCTCTTGCAGCAATAGTTAATGACAAGAAAAACATTACTGTTGATTTTAAAACTGATAGTAAGAACAAAAAACTTCAAATCGAAGAGTATTTTAGCAATCAAGGCAAAAAAAGAATTAAAGAAATCTATGATAGAATACATCGTTTATTAATGTCTGCTAAAGATAAAGCACATAAAGGAACAAATAAAAAAGCAATATCCGAAATTAACAAGGTTATTGTAGATAATTATAATGCTTTTGCTAATGTGGTTTCTACAAAAAAAGTTTCAGCAGGAAACATTTCTCAAATAAAAGAATTGGAAGTTGCTGATGATGAAATAAAACCAACCACTATGTCCTTCTTTAAGAAATTAGAAGAGGTAGTAACTACTCAAATTAGCAATATAAGAGATGATTCTGATGAAAAGAATGAAGCCAATAATCAAAAAGCAATTGCTAATATTTTTAAAGGTAATGACCCAAAGTTGATTTTTAATATATTAACTAATTTGGATGCAAGTAAAGAAAAAGCACCGCCAATTTTTGGCGACCCCGAAGATTCTAAAACTACTGACCTTGTTTCGGGAAGAAGTGGAAAAGATACCACACCTAAAGGAAGAACTGCTGAACAAATTGAACCAGATGCTAAAAAAATTGCCGATAAAAGAAGAGTAGTTGCACCAGAAAAAGATAAATATTTTGAAGATAACCCAGTAAAAAAGGCAGAAGAAATGTCAAATAAAATATTTAACATTATTGATGTAGAAAATACTTCTAAAGGTAACAAATTAGTTCTTAGAAAGGAACCTTATTCTAAGGGAACGAAAGGTTATGGTAATTATTTAAAACTGGTTAAATCTATAATGGAAGCATTAAACCAAAAAATTGGTAAGAAAAAAGCATTAGATATTTTTGTTAAGTATGGAACTAAAATTACTGGATTGAAAGACCCTAAGAGTAAAAAATCCCCAACACAAAAAGAAACAGGAAAGTCCTTCTTAAGTCAAAAGCGTAAAGAGTTGGCAAACAAAAAGAAATTGTTATCTAAAGAAGAAAGGCAATATCTTAAAATACCAACTAATATAAAGAATGATATACTAGATATTTCTGAAGAACTGCTTGCTGAAGTAGTTAATTTTAATGCTTTTTTATTAGTTAATCCAATAGAATTAGATAGAAGTTCCTTCAAATATACTAAAAATGAAGAAGATAAAGATGTATTGATAAGTGGTAAATACCAAAAGAAAAAGATAACAGATGAAAGTTCCCCTGCTTATTGGTATAATAAAATAAAACAATTAGTTGGAAAAGATAAGGATAAAGGATTAATAAGTAGTTATTACAAAAAATTAAATTTAGCACTTGATTATAAAAAAGTGCAATCTATTTCCGATAAAATTAATGCTTTGTCTGATGACGAAAAGGAACTAAAAGAAAAAATAAAAGAATATTCTAATGAATTAGCAAATTTTGAGGGTGGAATGGAAAGCCTTGTAGAATTATCTAAGGCTTTTGAAGAAATGAAAAAACCATATATTGATTTATTTATTGAGGTTTCTGATTTAAAAAGTCAAATTACAGGTGAAATTCCTAAATCTATGACAGATACTCAACTTAGACAACTTGTTAAACGAAAATATGATGATTATGTAAAAGGTAATAAAACTGCTAATATTTTTGGAATATCAGTTTCGGAAGCATTTGATTATGTTTCGGAAAGAACGCGTGGCCCAACAAAAACTTTTTTGTATCAAAGTAAAAAAGATTACGAAGAAGATGTTCGCAATAAAGTTGAAGAGGCTAAACTTAAATATTTTACAAGTTTAGAGGAAAATAAAGATGTTAAACTTGATGAAATTACCGAAAAAGATTTAAATAAAATTAAAAATGAAACATTAATAGAAGAAGGGTTTCTTTCTGCTAAAGATGTTCAAGACTATCCCGAAACTGATAAAGGCAAGAAAGAGGTTAGAGATAGGCAATCTGACTATTTCTTAGGTAAAAAGAATATTCCTTTTACTAATGCAGTAAAAGGAAGACTTTTGGGTATGGTAAAAGAATACATGGACTCTATGGAAGATGGCTCAAAACCAGATGAAAACAAATTAGAAGAAGAATATTCTAAGAAAAAAGAAGAGTTATCTAAAATGGAAGAAGAAATCACAGCCATGATAGTCGCTTCTCCATATTTCGATAAAAAAGCAAAAGGAACTAGAATTGCAGGAGAACTTATTTTAAATAGGGATAATAAATCTATGTGGCATAAATCAGTTGTTTCCGATACTAGAAGGAAAGAATATTTTTCTGCCAAAGAAACTTTTATGGGAATACAATTAGAAGGCCAAATTAAAAATGAAGCAGTATCTATATTTGAAATTATGGGCGGTTCATATAGCATGAACTTAGATGCTGTTACAGACTATAAAAAACTTAATCGCCAACTAAAAAAATTGAGCAAAAAAATTGATTCTACCATAGAAGTTAGAGAGAGACTAAATAATAAAATATTGGATGAAATTGAATCGGGGGAAGAAGAATGACATGGGATTTTTACGAAGAAGGAAAAGAAATTATTCTCAAAGAGAATAAGAAAGATACGCCAAAGAAATTACTTGACGGATTAGATGCTAAAAAGAGAAAGCGTCTTAAAAAGGTTCTACAATCGGCACAGCCGACAGAATTTTTCGGAAAGGACTTTACTCAAATGGGTGAGTTAATTGATGTTCTTAAGGATTTAGACTTAGTTAAGTCCGATAATAAACTCAAGAAGAAGATGAAGTCAATGGATGACAGGAACATTGACATAGTGGCTACCGCTACTGAACTTCGTAAGGACTACGAGTTGCTGTATCGGCAATTAAGAGATTTAGTTTATCCAAAGAAAAAAGGTGATGAAGAGTGACAGAACAAAATGTAGAATTATTAGCCATTCTTAAGGCTTTAACAGAAAAGATTGAAAGTTTAGAAAGAACTGTTTATCATCAAGATAACCTATTGATGAAGTCCGGTTTAGTAGTATCTCAAAGTCCAAGTCCAAATATGAATAACGGTAATTCATCCGATTCTCCAATGGGAGATGTTGGAAGTATGGATTGGTCTGATATTCATAAAATGGTAGAAAAGGTAGGTGGACAATAATGAATTGGAAAGATGTATTAAAGAACTATAAACCTTTAGCGCATAATAAAGAAGCAAAGAAAGTAATGGGGCATGGTCTTCCTTATGGACAACGCCCAATAAATTCTGAAACTGGCGCACAGCAATTTCGTTCTCAAAAACAAAGAGAGGGTAATTATATGTCTTCTCAAGGAAAACCACAAACACCTCAACCCACAACAAATCCCGATGGAACACCTATGACCCAAGAACAAAAGAATCAAAGACTTAAAGGTAGGATAAAACAAATGCGAGATGCAAGAGCAAAAGGACAAACACCCCCACAAGAATATTAAAGGAAGTGAAGACAATGCCGGAAAAAGTAACAAGAGAAGAAAAAATAGTCGAATTAGCGATTCTTAAAGCAAGAGAATCTTTAGAACAATTACGAGATGGATTAACAAAAGATGAAATGCCAACAATGGAAAAAGTTAAACGACCAAAGGCTAAAGCATATAAGCATAATATTGAGCAAGACCCTGAAAATGCTAATGCCGGTGGGGAAGAGTTCAAAAGTGGTAGAATTAAGAAAGCCTTTGATAAGGCAAAAATGATTAAGTCTGTTCGTTCAGCAAGAGCGTTTGTTATTGAAGGGGATAGACAAATTGAAAAGCAACTTGCTAAGGGTGTTTTAGATGAAGCGGAAACAAAAGCACTAAAACAACTTAAGACTCAAGTAGAGGCTGTTTATCAAGTATTAACTAAACAAATGACTATGCTTAGTAAAAGCAAAGGTGGATTCGGAGATTTCAAGAAAGACGATAGAGATGTCGAATTTACAGAAGAAGAACAAAGAATGGCAGATGAAACTTTTGCCGCATTAGAAGCCGCTATGAAGAAAATTACTTCTGAGTATTTAACTGCGCCTTTAGACAAACAAGGTAAAATGGAAAGCGATATGAAAGAAATAACGGATGATTTGAATAAATTAACTGGGTATTTCGGTAGAAGTTCATAGGTGAAATAAATGGCTTATCTTCTTGAAAAAGATAAGTCCACATCGGATGAAATTGTTCGCTTATTTGAGAAAGTAAGAGTGGCTTATCTATCGGCTCGCACTGACCCCAAAGAATACGGGGCAAAGTGGCGTAGTGCAATAGATGGCATTACAGAAGCCTATGAAAACAGTAATGAACTTTCAAATGAGTTAAAGAACTTTATTGAGATTTCAGATTTAGAAGCAGATGATGTCAAAGACCCTCAATCTCAAAACGCTGAAAAGATATTTGAAGGAATAAAGAAACTTCGTTATTCTTCCGAATCAGTAGATGACCCTTTCGCTAAAAGATTTAAAGGTGAAGTGTTGGAAGCATTGTTATCTTCAACGGGTAACATGGTTAAATTCGTTCACTATGCCATTAGAGAAGATAGTAAAGCACTATCTCCCGACATTTACGCTGTTAAAGACATCGAACCCGACGATATTACAGAGGGTCTTCAAGGACTTGACATAGAAGTGGATGATATTGACCTCTATATTATCGAGCATTACGGGGATGGAAAAGACTCAAACAAAGTCAAATCTAAAGTAAAGGCAGCGATGAACATATTAGAGTTAATCTTTTTGTCTAAGAATGATAAAGATGATTGGAGTGAATTAGAAGATATTGAAGGACTACCAATTAAGAAGGCGGAAGAAAAGAAATCCACTGAAGAGAAAGCCGAATCTGATTTTATTGTTCCTAATAAACCCATGTATAGAATATTCGATATAGAAGACATGAATGAACTTAAAGGCTTTAGTGGTGAATATTATGTTCAAGAGAAGTATGACGGCCTTCGCATTCAAATGCACAAAATAGATAAGAAAGTCAAAGTGTATTCATTTGATGGTAAAGACATTACTTCTAAGTGTAAAGAACAAGTAAAGGAATTACAGAAGAAACACTTTGGAGATTGTATCTTAGATGGGTCTTTGCTTTTGTTTAAGGGAGATGAAGCCCTTAATAGAGCAGAAACAATCTCTCATGTATTTAATGACAAAAATCCGGATGGTAGATTAAGAATACATATGTTTGATTTACTAAGGCATAATGAAAAATCTTTATTAGAAGATACATTAACTCAAAGAATGCAGTTAATGTTTAATAATTATTCTATTCATTCAAGTGAAGACTTAACTTTCCCTTCTAAGAAAGATACTCGTTTAGCGGATTCTACTAAAGATATAGAAGAATACTCTAAAGCAATTATGGATATGCCAACAGCAGAAGGCGTGGTAATTAAAGATTCTACTTCGACTTATTATGTTGGAACAAAGAAAAATCCTAAATGGATTAAGTGGAAGAGTTTTGTTGATTTGGATTTACTTGTTCTTGATAAAAAGTCTTCTAAGGGTAACTATTCTTATACTCTCGGTGCAGGGCCGACAGAAGGAGAAGGAAAACATTATCAAGAAATAGAAGGTAAAACCTATATGGTTGTTGGTAAAGCCCTTAACACTAAAATCAGTGCTGACTTAGGAAGTATTGTAAGGGTCAAAATAGACCAAGTAAAGAAAGAAGGAGAGAGATATATTGTTCACTCCGCTAAGGTCATAGAGGTTCCCGAAGCCATACACCCCGACAAGTTAATCACTCTTGAGATGCTATCCAACGATGAAAAGAAATCATTGAATTATAATGTAGAAGCATTAAAGAAAGGTTTGAAAATTACAGACCATATACACGGAGAAGCGTCTATTATAATCAAAGGAGACATGGAGGGCTTTACTGTTTATGGTTTTGAAGAAGACAATTTAATGTCTAAGAATGCTTTAGTTGATTTAGATATGTGGAAACAACAAGCGGAAGAGATTATGAAAACTAAACAATCTCGATTAACAGTAGCAGCATTTCAGTTTATGAAAACTACTGGGCCTAAAACGATTAAGGAACTCCATAATCATTTAGTTAAGGAACATAAAGATATTTATGAAGATATTCTTGAAAGTAAATTAGATAAACTTAAAGACTGGATGAAACAAAGAGATGGTATTTCATATGATGAAAAGACCAATAAACTTTATTCCGAAGACGATAAGATAATGCAAGAAGAAAATATTCTTAAATCATATAAGACTCCAAAAGAATATCAAACAGGACAATTTAAATTATACCTTAGAGATGATGATAATTTAAATTTAGTTATTAAACTTAAAGATGAGACTTTAAATTGGCTTATTGATTTAGAAAAAGATGATGATATATTTGAGTTGTTTGGTAAAGCCGGTAAATTTCCCGCTATGGTAGCAAACAATATATCTAAGAGAAAAATACTTGATGAAGGTAAGATTAGATTAGGAATACAAAAACATGGTTATCATGAGTATTTCCTTGAAGGTAATAAGTTTGAAACTAAATTTAACATTAGAAGACTTAAAGTAGATAATAAGGATATGTGGTTAGCATGGTCTGGATATAAACAAACTCCTGCTGATGACGATACAGATGCGGGATTATGGGATATTTATGAGGACAGGTATAAAGAATTGCCCCTCCCCACCAAATAGAACGGTGTCTATTATATAGTCAAAGAGAATAGGAAGGTTTGAGCAAGATGAGCATAAGCGTCATGGCTACAAGGAATGATGGATTCAATATTCTAAAGAGCAACGACGACTTAATGATTGGTGGATATGCAAGCATTGAAATTGTAGATAAACAAAATGATTTGATTACATTAAAAGCATTGAAAGAATCAGTTAAGAAGTTCATGGAAGATTCAAAATTTAGAAATGTAATGACAAACCATTCAAATGTTCAAGTCGGTGAAGTCGTAGATTCATATAGAGATAAAACAGGAAAATTATGGAAATCCGAAGTAGATGATGTGGGATTCTTTGTAGTAATTAAACTAAGAGATGACATTGAAAAAGCAAAGGAAGTAGGAAGAAACATTCGCAAAGGGTCATTAAGGTCATTTAGTATTGGTGGACAGGCATTACAAAAAGTAAAGAAAAGCCACAATGAATTAGGGGAATATAACGAAATAAGTAAGTTAGAACTCCATGAAGTAACAATATGTGAAAAAGGCATAAATCCCGAAGCGAAATTCGATATTTTAAAACAAGATATAGGAAGTGAAAAAATGAGTGAAAAACTAGAAAAAGCACTGAGCGAGTTAGATACCTTATTGGAAGAAGTTAATACTCTTCGCAAGGAATCCGAGGATGAAGAACAAATGAACATGCCTAAAGAAGCAGGTGATTATGAAATGGCTGATGAAGAAGAAGACATGGAAATGGCTGATGAAGAAATGGCTGATGAAGAAGAAATGGGCGAATATCAAGATGAAGAAGCAAAAGCATACTTAAGAACTCTTGATGGCGCAGGAAACCAAATTGGCGAACCTGCTGATAGAATCGTAATTAACAATGGTAAGCCGACTTCTTCGGATATGCCCGTCGTTAAGGCATTCAGTAACAATGAATTTGATTCTCTTGATTTGAGCAATTCAAACATTGAAAAGGCTTACTCCGCTTTCCGTGAAGAACAACTCGAAGCACTTGCTTACGATAATCTCCGAAAGTCCTTTGAAAGCCGATTTAACTCCGAAAGAGCAAACCGTGAAAACATTCTAGCAAAGTCTCAATATGACGCTGCAAGTGAAATTACTTCTCTAAAGGAAGAGTTTACTCAATTGCGAAAGTCTTTGACTGCTGAGAAGGATTCAATCATTAAGGCTCAAGAAGAAGCAACTATACAACTCCCATCATTAGAAGACATTTCAGAAATGGAGTGGTCGGATATTCATAAGATGGTAAACAACATTTGAGGTGATTTGAATGACAGGATATATTAACACAATTAGAGACTTAGAAGCGCAAACATACGGAATTAACAACCTACCAGCCGGTAATGCTTTATTGAAGCAAGCAGGTATGGTCGGAGGTATTCACACAGGACACGATGGTTCTCCATCTTTGTCCGGTAGTGGAGTTTCCGATGTTTCAGCATTATACAACATCGTTTACGGACAAAAGGTTTGGTCTATGCTAAACCGAGAAGTCAATGCACTTTCGATGATTTCAAAGCGACCTTATTCTTCAAGTGGTTGGAGAGTATTGAAAAGCCGACCTGCTGGCGGAAGTGGCAACTTATTCACTGTTGATGCAAGCGGAACAGAAAACCTTGCTGAATTAGGTTCGGATTCACCGAGAGCAGATATGATTGGTGGTGTTCCTGAGAATGCCGCACTTTCAACTGCTCAAGATGGATTAGGCCCAATTGCTCCAACTTATGCTCAATTAAACATGAGTCCAAAAGTTGTTGCACATCAATTCGATTTCAGCGAATTGGCTATGGAAATGGCTCAAATTGATGATGGAATTGGCGATATTAGAGCGCAAATGCGTGAAGATATGGGTAAGCACCACGCTGAAGTTCAAAACAAGATGCTAGTTATGCCATTAGAACATTACGGTGAAGTTGCCGCTATGCCTAACATTGGTAACAATTATTCATCATTGTTGAAGGTTATTACATCAAGAGCAGAATTACTCCTAATTGATGGTGGAGTTCTTGCTACTGATACTACTTCCGCTTCAAACGCATTAGGAAAGATTTACGGTAGTGAGCGATTTACTGCCGCTTCTTTCCTTGATGCAGAAGTTGATTTCGGAACTGATTATACCGCAGGTAATGTTCGTTCTTTGACTTTAACTCTTCTAAACAACATGATTCGCAACTTGCGACTTGCTGGTGGTTCACCAAAGGTTATTTTAACTGGATATGACACTATTCAAGCCCTTGCTGACCTATTACAAAGCCAAGAACGCTTTATGGATAGAAAAGAGATTGTTCCGACCGTTAATGGTGTAAGAGGAACAAAGGGTCAAGAAGTTGGATTTAGAGTAGCAACATACTACGATATTCCTTTGATTCCTGTTAAGGATATGACCGCTACTGGTGCGGCTTCATCCAAACTAAGTGATATGCTTTTCCTTGATACAGACCACCTTTGGTTGTCCGTTATGAAACCAACTCAATACTTTGAGGATGGTATCGCAAACGGAAATCCATTTGGTGTAGGAACATTGGGCAATCGTGCGCTTTACCGAACAATTGGTGAAGTTGGTTGTTCATTCTTCAAAGGACAAGGAAAGATAACAAACATACAATGAGGTGATTAAGAATGGCATTTGCAACAGTAATACATTTAGAAATGAATTTAGAAGGAAACCGTAGATTAGTTTGCGGTCAAACAACGGCAGACGGAACAGACGGCGATATTGAAACCGGACTTTCTTTAATAGAAAGTATCGTAATTTCACATAAAGGCGCAGCAGTAGAAGCAAATGCGGCTACTATTAAGTCAGCATTACCGCTAGCAAGCGGAACTGCTAACTTAATTTGCACTAGCGGCGATGTTGTTTATTTCCAAGCAATCGGACAGTGAGGTGTTTTAATTGGCACTAGCATTTACAGTAACCTTATTGGGCGACCATAAAGGAATTACACGGCCTAAAGTGGTTGGCGATGAATATGTGGTTGATGCTTTGGTTGATGTAAGTTCAATAGTAGCGGCAGGTTCAGTAATACCTGCTTCTTCTTTTGGTTTATCATCAATTACGGCGGCAGTCATTACAGGACATGATAACGCTAATGGACTACAAGCACAAATAGAATGTTCAGCAACAGGGGCTTATGAATCTAATAGTTCAATAGCACTGATGTTCACAAGTTTAGACGGAACAAACGCTACAGCGTCAAATGATGCTGACGGCGGTTCAGTCCGAATGCGTGTTTATGGCAACCTTTGAGGTGAATTGAATGGTAACAGTTCGATTGAGTGATAATTCATCAATTCGTCGGCTTTACATCAATCCAAAACAAGAGATTACAAGGGAAGACGCAGTAGCCGTTCCGCTAAAATGGGCGGCTACTCGTCTTTCTGACCCAAATTATTTCTTTGTTTTTGGTGAAGAAGATAAAGACGAATTGTTAGAATTAAACGAAAGGTTTTTACAGGTATTTTCTACAGAAATAGGTAAAGAAATTTCATCAAGTAAGCAATTGCTTGAAGAATTACTTCCTGCTCCTAAGAGAACAATTCTACCAAAACCTTCTCTTAAGAAACCAAAGGCTCAAACTAAGCCTAAGTCTTCTTTAAAGAAGTAATTAAACCGACACATTAAATAGGAGGGGGCGACTTCCTCCAATTAGCGAAGTGATGATATGGTAGCAGGTTGTAGAAGTAGCGGTGTTTTGACCGCAAGCACATTAGTAGTAACAGGCCAAGTAAAATTGGTTTCAATTCATTTTTGTGCGGTTGGCGCACCAACGGTAATTAAAGTATTTGATAATACAGCCGCAAGTGGTAAAGAAATAGCAAGAATGACATTAGCCCCCGATGCAGTAGGTGAATTTGACATGCATGGAGTATTGTGCATGAAAGGGATTTATGTGCATGAAGCCTCCGGTGCTATGGAAGTTACTGTTGAATACTCTTGAGGTGATTTAATGGCGGCATTAAATAATGATACTCGATTAGTTATGACAATTTTATTTGTCGGAACAGTCAGTGGCGCAAATGTTTATTTCTATTCAGCATATGGTCTTAACTTTCCTTACGGTGCTTTGGCACATTCAGTCCTATTTGGATTGATTACCGTTGGTGGAATTATGGTTATGAAAGCATTGTTTGACTTGTCTCTCAATGATAGAATTGAAATTAGATTACTTGA
>Ga0209337_1003152_pt1 | contig 11658 bp, 6 predicted proteins | sample LinPmetageLP53_FD_184044 | JGI IMG/M metagenome (GOLD analysis project Ga0209337, IMG submission 184044) | Marine viral communities from the Pacific Ocean - LP-53 (SPAdes) (version 2) | ecosystem: Environmental > Aquatic > Marine > Oceanic | place: Pacific Ocean | collected 2010-02-08 | reverse complement strand
GCGGCAGCCGTTGGTTATTCAGTTGGTTCTGGAATGGGAGCAAGAGGAGATGCTTGGAGATCAGAAGACGGTGGCAATTATGAAGATACAACTTATGGAACAAACCCTGATAACGTACCTCAAAGTCTTGACGCAGCTAGAAAATTTGAAAACAAACGTAGAGAATTAGCAGGTCTTGACACAGACGTAGACGGTAATCCACTTCCTATTGGAAATAAACACTTTCAAGAAGCTCAACGAGCAATGAATAATTTAGGCAGACAACCAAACGCAGAAGAAACTCAAAACTGGTTGTATGAGAACTATCCAGAAGCTTATAAAGCTAGTCTTGAAGATCAAGGTATAGATACTACAAACTATGTATACAAACCTTATGATCCAGTTACTAATCCTTTACCTGTACAAGATCCTCCAGTAGATACTAATACTGGTGGTGGTGGTTTAACTGATCCTTCTACAGGTACATCTACAAACATTAGCGACAATACTTCTAGACAAAGAGCTATAGATATTATCGCAGGAGAAGAAGGTTCTGCAGGACCACAAATACCTAAACCGACTGCTATTGATACTTCAAAAGGAATAACTGCAGACGATAAAATTCAAACAATAACTGCTCCTACTACTGACGTTACTGCAGGAACTATAACTGCTCCTGATGCTATGACGCTTGAAGACGCTACCGTAACAACAGCAGCACAACAAGAAGCTTTAACTGCTAAAGGATATGCAGCAGCTACAGTGGGTACAGATGCTTTAATAGCTGGACAACAAGGCGCAATAGGTGACGAGTCACTTGCCAAAGCTGCAAAAGTAGAACGTGTTGCTCCTATACAAGCAGCGACTGTTGAAATACCAGAAGGTGCTTTGACACAAAGAGTAGTTGGTACGCTTAGTCCTAACGCTACAGCTATAGCAGCTCAAGCAGCAGGTACAACTTTGTCAAAAGTTACCAGAGCTAAGAAACAACTGCGTAACGCAGGGATGTCAGAAGAAGCTATAACAGCTTTAGGTAACGATCCAGAAGATCTTGAAGATCGTTTAATGGATCTTACAGAAGCAGAACGTGGAGTTATTGGAGATCTTCCAGAAGAAGCGTTAGTATCTAACCAAATAGATAGTTTATTAAAAGGTATGGAAAGTGGAGAAATACCTACTTGGGCTAGTCCAGCCGTAGCTGCAGTAGAACAGATGTTAGCTCAAAGAGGATTGTCAGCTTCTACTGTAGGTAGAGATAATTTATTTAATGCTATTATACAATCTGCTATACCTATTGCACAGTCTAACGCACAAGCAATACAACAAAGCGTAGCTCAAACTAGAGATATAGAATCAAGAGAAGAGCTTGCTAATGTACAGATGAGACAACAAACAGCTTTGCAAAACGCAGGTAACGTATTCCAAATGGACATGGCGCAGTTTAGTGCAGATCAACAAACAGCTTTATCTAACAGTAAATTTTTACAAACTATAAGTTTAACTGAAGCAAGTAACAGGCAACAAGCAGCCGTACAAAACGCTACAATAACAGCGCAGTTAAATTTAGCAGATGCTGACTTTTATCAGAAAGGACAAATACAAAATGCTCAAGCTTTTCTTGGTATGGACATGGCTAACCTTAGTAATAAACAACAAGCAACTATATTAACTGCTCAGATAAATCAACAAAGCATGTTATCTAACCAAGCTGCTACTAATGCTTCTTCTCAGTTTAACGCTACCAGTGAAAATCAAACTCAACAGTTTATGGCTGGTCTTGCACAGCAGATAGAAATAACAAACGCTGCAGCAGCAACAGGTGTTTCTCAGTTTAATGCTCAACAAGAAAATGCTGCACAAGCAACTAGGTTTCAAGTAGAGGCAGATTTAAACAAAGCTAAAGCTGCAATGGAAACAGATATAAATAAAACAAACGCACAGTTAGAGTTTTCAAGAAACCAGTGGAACGCAACTAATGCTCAAGCTGTTGAACAATCTAATGTAGCATGGCGCAGACAAGCAAACACAATTAATACAGCAGCAGCTAATCAAGTAGCTATGCAAAACGCAATGAACGCATTTAATTTAAACGGACAAGCTTTAGCTTTTCTATGGCAAGAGCTAAGAGACAATGCTGCTTTTGATTTTCAAAAAACTGAAAACTTTGAAGATAGAAAAGCTCAAATATATGCTCAATCTTTAGCTAACCAAGCTTCAACTGCTGAGAACATGTCTGATAATATAACGTCAATAGGAACTATTTTAGCAAGTTTATTTAAAAACGCAGATGCAGATGATTTAGGAGGAAGTGATGATGATTAACACAAAAGAAGGAAGCAGAGAATGAGTGTATTTAAAGATTTATTCAACGGTTTAAAGGGTGTAGTTAGAAGTATAGGTAGAGGAATCCGTAATGTTACAAGAGGAATAAGCAAAACATTAGGTTTAATTGCAAAACCTTTTGCAGAGTTAGGTATAGTTGGTACTTTGGCTTTAGGTATTATGATGCCGTGGTCAATGGGAACTTTGTTTAAAGGTATAACTTCTCCTGAAGGATGGCTCGCGAAGTCTGCATCAACACTTGTTAAAGATGAAAGCCTTGTAAAAAAAGCACTTGGTTTTGTTATGACCGGAGTACATAAAGGAGCAGCCTTAACACAACAAGGACTAGGAACTGCAAAAAGTTTTATAACAGATAAACTTTCACAAGGTTCTAAATGGCTAGCTGGTCAAGTTGAAGAAAAAAAAATTACACATGAAAATTTTCCAGTTGAAAGTTTAGATTTAAATTATGATGCTGAATATTATGATGCTGAACAAGAACTATATGAATCTGGTTTTAATTCTAATCTTAAAGAAAACAGTATAGAGAAACAAGCTTCAACAAAAGTTTCTCCTGTAAGAGAAAGTATTCTAGCAAGCGCACCTAAAAAACTTTATAATAAATTTATAGAAGGAGCTGAATCAGGAGTTAAAGATTTCGGCTACAATATTTTTGGAGGTAAAGGAAATAGTACTAGACAAAACATGGATCAACCAGATGATTTAGGAAATACATATGGCTATACTAAACCTTATGACTTTATAAATAACAGAACTTCTGTTCCTCTTAGTAATGCAAGTTTTAATTTACAAACTATGGGTGGTACTTATGGTGGATATGATTATATGGCAGAAGCAGCTAAAATTATAGATCCTACAGAATCTTTTTGGAATCCTGAAATACTAACAAGTTAATTTTAATATACGAGATAAATATGGTACAACAATCAAAATATAATAACTATGACATTAAAGATTTAGAAACTTTAGCAACTTCAGAAAGACCAGTAGCAGGTCAATCTTTAACTAATAATCCTAGTCAACAATATCCGTGGGAAGGACCTACTAAATTTACAGAAACTCAACCTGCTATAGAAGCTATCTTTACTGAGATAACAGAAAACGAAGCTTACTTTGCAATCTTAGACTTAGTTAAAAATAAACTTCCAATAGGAGATATAGCACAGGTTATTCTCTATGATGGTTTTACTAAAGGTATGTGGAATCCTGATTTAATGTTATTGTTAGTTGAACCTGTTATGTACATGGTATTAGCTTTAGCAGAACAAGCAGGTTATCCTAATCCTCTTTTATACAGAGATCAAGAAAAAGAACCTTCTTCTATTGAAGAACAAGACGAAGGATTAAGTGCAGCTATAGAAGTAATGAAAGAAAAAGTTGTTCCTAAATTAAAAAAAGGAATAGTTCCTTCAGAAATTAAAGAAAAAGTAGAAGCTTTTGTACCTCCTGAAAAACCTAGTTTATTAGCTAAACCTGAAATAGAAGAAGAGATGCCAAGAGAAAATTTATTAGATAGAGGAGCAGCATAATGGGAGATCTTGAACAAGTATATGGTGAAGCAAAAGCAGCCGTTAAAAAAAGCGCACGAAAACAAAACTTATGGACTCTTGGTATAACAGGTTTAGGAGTAGGTGCAGCTTATAAAAATTTACAAGAAAGAAAAAAAGCTGCTACACGGATGGAAGATTTTCAATTATCTATGCGACCTATGCTTCATCAGAAAAAAGAATTGTTTAAAAACGGTTTTGATTTTTGGGAAGATTTTTATGCAATGAACAAAAAATATAACATTACTAAAGATAAAGATTATAAATTTGCTTTACGTCAAATAGCTAGAGAAGAAGTATTAGCAAAATTTGAATATGATAAGGAAGATTGGGAAGACATAGAGTTAAATGAACAATCTGAAATACAGTACTTAAAAAATCTTGAAATTTTTGAAAAAAATAAAAAACTATACTCTGAATTTAAACCTTATCAATCTGCTTATGATAAGACTGAAGGAGAAAAAATATATCTCTCGCCTATTAAAAAACAAATTAAGTATGTAGAAAAAAATATAGCTAGTAATTCTTCTTTAGGTTCTAGATTATTAACAGCTCTTGATCTTAAAGGTGATCCTGAATTAGAAGACATTAGTGTTATAGGAGCAAGAGGACAGACAAACTTTATAAGAGTTCCAAAAGGATATAAAGGAAAAGAAGCTTTAATAACAGCTATTGAAACTTCTAAAAATAAATTAGGTCAAGCAGATATTAATGCTAATTTGTATTTAACTAATCCTAACTTACTAAGTTCAGGAGTAAGAAACGAACTGTATCTTTATGGAGCAGGAAGTAGAGGTCCTTCAGGAAAAAGATCATCAGACTCACAAGAAGTAATAAAAAAATATGTAACTTTAAGCCAAGTAAGTCTTTATGGAGATGTAAAAGCAGGTTTAAAGTATGAAGACATGGAGTTAAATAGAGAAAACTACAACGGACAAGGAATTTTTAAAATACCTGTGTTCGGAGCTGCTCAAGGTCTTACTAAAAATGTTTCTTATAACCAGATTTTTTTACAAACAAAAGAACTTTATGACAAAGACGCTTCTTTTAGAGAAAACGTAGCTTTAGGTTACGATAGCCATGTAGACTGGTTTAATAGTATTAGAGATACTGCTGCAACTTTAGCTTATAAATTACAAGAAAATATAGAAAACCCAAGAACAGACGCTGGAAGACTTCAAAGACAAACTAACATACAAATACCAGATGAAAAATATTACCAACATGCTTTTCAAACTGTTATTGATAATTTATATGTGCAAGGAAATCTTGTAAATGTTGAAGACTATATAAACAATACTAGCACTGTTAGAAATATGGCACAATTTTTATTAGCTGACGCTAAACAAAGTCTTATTAACGAAGAAAATAATTCTACAGATTCTGAAGCTGATGTGTTTAAAGATAAATTTACTTTTAACTTTAAAAATAATGAACCAGTAGAACTAACAGGTGCTAATTTTATAAGTCAAGTTGAAAGTGCAATGAAAAACAAAGTTAGAACTTCAAATAATCCTGAAGACGCACTGCAATGGATAATGCAATATGGAACAAATATAATAGAAAGTAATAAAGAACTTTTTAAAAATGAACCTGAGTTAAAAAACGTATTTAATAATTTTATTAACAGCTATGTTAGTAATATTAACATGAGACAAAAAAATAAAGATTCTTTTTCTAACAACTGGATGTCTACATTTTAATTTAAGGAAAACCCTATGCCTGTATTGTATGATTTATTAAATAATCAAAAAGACACAGAAAAAAAAGAAGAAGACTTTAAAATTAAAGATGATTTTAATGAAAGCTTAGATACTTTTTCTTTTGTTCCTGAAAAAAAATATGTTAATGATTTTGAACTTGTTCAAGAAAACAATAAAGATTTGACAATAGAAGAAGACTTAGATAATTTTTCTTTTACTGAAGAAGATAAAGAAAAAAAGTTTTCTGATATAAGCGAAACTAGAAAATTTAACTACGGTAGAAAATCACAACTGACAACTTTAGGTAATGCTTGGCAATATCTTAAAGCTTTAAACTCGCAAGAAAAACACGAAACTTTTACGGCTGCTTTACAAAGAGTAGAAAAAACCAGACAAAAAGAAAAATTTAAACAGTATCCTGAATTTGAACAATTTAGAGATGTAGCAGAAGGAGACGGTTATGTTATTACAGGAAGAATGGCAGACCTTATTGCTGATCCAGTTTATTTAGCTATTCCGTGGGCAAGAGTTGCACAAGCAAACAGGCTTATGTCTGTAGGTTTATCTGCAGCAGTTGGAGCTGCTGACATGACATTACATGATAAAGTTTTATACGGTCATGTTAATTTACAAAACACAGCCTATGCTGCTTTATTTGCAGGAGCTGGAGGAGCTATTGGAGATGTTATAGCACAAGCTATAAGACCTACAAGAGGGCGTATAAATTCTTTAGGTTCTGATACAGGAGAAGACGTTGTAAGATCTTCTGGACTCGGAGAGCAACGGCTTCTTGATTTTGGAGAAGAAGTTTTTGAAGAAAATGCTTCTGTTGTACAACGAATAACAAAAAATGATAATGAAATAATTAATCTATCTGCAGAAAAAACAATATTAAAAAAATTAAAAGCTGAACTTTTAGAAAGTAAACAACTTGATCTTGAACTTGGACCTACTATTGGTCCGCCAAAACCTAATCAAAAAACTAGCCATTCTTTAGAGATAGCTAAAATTACTAAAGAAATAAAATCTATTGATAAAAAAATAAAAAATATTATATTGAAACAACAGCCTAAAGAAAGAGCAAATATAGGTATAGCTTCTTTTAGAAAGGGTATAAAAAATGGTACTTTTACAGATCAAAATTGGGGTAGAACAAAAGGTTTAGCTAGAGCTTTAGTTCAAGAAACAATAAGACCTGCTGCTTACGGTTTATCGGGAGGAATTACAGGGTTATATATGGCAGACGATTCTGTGAGTACCCAAGATAATGACTCTTTTATGAACGGAATAATAGCAGGAGTTACTGCAGGGTTTTTACATAAAAGAATTTTAAACTACAGTGGAGGTAGATTAAGCCCTACTTTAAAAAGTAAAATTTTAAAAGTAATAGATAAAGAAGCTAAAGAAGAATTTAGTTATTCCTATAGAGCAGGAATGGGAAGGTTACTAGCTACTACACATTCTGCTTTTCTTTCTGCAGGCAACGAAGTTGTACAAGGTTTTGGTTTAAAAATGTTACGCAATCAAGGAACAAGATTAAGAGCTGACCAAGTAGTTCCTGAAAGTGTTGAAGAAATGACAGATGTAGCTTTTGCAAATTTTTCAAGAAATCTAATGAAGATTTTTAAAGATGCAGATGAAGAAACAGTACTGGCAACTGGTCGGTTATTGCAAAATAGAAAATTACCTTCAACAAGTAAATATAATTTTTTACAAAAAGGAGATTTAGAAAATGAACAAGCTCTAGAAGCTTTTCAAAAATATATTGTTTTAGAAAATAAATTTAAACAGTATATTGACGAGGCAGGATTAACTTTTAAAAACGAAGATGCCTATGGTTTAACACAACTTTTTAAAGATAGTGGAAAAAAGAAAAAAGAATATAGATTAAAATTAACTGAAGCTTTTAAAATACAATATCAAAATAATAAAATTAAAATTGCAAGAGAAAATCCAAATTTAAATTTAGAAAATGATAAAGTATTAAATCAGTGGGCTTCTAACGAAGCTAAAAATTATCTTAACGGATCTTCTAGTGTGTTAAGACACGAACTAATCAGTGAGCAATCGTTGCTTAAAGAAAGTAATCCTTCAGCTTTTTTAGATAAACAAGGTCGAGTTATTTCAGGCACTAAAGATCTATCTAAATCTTCTCGTTTTTTAGATAACGAAAGAGTACTATACGATCAAGAAGCTAGAGCTTTTGCTAATGAACTTTTTATTCAAGATCCTATACAGACAACATTACAACTTTATCAAAGCATTATACCTTCTGCAGAATTTGCTAGAGTATATGGTAGCAGAGGAGAAGGAATTACAAAATTAAGAACAGAGTTAAAACAATCTTACATTGATAAAATTCCTAAAAATAAAGATGGAACAAAAGATAGTTTAGCAGATCATCCTGTTCTTCAAAAAGCCTATCAAGCTGATTTAAAAAATATAGCAGATACAATTAATAATCATTTTGGTGTATTAGGAATAGATAATCAAATTATGAATGTAAGCGCAAAAAATGCGTTGTTTGCTTTACAAACAATGGTAGCTACAACAGGTCTTACAAAAGTTGTAATACCTAGTTTAGGTGACATAATGCAAACTCTTCAAAACAGTGGATATAAAGCTTCTGCTAATTCTTTACTTAAACAAATTGCTAAAGGAAGCAAACCTTTTGCAGACAAACCTTCGTCTATTTTAAATGTTGTAGAGCAATCAGAAAAATCAAAAATATTAACTCCGTTAAAAGAAATGATGGGTTGGAAAAACAAACAGTACGGAAAAGAAGGAACTATGGATTCTGTATTGAAAGATACTGTTCAAGTAATGGATGAAGGAAATACTATCCAAGAAAAACTTAAACTATTTCAACGTGCTTATTTTGAAGCAATACAACTAGGAAGAATTACAAGATTTGCAAGATCTTATGCGTACGATGCAGGAGCATTTAGAGTTTTTAACATATCTAAAAAACTTGTTAACAAAGGCAAAATATCTAAAAGCGAACTAAGAGAACTTAGTTACTTAGGTTCTAATTTAGAAAATGCAAAACGAATAGGTTCTTTTAAAAACATGGATGAAGCTTGGAAAAGTTCTTACGGAAAAAAATACATAGAAAAAGCAGGTCAAAGGTCAGCAGATAGAGACGCTTTAATACCTCAACTTGGAAATAGAAGATTGTTTTCTCAGAGCAGGAATCCTCTTGTAAAATTTACAGGAACTTTTTTATCTTGGGCGCAAGCTAAAGGTGCGCAAACCAGTTCGTTGTTATCCAGAGTAGAAGATGGCGATGTAGCTTTAGGCATAAGAGTTGTTGCAGGTTTTCCTGTATACGCTGCAATTAGACAGCTTGCTTTAGCTGCTAGTTCTAGTCCAGACTATGCTGATCCTGAAAAAATAAAAATATCTTATGATGAAGAAACAGAAACGTATGATCTTTTTGATGTTTATAATGCAAGAAGTTTAGCAAAAGTTTTTTCTGATTCTTGGTTATATACAGGACAATCGCAACCTTTTTATACTGAAAAAATTGTACAGTCTTACAAACCCGATGCTTTTTTTAAAGGAGTAGAAAACTTTATACCTGCAATAAATAAATCTAGTGATCTTCTTAAAACTTTAGCGTTGTTAAACTTAAGTACTTTTAAAGCAAATGAATCTTTAGGTGTTGCGGTAGCTGAAGAAACTGTTCCTTTTGCTAAAGATGTTATAAGGTCTAAACCTAATAGTATTTTTTATAATTATTTTCTTAAGCCTGTAGGAATGGATTATGGTAATGAGTTAGTAAACTTTAGCTGGAAAGAAGCTGCTAAAAATAGAGATCTAAGAAGAGAAAGAAGAGATCAAAACTCAAAAGGTGGAAGAATTAATTTAGCAAAAGGTGGTGATCCAGAAGATAGAAATAATATGTACGCAGGCGAATCATTTTTTGAAACAACTAGACCTAGCCTTAGAGCTATACTAGAAAAACGAAGAGAAGAAAGAGAAGATGATAATGAAGACATGCCTCGTATGCCTTTTAATCGGGCAGGACTTGTAGTTGTTACAGCTCTTAAAAATTATTTGAAAACTAAAACAGATGATGTTAATCCTAAATTAATAGGTAGTGATTTAACACCAGAATTTTTAGGAGTAAATGAAGCGTTTATGGCTGCTAAAAAACAATCTTCTAAAGATGCTTTTGAAAAAACAAGTAAAAATTTAAAATTACAAAGAAAAGAAAAACATGTTAGTACTCAAAAAAAATATAAAGAATATGAAAAAGGTAAAATAACTTACAAAGACTATCATTCTTCTGTAATGAATGATGTAGATGATGCAGGTCAAAAATTATATGCTCCTGTTATGTACAATTCTGCTCCTTTGTTAAACGATGCTTTAGATATTTTTACGTTTCTTCCTAGATCTACAAAAGATAAAAGTAAAAAAACTAAAATTATTGGAGTTAATGAAGTTATTAAAGATAACGAAATAGTTGATTTAAGATTACATATTCCTGCATATCAAGATTATAATAAATATATTGTAACTGTACACGGAGGAACAAATATAAAACAAGGTGCAGTAAGAGGGTATTCAAATACAGGATATATTAAAAAAGTAAACTTTAATTCTAGTCGTACAGGTACTAAAAAAGTTCATGATAGGACAGCAAGTAAAGGTACTTTTGGAAGAATGGTAGGAGAATGGCAAAACCATAGTCCAGAAGAATTATTGTCTATGGCTAAACAGTTTATTAAAGATACTGAATGGGTTCAAGTAGGATATAATCCAGATAAATTTAGTTATTTTTATAATAAATTAACAGGTAATCCTTTAAAATCTGCAGATGAAGTTATTCAAGTAGGAGCTTTAGTACTCGCAAAAAATGTTGAAGAGATACCTATAAACGATATAGTAAATAAAACAGGTGTCTATGAAAAAAATATTGACTGGTTAAAAAGAAACTTATTTGATAAAAAAAATAATTTATTGTTTAACAAAGGTGGTTTAGTAAACAGACTAAAACAAAGGAACATGCATGGATAAAACAAAACTAATCGAAGAGCTTAAACGTGACGAAGGTGTAGAGCTAAGACCATACAAATGCTCTGCAGGTTTTCTTACGCTAGGTGTAGGTAGAAATATTCAAGAGCGTGGTATAACTATGGATGAATCAGACTATCTTCTTGCCAACGATATAAAGATTTGTGAAGAAGAAGCTACTAAAGTTTTTAAATGGTTTCCTAGTTTAACAGATGACAGACAACGCGCTATCATTAATATGGTATTTAATCTAGGCTTGACAAAACTTCTACACTTTAAAAAATTCCTAGCTGCTATGGAAGCAGAAGATTGGGAAGAAGCTGGAAAGCAAATGCTCGACAGTAAATGGGCTAGACAAGTAGGTAACAGATCAGACAGGCTGGAGCAGATGATTGTTAACGGATGATATATTAATTATGTATCTTGAAGATGATCTCGACAGAGCTTATCGAATAGATTGTAAGATGAGAACTAAACAAGACTTAGCATGGATTAAACGTAACAAGTTTCGTAGAATCTATGAAGAAATGTTAGAAGCACACTTAGTAGGTATGCCAGAGATGCCTTTAGAAATAGCTATGCAGTCTGTAGAAAACATACTAGGAAGCGACATAAGATTTACACCCGATGAACTAAAAGAGAGAGAAAATAAAAATGAATTTTAATTTACTTAAAAGCGTTAAAGGAATAATTGGTGCAGTAGCTCCAACTATAGGTACTGCTTTAGGTGGTCCAATGGGATCAATGGCATCTAAGATGGTAGCTGACGCACTAGGCTGTGAACCTACACCTAAAAAAATAGAACAAGCTGTACAAGCTGCAACACCAGAGCAACTAGCAGAACTTAAAAAGATAGATGCAGAGTTCGATGTTAAGATGAAAGAACTAGATGTAGATTTGTTTGCTCTTGAAACAGCAGATATACAAGATGCAAGAGGAAAGTTTTCAAAAGATTGGACATCTCGCATAATGGGAATAACTGTTGTTGGTGGTTTTATGGGCTACATATTCTTAGTCACGCTTCAGCCTCCAGAGCAGAACTCAGAAGCGTTGATTAACCTTGT
>Ga0209337_1003150_pt1 | contig 11662 bp, 15 predicted proteins | sample LinPmetageLP53_FD_184044 | JGI IMG/M metagenome (GOLD analysis project Ga0209337, IMG submission 184044) | Marine viral communities from the Pacific Ocean - LP-53 (SPAdes) (version 2) | ecosystem: Environmental > Aquatic > Marine > Oceanic | place: Pacific Ocean | collected 2010-02-08 | reverse complement strand
CTGACACCGCAAAACCGGACATGAAAAAGGCTTTTGATGTTGCTTGGGGTGTAGTTAAGGCTATTCCAGAGGCAAATAATGGGTCTTCTCAACGAAATTTGAGACAACTACTGGAGTTTGATAGGGATGAGCAATCCCCTACAATGGGTACATCTTCGGCAGAACCTCTTGAATCATTCGACATAGATGATAAATTGGACTTAGAAGACGATTTGAATGAAGGAAGGGCTAACTATATGGATGGTAGAAAGTTTGGCTCACCGGATTTTAGAGGAAACATTGCAGCAGATTACAGACCTCAAGGCCAAAATGAAGGCAACGAAGAGTATTACAGAGGACTTTTAGAGGAAATGTTACGAGGTAAAATCTCAGGAAGAAAAGATATGACCCATGACTATCAGATGTTACAAGATTATGACCAAAGACAAGGTCAATTAATGGATAATGAGAGAACATCAGCACTTGCAGAGGGTATGGAACCACCAATGCCACAATCTCAACCTCAATCTGGTGAAATAGGTATAATGTCACCAAGAAATGCTATGAGATTCAGACAAGGAAAGGGTCCTTCAACCCCGTTTTAGGGGATTTTATGACTAGACAGACCGAATTAGGTGAATATCACCCTGATTTTCCTAGCAGTAGTGGACCAGTTACTGAATATCACGGCACAATTGACATGCCTAGTGTATTAGAACAGGGTATTAGGGGTGGAAATCCTAGAACTAGGTCAAAACAATATGTCCCAGATTCACTTAGAAACGAAGAAAGTATATCTTATACCACACCTAATCCAGAATTAGCAAGACAATTTGCCTTAGAAAGAGCCAAAAAGTTCGGTTTTCCTGAGGGTAATGTGGGTGTAGTAGGCGTAAGGAGTGGAGGACTTCAAAATCCCGTTACACAACCAGAGCCTAGTGGTGGTATTTTTAGTGGTACTGAAAGTAATGTTAGAAGTGGAGGCATCCCTAGACAAAACATCGTACCTTTGACTATCAAATCAGAGACTTGTGACTGCTGTTCACCATCAACACAGGCTTTTGGTACTCTTATTGAAGACTATTTCGCTAAAGCAAAGAAAAAATCCAAACCATTTCATGGTTACAATCCTAACAGACATCACAAGAAAGGAGGTCTAAATGCTAAAGGGAGAGCAAAAGCCAAAAAAGAGACTGGTGCTAATTTAAAACCACCTGTTACAACCAAACCATCTAAACTCAAACCCGGTAGTAAAAAAGCAAAAAGACGTAAATCATTCTGCGCTAGAATGGGTGGAAGTAAAGGACCAACTAGTAAAGAAGGTAAATTAACTCCAAAAGGTGCAGCACTGAAAAGGTGGAATTGTTAAGATGGCATTGAAAAAAGACAAATGTTGTTGTGGTGGTACTAAATCTACTCCTTGTAAGTGTATGGAGACTGGAGAACAATGTTCTCCTAAAGCACCTAAGTGTTCTTGTTACAAATTACTTCATGCACAGCAAAATATTAAGAAAATGGTGGGTGTGTTATGATACATTCTTGTGGTTGTGGTCATTGCATGGGAATGGATGGCGCGTGGGACACACTCGAAAAGAAATTATGTCCTGCTGGAAAGGCCGCTGCAAAAAGGAAATTTAAGGTCTATCCCTCTGCCTATGCTAACGGATGGGCCGTACAATATTGTAGAGGTAAGTTCAAAGGAAAAGGGAAGAAAAAATGAGTTCAGAACCCCGTTGCACTTGCCACAATTCATTAGTTGTAAAAAACCTAAACCGTTGGTTCAAGGAGAAATGGGTGGATGTGTCAAAGAAAAAAAAGGACGGCAAACACCCGGAGTGTGGCAGGTCGAAGGCAAAATTATCAGGAAAGGGCTACCCGAAATGCAGGCCGTCCGTAAAAGTTTCATCAAAGACCCCAAAGACGTCTGGTTCGATGTCGAGTGGTCAAAAACAAGCAGCAACAAAAAGAAAAAGAGCCAAAAAACAGGGGATTGGTGGGAAACCCACAATAGTTAAGGGGATAGCAGTTCTAAAAGCAAGAGAACTTTCCCCCGAAGCCAAGCGTCATAAATTAGAATATGACACAAAATACGAGTCTAGCCCTGAACGAGTAAAATATCGTGAGGGACTTAACGCAGAAAGGCGACGCAGGGGCATCTATGGTTCTGGTAATCATAAAGATGTAAGTCATACACAAGGTGGAAAACTCACTTTGGAGGGTGAACACTCGAACCGGGCTAGACACTTCAAAAACAAGGGTACTCTCAGGGTTGTCTAATACACAACCCTTATGATAACGCCCCGTCTGGGGTCTATACAGAGGTCATTAAGATGAGCAGACAAGACCCAACAGATAAATCAGAAATGAGACTGACCGGATTGATACTAACCCAATCTATTTTAGTGGGGGTTGCAATTGGTATCTATGATGCAGGATTGTGGTTACCCGGAGGTTCAGGTGCAGACCATTACGTTAACGGAATGACATACGCAATGGGTGCTTTGGCAATTCAGATTCTAGCCTATTACTTGTTTAAAATGTTCTTTGAAGAACAGATGCAAGATAAAGTAAGAATGTCTGAAATGCAAAGACAAAGAGATTATCGTTTTAGAGAACAGCAGTTTAGTTATGACCAACGTAGGAGTGATATGGAACTACGTATGCAGGAGATGACATTAGAAAAAGAATTGATTTGGATGCAACAGAATCCGGGTAAAATGCCTCCTTCAATGCAATCTAATAGTCAATCAAATGTATCTGGGTTAGGTTTTGATATGCATAATACTGCTAGACCTCCTCAACATGCAGCAAATGTTACTAGTCCTCAAAATTTCGGTTTAGATTCATTAACTAATGGTAGAGTACAAACTGTGACAGTACCAGTTCCGCCAAGGCCGATGCCTTCACAAATACAGAGACTAAAGAAAGATGGCACCCCAGACTTAAGATATAGTAAGGGTAGTGGCGAGGCCTGATGGGTAAGATATTTAAAACCCCGAAAGACGATTCAGTAGAGGAAACTCTACGGGCTATGCACTTAGCAAATACAGTTGATAATACCTATGAATGGGGGGTAGGATGGGTCAGAACTCTTCTTGCTGCTTCTATTTCTGCTCTAGTAGTAAGTGCATTAGAATCCAATAGTGACTTTACACTATGGGGGTGGACTGTAGAGTGGGGCTATTCGCAAATACAGTCATTTGCTGATTGGCTTTCTTCTAAAGTTCCAAATTAGGTGAAATAAATGGTAGGTGGCGGCAGTGTTCTTGTCGGTGTAGCCATATATGGGCAACATCTGTATAATAATTGGAAACCAAGAAGAGTTGGAATATACGGAACTAGTATGGTTGGCAAAACAACTTTAGATAGATTTATGACTACACCCGGTGAAATGGAAGAAATAGGAGAAGATGAAAGAACTAAACATTTCAAACTCTTAACTAGATACATGTTACCAAGACCCACTAGAAAAAGAGTTTCATGGGAAGGAGAGAAAAGAGTAGTATACTCAGCAGATATAGGTGGTCAAGAAAGATTCTGGAACTTATGGATTGATGATATTGTATCTAGACAAGTAGAAGTTGTAGTATACATGTTTGATGATAGAGCGTTCAAGGGTGGAATAGAAGGGGCAGAACAAGTTGCGGGGTTTAAGTTTCTTGTAGACTCTATTATTAATCGTAATTATCGTTATAGGACTTTGAAGAGTAGATGGAAAGGGAAAAAATACGCCCCACGTATGTTAATGTTGGTGGCTAATAAAGCAGATAGATTTTTTGATAAGAAGGCCGCTGACCTTTGGGCACAACGAAGAATAGGTGAACATCAAATATTTGACCCCTTTAGAGATGACTTGATTAGATTACAAAAAGCAAGGCTCCCAACTAAAAAAGCATTTATGGCTACACGTGTGGGTTGGAATGTAGAACCAACCATCATTGAACTATTGACCACGTGAGTGACCTTTTTGGTGTAGTAGGGTGTGCGACTACCATGGCGAAGGGGAAGACGACCACTACATTGGTGCCTACAGGTGGTGGTAGCAACTCTCTTAGAACCACAATTCCTATGTGGATTGTTCAGCAATTTGGATTAAGTGCTGGGAGTAAAGTAGAATGGCTTTTATCTGCTGAAACAGGCAAAATGACTATTCATGTAACACCTGCGGAGGACTAGTCATGGTAGGCGGTCTCTTAGATGTACCCGACAATATGTATCGCACAATAACAAGAACTCCGATTCAAAATCAGAGCCTCAGTAACCTTAATGATGCAGCAATGATGAACATGGCTCAGTTAGGTAATCCTCAATTCAATCAAGCGGCAATTATGGAACAAGCCGTAGCACAGCAACAAATGCAACAAATGGCAACTACGAGGAACTTAGAAGTACCAAAAGTAAACTTTTATCCTTCTAATCACCCAGACCCTAGAAAAGCAAGAAGAAAAGATGTGAAACAAGCATACAAGTTACTATATCCTTCTAAAAGAAGTGTATTTGACCCAAGAAGACTATTAGGGAGTAAATATCGTTACACAAAAGACAGTGGTATATGTGTAGTAGATGGTTGTGATTGTAAAAAACTCATAGAATATGACAACCTTTACACCCGCATTACTGACGAAGAAAGTGGTAGAAGTCTTTGGGAAATGTATTGGCAAAACCCGATATCAGGTCAAACTGAAGCATTTTTAGCACGTAGTGGTGTTACTAGTGGTAAAACATTGAAAGGTACTTATTGTCCAGAACATTTACATTTGTATCATCTTCTTTGTAAATGGGAGACTGCACAAGATAAAGAAGACGAACAATCTCCTTCGTATTTTAGAGACAAAGTAAAAAAAGGTGTTAGTTTAGTGACTATACCTGTATCTTCTTTACAAAGTACCGAGACCTCATTACCAGAGTTTGTACAAAAATATGAAAACTTTTTTCAAGAAATAGAAAAAGACTCTAATAGGACTAAAGGCATTAATGTCTGGCATGTACCAAACCCTGAAACAGGTATGAATGATATCACTATGATACAATTTGATATGAGAATGTTTCAAAAAGAAGCAAATGAACAAGTAATGGCAGCGCAACAGGCTTTTAATTCAGTTCTTAACCAACAGGCTCAAGTTCTCAACCCTTCTCCCTCAATACAGATACCACCAGCAGTGGTACCAACATTAGCAACAACAGCAGAGATGATACAGTGACATTAGGACTTTCTAATATAGGTAATACACAACAATCTGCTCTTGGTTTAGGAACTAGTCAATCTAATGTTTTTGGGCAACAACCTATGCAAAATGCGTATGCACCTAATCCATATGGGACATCCCCTTTGATGGGTGGTATATTAGGAGGGGCAGGAATAAACCCTCAACAATATAATGCACCTATAGCACCACCTTCTGAAACTCAAATACTAGCAGCAATGTTAGCAACAATACAACCTATTGACAAGTTTATTATTAGTCCAAACATGCCTGTATTTGTTGAAATGTTATCAAATATCACCACTTTCTCCTTACTTAATGTATTAAAGAATGCTTCTTTTAATTTAGATGAAGAAGGTAAACTAACCTTAGACGTTACTTCTATGCCAAGCGATTTACAAACTCTTAGTGCTGAAAACATTATAGCACAATTGAACAGTTTACAAAATACTTCAATGCAAACAATACAAAAAGCAGAACAAGATAGACAGCAGATTTTACAAATGGCAGACCAATCATTATTACAAGGTGCATTAGGTGCAGCAATGGCAGACCCCGGTATGATACAGAATGTGGGTGAAGCCGTTGGTGGGTTAGGTCGCTCATTCTTATTTGGTAGAGGTGCATAATATGACAATGAGTAGTTCACCTCCACGTGGATTAGGAGTTGTACCAAATCAAGTAGCAGGTTTTACTTTGAATATGTTTTCTCATAAACGTAGCGTTATTATAGATATGATAATGATTCAACTAATTAGTGCAATACTTTGTGGTCTCTTTATGTTGGTCTTTAAAGCGGGTGATATTTCTCAAACTGATGCTTCTTTTGCTATGATTGGTATCTTTATTTCTATGATGGGACTCGGCACAATATATAGCCGTATAAGTCGAATGTAAGCATATAATTCAACAACGTTCATTTGTTGTTTGCTGTTCCGCTTACTTGTGACCGAGCGAGAGCAAGTGGTCAAGAGGTCTTGCGCCTTTTGCCAAACAGAAAATAGAGAAGAACTTGAGAAGGCTCTTCTTAATGGTGAAATTAGTTGTAAAGAACTAGACAAAGATATGACTTGGAGAGCCAACACAGCAGACCGTCACTTCAAAAATCACATGGGTGAGTATCATATGGACTCTAATCCTGCTTGTGTTATTTGCTCCAATGATAGAAGAGGTGAGTTTGAAACTGGTTATTTTGAGGGTGTTCTTCCGAGTGAAGACATAGCCGAAGTCGTAGGTTGTTCAGAAAATTCAGTTTATCATCATATGAAATACCATTTCCAACCTTTAGTAAAAAAGGCAGCAGCGTTTGAGGTTGCTTTAACACTGGGACAAGAAACTAAAGTTCTAAGAAACAACGTTGAGAAATTAAACGAAAAGTTCAACGAACTATTAGATTATGGTAGTGTTCATGAGGATGGATTTGTCGGTGATGCAGTCAAACTACACAAGGAAGTTAGAGAGAGTATCAAAGACTTGGTGAAGTTAGATGAGAAGTGGGGAGCAGACACTGAAGGCACTCAAATAAATCAAACGTTTAACATACTAAAAGTCGAATTAGCGAAGGAAAGTCCTGATAGTTGGAAGAGAATTAAAGAGCAGTTAATAGAACAGCAAGGTGAGTGAGGTGTCAGGCGTGGAGCAGAGAATAGTAATTACTGACTTATTACAGATGTCTCACCCCGGATATAGACTCCTTAAAAATAATAGAAAGATTACAGAAAAAGAACTACCCACTTTACTAGATTATGCTACTTTAGTTTACAAGAGATTCAAGTTTTATGTGAATAGAGAATCATATGATAATTTAGAATACGCTACGTTTCTTTCTGACATAGTAGAAGCACTCAAAACTTTGTCAGAAGAAGATGACCCGTTTGTAGTATTCCCTGTTAGGGACAATCTAAAGTCGTTATTACCTCTTTTTGATGATGAGTGTAAAAGAATGGGTAAGTGTTTTACTAATCCACCCTTTGTAAAAGATTTTTATTCAGAACTTTCTAACGCTATAGCACAGGCTTCTTCTATTATGATTGGTGATGTTGTGGAGGATACAATATGACTGAGGGGATAATGGGTCGTGGTAGCGACACCAGAATGTATGCTCCTAGAAGTGAGTCTTCCACCATGTTCAGATACAACGATGGTAATGAGTCTCGATACAATCCCGGTGACCCAGAATATCTAGATAAAGAGAAGGATAAGAAACAACGTGACCAAGATGAGCAAGAAAAGAAAGAAAGAGGTAGAAAGCATATCAAAGTAACACCTAGTACACTGAAACCTTTTTTAGAAAATAATCAAGAAGAAGAGGAAGCAGAAGAAAATGAATCTAACAAGTTAGATGCTGAATCTGAAATAAGTGCATTAACAGGTCCTCCGGGTAATGGTGGATTTTTGACTAGTTTAGCAACACAGGCTAGAGGTCCGGGTATAGCATATGGTCATCCTGTTTTTACAAGTGAACCGATGGATAATGCATGGTCTTCATTATTGAAATCATTTGGTGAAAGTGCAGACACATCAATGTTGAGACCTTTAAGAGAATCTGGAAGAGGAGATGACAAGGGGGCAACTCAAGAAAGAAGAAAAAAATTCAAACCTAGTACTGGTCAATTCAAAACAGGACCCGGTGGTATGAGTGGAGGAATAAATGCTACTGAGCGTTCATACAAAGCAAAGAGGAGAGGTGTTACCAGAGGAAAGAAAAGAGGTATGATGCAGGCTCCCCTATCTGTTGAAATGGAACACAGGGCTATTGCTACTAAACAACCTATGAGTAAAGACCCAGCAGCATATAGAAGTTACATGGGTGCACAAGGTGGAAGAAAGAGAACCGGAAATGTGAGAGTTACAGAATCTACACCTAATCCTAAAAATCCACGCTCATACAGAGCAGGTAAGACAGGTGCAGGTACTATTCAATCAAAATTACCCGGAGAACTAAAACCAAAAGTTCCTAGACCAAGATTGAAACCACATCGTGCTCCACCTATAGTACCACCAACAATTAGCGGTATGCCTCACCTCAATATGGGAGGTTCAACACAACCTTTCTCAGGTAAGATGGCTAACCAATCAATGTCAATGATTGGAAAAAGTCGTAAGATGACATGGGGCGATAAGCAGGAACTTAGAATACTTGCACAAAAAGTCGCTCGACTTTTAGATAAAAAAGACAACAAAAAGAAAGGTAAGGGAACGGCGGATACTTCAGGAGGAGGTTCTAATTTACCTAAACATCCTTCTAATTCAAGAGGACAACTCAGCAACACTAGTGGACCAACAGAAAATATAGAAGAAGAGGAAATGCATGGTGCTGACCCTGTTGGAGTCTACACCAGCAGGGCGGGTAGAACAGCATGAGCCTCTTTCAAAAAGCCGTTACTAATCATTTACTTACCGTAGGTATACTTAGGAAAGGTGAGGGGACATATACTGTTGACCCTGAAACTGATGAGTTGATTTTTCTAGGTGATTTACACCCAGACCAGTATCATGAGAACAATCCTACTAATGAAATGGGTTTTGATTTACCTAAAAATGCACGTTATGGTGATAGAGCGCCTGAGGGTAAATGGATAACAGGTAAGTTTGGTGAACACGTTTTCTTAGACCAATATGAAAGAGAGCATCGACATGGTATTGATGCGATGATAGCAAAAGTCGCTGACCGGATTGACGACCAGACTGGTGGTGAAGGTGCAAGACAAATAATTCAAGATGCAATAGGTGATTACAACGATGACCATTCTACTGGTAAGGCTCAACATCTGCCGGATATGATGTCTCCTGAGTGGAGAAAATTAACTAAAAGCGAGTTTTCTGGTCCGGGTACTATGGAAGAAGCAAACAATTTTGCTGCTCGTGGAATGAAAGGTACCTTCATCAATCTTAATCTTAGTAGAGATGCTTCTGTTAATAACAAAGGGGTTAAACTTGCACCACATCCTGAATCATATAGAATACCATTCGCCCCATACCTTCATGACGCTATTAAAAATTTAAGAGGCGATAAGTACAATGCTAAGTTTGATGAAGGTATAACCCATCCTTATGTTTCTGGTAAGTATATATCCCCTTCAACTAGAAGACTTAGAGGCGTTGCAGGCCAAAATCTAGATGAAGACATGACTTTACCACATGACTTTAGAAGTGAATTAGGACATTCATCTACATCTAATATGGTACATGATGATGTACATAATTGGGAAATGATTCAACATATGCCGAAGGCGTTGTTCAATATGGTTGTAGGTGCTAAGGGTGGTGCACCAGTAAAAACAGTATCACATAGAAATTATCTTTCCAGTCTTTCAGAGCAGATTCTAAATAATTCCCCAGAAGAAGTTCTAGATGAGCCAATCTATGGGACTACTCTCCGTGAGGCTTTCAAGTTGGGTAATGCAGATAAGATTCTTTTACCTCTTGTGCAACAGATGGCTAAGAGCAAAGGTGCGCTTGGTTTCATGATAGGAAACCCAAAGCAGGCTGGTGTCGCTAATTCAATGATGGACACTATAAGAGATGAATTACTTGCACATCCTGAACTCAAAGGTCAAGGTGCTGAGTTATTACAGAATGCCAGAAAAAAAGTTTCTGCTGGAAAGACACATGGTTCATATGGTAGCAAGAAAGGTGGAGGACTTCATGACGTTGGTGCAGAAATGCTTGCTTTATCAGGTCTGATTGGAGACCCAGCAGCCTTAGCCGATTTTTCAAACGAACTTTTTCAAGCAGACGAAACAGCAGATGAACAACACAAATTGTACAGACTCATAGGTGGCGCTTTAACAGCGGCACACGGTGGTCAAGTTAGAAATCATGCTCCAGTCTCTGGTGCTGAACAGCCGGGTTTAGTTCCTAAATATCTAGAAGGCCATTTAGACATGAATAGAGAAATGCCTCAACACATGTTAGACAACTACGTTCCAACAACACAGATTCAAGAAGATGACAGTCCTTTAGCAGAACCAGAATATACACCTATATCAAATACTAATCCAAAAGAGGTACAACCTAAAACTGATTTTTCTGGTGTAGATGATAAGTGGAGAGATGCGTTATCAAGAAGAATACAACAAGAACCATCAATAGGAATACCCGCTTATCAACAGTCTATAGGTGGACCCTCAATTGACCCTACCAATCTTTCCGCAGAGCAATTACAAGCATTGCAAGAAAGAGTCAAACAGTTTGGTGCAGCGCAAAGCCCTTATCAAACAAAGTTAACTGACTCATTCCCAGTGGCAACCAGTTTTGATACTTTATCCATCGAGGACAGACTAATCAAAGCCATGGAAAGAGTACAAATGATAGAGGCTAGAAAAGATATTGCCGTACTCAAAAGTGTACCTAAGGAACAACTGAGTCTTAACAAAGAAGACGATGTGTCGTTCCTAGCCATGAAACTAGGAATTACTAAACAAGACATTAGGGTAATTTCCAACACTAAAGGTGATTGGGACAGAATAGCCAAGGCATATAGAATCAAACCATCAGTTGTAAAAGTAGTCAAAGTTACATTGGGGGGAGCATGATGGGTAAGATACTAGTCAAAGCACCAGCGCAGGCTGTAACTCAATTAGGACAGGGGCTTACTTCTATGTTATCTGGTCCAAAAACTGGAATGGGGCAAGTCTTTGGTGGAGGGTTGGCTGGTTTGGCTGCTCTAAATCAGTTAGCATCTGCTAGTGAAAATCAACAGGATATTTTTGGTGGCGTTGGTGGTGCTGCTTTGGCAGGGCAAAGTGCACTTGTTGCTGGAGGAAAGGCAGGGGATGCATTAGCAAATACTAAACCCGGACAAGCAATATCAAACAAAGTAGGTAATACAATAGATAATACAAAACAAAACATAGCGAGATACTCTAGAGAAAGGGACAGAACACCATCGAGTCAAGTAGGGGTTCAAGCCTCTAGAGGTCAAGTTGAGAGATTTAAAAATCAAGATTTTGGTGCTAACCTTCCAAAAGATTTCCAACTTGGTACTTACGGCACACCGATGGGTGGAGGGAATCAATCAATCATGAATATATCACCTAATGCACCCTATACTCAATCTTCTGTGCAACCTAATTTATTTTCTCCGGGTCATACAGGTTCGCTGGGTCCTCATGGAGAACTCCTAACTGGTCCAATGCCACCACCAGCAGAGAATTATTCTTACAAAGTTCCCACTGCCGGAACTTTAGAGGCAAATCAGTCAGTAGCACCGATTGATTCAACAGCAGGGAATTTTGGAAACGTCCGAGGTCCTACACCACCAACAGATGGTATACCACGGATGAGTATGGCAGATATGGGTCAGATGCTACCGGGAGTAAATGGTGATTATCAAGTACCGGGAGTAAATGGTGCTGCAAATAATACTGTTAATACCGACGGCTCTATGCAATTTAACAGTGCAGTTGGCACAGGTACATCACCTGACGTAGCGAACATGAACCCTGACGTAGCGAACATGAACCCTGAACAAGTAG
>Ga0209337_1003148_pt1 | contig 11667 bp, 19 predicted proteins | sample LinPmetageLP53_FD_184044 | JGI IMG/M metagenome (GOLD analysis project Ga0209337, IMG submission 184044) | Marine viral communities from the Pacific Ocean - LP-53 (SPAdes) (version 2) | ecosystem: Environmental > Aquatic > Marine > Oceanic | place: Pacific Ocean | collected 2010-02-08 | reverse complement strand
TGCGCCCGAGCATAATCACCAGCAGCCATAAGCACTTCGCAAATTTCTTCATAGTCTGGAAGATCTTTTATTTCGTAATGATTCCAACGAGGAAACAATTCAGAACCAATGCGAAACAATTGAATACCATTTGCTTCATTCCATTTGAGAATCTTGATAAGATCTTTTGCATTTGCTAAAGAACGTTCGGATGCTAACAACATACCACCTTCTTTAAACTTGCGTTCAATCATAGTTCGACCCGTACGAATCTGCTGCTTGCCTAAGTGCATATTATTACATGCATAACCATATCTAATCATAAGACTTTTTTTATTAATATAAGAAAAAATTTTCACATATACAAATACCCGATAAAACTATATTAAATTATATTTATATGTATATAAACTAAAATTACAATTAAATAAAGATAAATTATTATGTTTAAATTAAAATCATTGTTAAATGAACAACAGCCAGAAACAATTACTATTATAGATGAATTTGATGACTTAATTGATTTTTCTGGAGTTAAGTTTGCACCCGGTGATTGGAGAGTTCCTCCGGGAAATGCAAGACTTGCTGAGATAGCTACAAAAATAGCTACAGTTTTAAATGATCCAAAAAATGAAAATGTTAAAATTGTTGCAACATTTAATGCTGGAGCTGATAAGGGTGCTATGGTTCAAAAATTTGTTGACCAGTACTGGAAAGGTGCAGATGGTTGGCATGGAAAACAATATGCTAAGTTTAAAGGATGGAAAGAAGATCCAAATGTATCAAACAATCAGTCTCAAGAATCAAGAGATAATGATAATCGTATATTAGCAACAGGTAGAGCGTATGCATTATTTTATGAATTAAGAGCTGCTGTTGTGGCACAAGGAATTGATAAAAAAAGAATTGTAGCTAAAAAAGGAAACATTGAAATCAATCAACCTAGAAGATATGCAAATGCAAAAATTGAAATTTCTGGTCAAACGCGTGACACTAGAACTACAAACAGATTTCATTGTGCATGGGAGGTTTCAGATACATTAGGTGGACAAGCATTAGCAACACAAGGATCTATGCAACAAGATAATGGTGATGGTACTATATCAAACACAGGAAATTATTGTCGTTGGTGGCAACTAGAAGGATTCAGTGAAAATATTCCAGGAGATACAGTTACCATAACTAGTAATCCTAAAGTTTTTCCAGATGCATTTATGATACAAACAGGTAATGAGATATTTTATAGTGGGTTTGCTGGTAAAGCTTATCATAAAGACAAAACAAGAAAAAGGAATGATATTGCAAATGCCATATATTCACCAGCAAAAGAAGCTGGACAATTTCCATATAAAGCTCAAAGTAAAGGCGGACGATATTTTTCATTTGAATTATATTGGATGATAGAAAACGAAGATTTAGTAGGTAAATTTGATGCAGTAATGTCTGCAAATAATATTAGTTATGCATTTAGTCCTGAAAAAATTCTTCCTGGATTTTCTAGTGTTAAACAAGAACATTTACGTATACTGGGAGAACTTAATAATACTCCTAGTAATCGTACTAATAAGCGTGAGGAACTACTAACTGAGTGGAGACGGCTATGGAAAAATGTTGAGTTAGCATCAGCTGGAAGATCAACTCAAGGAAAAACATTATCTACAAGACAAAAAGAAGTAGAAGTTAAAGTAGTAATATTTGCGCCTCTAGTTCGTACCGAATATAATTTAAAAGCTAAATGCAGTGCATAATTATTAGTAATCTACCGCACATGAACTAATAGGAACATTTCTACCAAAAATATAATTTACTTTTATATATTTAGAATTGATTTGTAATAATGAAATTCCTATTTTTAAACCAGACGTCCATATATTATTGTCGTTTTTATAAAAAAATAACATTTCATTAAATATTTCTTGTTGAATACTACTTTTATGTTTTTTAAAATGCGGATGATTTTCGTTACGTGCATATCCATAATGAGTTAGCGGAATTGTAACACCCCATTTCTTTGACAAAGCAACACATTTTAGTTTCTGAAAACTGCTATCCGTAAACCTTTTCATTTCATCAGTAGCAATACGCTTAAATATACCATTATCTATGTTTAATGGGTTTTCACCATTTTTAATTAAATATTCATTGAATTGATTTATACTAGCTTTTAGAGTATCATCAAGATTAGATATAGTGTATTGAGAAAATATATTATTTGCTATGAATATAGCTGCGAGAATTAAGATTGTCTTTTTCATTGGTTAAGTATTTAATTATTTATATAACTATAATATATAATTAATTTCATATATCCAAGAAAAAACTATTGTTTTTTTACAAATCCGTTTAAGAAATCTTTTTGTTTTTGGATGGCATCTTTAAGCTCTGTATTATCTTGTCGCTGTTTTCCACTGCTTTTGCAAATTCGTGTAGAGCTAGGTTTAATAACATCTTTTGTGCCATTGTTTCTGCTTGTTGTAGTTTTGGAGTTATTACTATCAACATTTCGGCTCCAGCTTTGACTGTCATCTCTGCTTTCATCAATTGCCCCTCCTTTGTCTTTAAGAAGTTTTTTAGATTCTTCTCGTAAGACACATCCGACGTCGTATGGAGTTCTATATCCTTTGATTTCAATTCCACATGGGTATTTGTACGTTTTCCCGTACTCTTCTGCAACAACCAAGTACTGTACTCCGTAATTTTGCGTAGTAATTTTTTTAACATAACCTTGTTGTTTAGATCCTAGCCACGTAAAATAAACCCAATCTCCTATTTTAAATTGAGGACGTTTAAATTGTTTGACTATATTTGCTGGTGTTTTTTTGTTTTGTTTCATAATAAAAAAGAATTGGTAGGTCTCATTTAGATTAATTAATTTTTATTGTTTTAGGTGCACGTTCAAATGCATATGGAATAAAAATATTGAGTAATCCATTTTTCATAGTTGCTGTTGTCTTAGATAAATCTAAATCATTAGATATTTTCCAAGCAAAATCGAACGCCCTACGTGTTATACCTCGATGTATATAATCTCTAGTATCAGAGCTCTTCCGTTCGTGGCGTACACGCAGTGTTTCGCCTTCTGTTAGTATTTCTATGTCGTCTTGAGTTAAACCTACCGCTGCAATATCAAAGACAATTCCGTCGTCGCCTTTTAAAAAGATATCTACTGGGTAATTCATTTTGTTTCCGTGGACTGGTTGGAAACGTGCTGATTGATCGAAAAAGTTTTTGAAAACTAAATCAAAATCATTGATAAATTGTGTCATAATAAACCTTCTGTGTTTAATGGTTGCCTAAGCTAACCGGTGTTATAAATATTTTGAGACCTACCGTATCTCATTAATATATATTAGTTGTAACTAAAACATGATCCGTGATTTATAATTCGGAATACTCTCATATATTTTGTTACTTTATCTTCTTTAAATGTTTTTTCTAATTCATAATCGCGAGACATAATATATCCGGATTCCATAAATTTTCGTATTACTTTTCTAATAGCACGTAAACTATCAGATTCGATCATAATACGTTTATCGTCAATTAATATATCTACTAGACTATAATTCTCTGGAATCGAATTTTGTGTCAAATCAATTTCAATTGAATTATCATCTTGATCGCTTAATGCATCTTTAATATTATTAAAAAATTGTTTTAGATTAATATTTCCAGATTGTACATTTTGTTCAGCTTCATATAATTCAAAAAAATATGTTAATTGATCAGACGGAGATAATGTTATAAAATAATTAAATTCTGCATCTTTAATTTTGATATGTTCTAACGTCTTTTTCACGATTTAAAGTTTTTTTTATTTCAAATAATTGTATCGTGTCTTGAAGTGATAATTGCTTAATTCTGGCTACTTTTATTTGAGCTTCAAATAAATCTATAGCTTGTACACGACCTATTATTTCTTTTTTTGAATCCGGTTTATATGAGTATGTATATGTATTCATCTTCTATTATAAATATAATCCTAACTCATATTTTCGTGTAAGAGCTTTGATTGTTATGTGAATTGTTTCGTCTAGGCGGTCTATTTCATTTTTATTTAACAAAAATGTATGTGATTTGATATCGACAGTAAATTTTTCTTCTATAGTTGCTCGATAACTATTGTTAACTTGTTTTTTAATATGTTTGCCAATACTAAGTAAATCTTTGTATTTTACTTTAATATTCATATTAGAAATATATAAATTTCCTACATGTTGATCGAACATTGATTCTCGCATATTATGTTGCGATAAACGATCGTTAATTTCAAAATCCATATCGGCCCACGTGGCGCCCATTTTGTCTCTCATTTTTTTAGATATACCCCATGGGTGATTAATGCTACTTGTCATATTTTTATTAAAATTTATAAATTGTTACTGTATATACGTCAGCTGAATAGTTATTTCTAACCGTAACATAACGATATTTTTCGATTAACATGTCCATTATTAATCCGGGATGGACATAAAAAAACCCTTCTTCTATTTTATTACCAATTGGTGATAATAAATTAAATGCAACGCAATTATTAGATAATTCATACATTGTATCTATATCTTCAAATAATTTTTGTAGATCCATATCTTCTGTCGCATTTCGCCTAGCAGTAAATACCCCTGATGCAACTACCCAATCTGCTTTTTCTAATTTTGTAGATTCAAATGCTCCTAATTGAATATCAATATTATATCGTTGTTTAGCTATATCAATCATTATTGGATTATGATCTACTCCTCTATATGACATTACTGCATTATTGTATGTTTCTTGTAAATGTCCATATAAATCTCCACGACCGCACCCGATATCTAATAGAGTATAATTTTCTGGATGAAATCCTACTAATAAATTTTGAAAGATATATTGTTGTTCCGATATACTTGAATATCCAACCGGATATGGACTATACATCATATAATCTTTGTCTTGTACTGGATCTAAATCATCATATTTAGATATTTCAGTATCACCAGAAATAATTTTAGTTAATTTTTGTTCGACATCATTTACTGATTTCATATTTATGATTTAAATTCTGGTAATAAATCATTTTCAACTAAATGTTTATATGGAATAGTTGAAGTAATTTCTGCACTCTCGCATAATGATTTAGTTAATGTACGATTAATATATATGTTATTGTTATTAGATGTAGTTAACATTGTTATAACACTTCTATTTTCTAACATTACATCATACATAGTTTGTTTTCTTATAGAAAATTGATCTAAAACGACTCCTACATGATTTGTATCATCGTTAGTTACTATAACGGTTGTTCCTGGTTTATATGACATTATTCTATAATTTTAATGATTTTACTTGAATTTACTGCTTTTACCTCAAAGTCCATTGTTTCTCCTTTAAAGTCATTAATAACCTTAGCTTCTGCTTCTGTTACAGATAATGCTTCTACTAAGTAGATTTCGGTTGCACTTTTTTCTTTAGTGCCTTTAGATGTGTCAATTAATTGTGTTAATTGCACTTTTGCTGTGTAATACGACATATTTGATTTTTTTTATAACTTTTTATACTTATAATATATGAAAATTCATTATATTTTCAAAAATATATTGTAATTATTTTTCTAAAAACTTTTGAAGTCTTTTTTGATTTTTATGAAATTCATATGATCTGCGTATTTGAAAATCTGTTAAATTAAAATTTAACTGTAATACATCTAATATATCGGCAATTAATCTTTCTTGATCTAATTTATTTTTTGATTTTTGATCCATTTGACTAATAACACGTTTTAATTGATATAAAAATTCTTTAGGAACTCTCCGTAATATACGTGATGTATTTAAATGTAAATCTATGTCCTTAGGTCGTTTTTTTTTTATTTTTTTTTCTATTATCAATTGTTTTGCAATTTTTACAGATTCATTAATAATATCTTTAAAATTAATAACTGATTCCACAGGAGGACCTTCAAGCTCAGGCGGAGGTTCAGGTGGCGATGCATCTGCGTCAGCCCCCGGTGGTAGATCCGGCGAGTCTGCAGCTCCTGCTCCTGCGTCAGCCCCCGGTGGTTCGCCCCCCATTCCTTTTACACTTGATAACGATAATTGTAATTCTATAGTATAATCTGTATCTCGCCCATATCCACCAGACGGAACAATTTTTATAATTTTATCTTTTAATAACTGAAATAGTATTCCTGCGTTACATTCTAATTGTGATCCACTTCGTGTTATAAATTCTCGTATCCCAATATCAGTTAAACTATATATAACCCCTAGATGTTTAGATTTATAAGTATCAAATTTTCCTAAGAATTTTTGTTCTTCGGCAGAAAATGTTGAATCCGAGTCATCTAATGTTGATGTTTCTGATTCTTCTTGCTCAACAATAATTTGTTGCAATGTTTTATATATAATATGTTCATTAATTGATTTCATATTTTATTTTTTTGTTTCTGCTAATTGAGTAGAACGATATTTACTCGCTAACTTTCTAATTTCATTAATAGATTTTCTAGCTCTAACAGCTGCAGCTTTAACGCCCTTTTCATTGAATCTATCATGGTTTTCTTTAAAATTATTCCAATGTGATTCCATAATTTCGTAAATTTCTTTTGAATTCATAATATCCTTTTTTTAATAATTATTTCGGAAAATAAAAACGATCCATAAATGCGTCTAAATTTTCATCTTTTAATTTTAATATTTCTTTATTAACAAGCTCTACACAAACATTGCAATCATCCATGTATATTTTTAATATATAATCGATATTAACATAATCTACAATTATAGTATCATTATCAATAATATGTAATTTTATAAATTTATTCATCTAGTATCATTTAGGTTTGCCTTGCGCAGCTTGCCATCTATATGAACCTTTAGCATTAGAATCAAAAACTTTTACTTTACTAAAACTAGAAATATCTTTTTCTTTTCTAGCAAAATTTTTATGCATGAAGTCTAATATGTTATGATCAGGCTTTTCAATTATATATTTTGCTAGCCGTTCATTTGTATGAAATAGATTAATATAATTATACGTATTTGGATTACGATAATTTTGATAAAAAGCATAAATAGCATCTGGATTTTCTTTGTCCCATACATTTATTAATTCGACTATTTCATCTTGAGATATTTTATCTGATCCAGGCCTTGCAAAATTCCATTCTCGTTTATATAATTGATTGTTTACTACGTCATTCCATAATTCATCTAATCGACCTAAATTAGCAGGATTTTGACCCATAATTTCATAATAATAACTTTTTACAGATTTTTGCATTCCTGCTGCCTTACTAACAACTTCACCTCTACCTACTTTAAAAGCTGCAGATTTTTCTGTAGATGTAGATGTTTTATTGATAATTTCAACAACTTTATCTCGTAATCCAGCTGATTTTGTAAAATAATCTTTAGCTGGTCTACCTGCTATCTTAGTATCAGCTTTAATCTTACCTTCTGACATTTTTTCGACAATTTTTTGCGCGACCCTCAAAGCTTTTTTGCTATGTTGTTTAAAAAATCCATTTTTAATATATTTTTTTAACCATTTAAATAAAAATCTAGCTCCTACAATTTTAGCTAAACCTTTTAAAACAAAAAATGCAACAAGATATCCAAGTATTTCATTAATTGGATTCTTAATAGTTGATGAATTTGTTAATAAGTTTTTTAATTTATACATGCTATTTCCTATAATTCATCTAATTCTTTTAAGGCCTGGTCAAGAGGTAAACTTTTTATTAAGGCTAAATCTTGTTTGTATGTTTCAGTTTGAAATTTAACTGGAACTACCTGATTGGGACTCCACCCACTTTCTAAACATTTTGCCAATAATAAATTATCTTTTGAAGACCCATCAGATAAAAACCATGATTTTACATCTTTAAATTCAACACCTTCCCGTTTCCATCCTTTAGCTTCTGCTAATGCATCATAAAATTCTATAACAGTTGCATATTGAGCTAATGTTATTGCAATTTTTCCGGTAGTTGATCCAGCTACTTTTTGTAGTTTAGCTAATATTTTTTTACGTGCTGATGTAGAACCTACTTTACCTGACTGAAGTGATGCCCGCATACTGTTTAAAATTGGTTTTGAATATCTTGCAGAATTTTCCGTTGCATGATTAATAATTTTTAATTCTCGTGTGGTTAATGTTCCACTTGATTTGCCTGTTAATTTTCCTGTTAATACTTTAGCTTCAGCTTTAGTCCATTTCACTGTGCCCATAAAAGCTGGGCCTAAAACAGGTACCATTTCTATTACTACACATAATCCGGCCATATATTCATCACCTTCTGCTTTATACATAGCAGCATCTAGTAATCCTATAGCCATCGCAACTTCAGTATATCCAGAAAATGCACCAATAATTCCTCCTACTATTGCTATTTCGTGTCTATACTTATGTGTCAACGGCCAATCTTTTCGAATTATTTCTCCAGCTGTTTTAGAGTTAAGTCTTTCACCGCTTCTAGGAACCCAGATATCACCATTAGTATCACACTTAAATGGCGTACTCATGGTACATACTTTATCAAATAATTTTCTTTCTTTCTTTCTGTATCCTATATACTCTGCAGAAGGTTTACTAGGATCTGCCTGATAATCTTGTAAAAAATCTAAATATTTTTCAACACTAGCTTTTGATTTGTTATCGCCAGAAAGAAATTTGTATAATGGATCTAATTCTTCTTTTGAAGGAGGTTTTATATTAATATTAAGTTTGAATTCAGATGGTTTAATTGTTCCTAATCCACCCATTGCTTGTGTTTGACGTTCAAAACTGCCCCCTGTACCCAATCGATCTTGTTCTGATATTTTTTTATCAAGCTTACTTAATTTTTTATTTATTCTAGAAGCATTTTGTTCTAATAATATGTTTTTTAATTTTTTCATATTTATGCAATTAATTTATCTAATATATCTTGCTCATCTAATCCTGTTAATTGCTCAAATGAGTCATCATTAAAAAATATTTCGTCTGCAGTTATATCCGGATCGTCGGTTTGAAAATAAATATCATATTTGTTATTACCAACCATCACTCGGCCTTCTACCTTTGCTTTAACAAAATTTTGTCCTTCAGCATCTAATTGATCTTGAATATCATCTTTAACATCATCATATGTAGTTGTGTCATTAGGAGTTGTAATTGTAGTACTTCCAATATCTATACTATCAATATAAATTTCAAATTCTGGTTTTCTTGCTTTTGAACTTTCTACTTTGATTCCAGAAATTGATTTTGGAGAAACGCTTGATAAATTACCAGATATATCTTTCCAAAAATCTTCATTTGATAATTTATAAAGTGATTTATTTCTTTCAAACTCTTTAATATCCTGTTCAGATATCTGTACGTTTTTTTCATTAACAGGCTCACGATTACCATCTCTATAATTTATAGTAAATCTTAAATTGTATGTACCTGGAGCTGGTGCAGGAACGTTGGCTAATTGTTCTGTTAATAAATGTTTTAAACGTATCATAATATTACCAATTTATATATAAATATAACTTATGTTAAAAGGATTGTATAATAGTTAATTACGAGGAAATGGATGGCTTCGTGGAATATAATAAGTTCCCGGAGGAAATTTTTGAGGAACAAGATTTTTTTGAAATCTACAATGTATATGAGGTGGGGCTCCCTCTGCAAGATATCTTTTAACATATTTTGATTTTCCAGATTTAAGCCATTTTATTATGTCTGCATCCATACTAATATCAACAGATGCTCCGAATTGATGTCGACTCATATGTCTGCCTTTTGATCGATACCATTGTAAAACTTTTTCTCCATTTTTTATTGATTCAGAATTAGTATTACCAGCTATAAATGCTCGTTGCATAGATCGCTTTATATCCTCGTTACTCTTAGAATATATTTTACCAATTGCTTTATAATATCCATACTTTTTATAACGATTATATACGACTCTGGATTGATTATATTCATCACGATATGCTGACTTACTCCTCATACGTTTATTAGGAAATGTTTCTTGTAACTCAGCATAAAATAATTGGGTAATTTTTGTAGCAACTCCCGGAGCATATTCAACATTAGGGCCGATATACAAACTACCAGTACCATTTTTAGATCTATATGTAGTATTAGATTCGTATTTATGTTTAACTACTTTTTCTTTCTTCTTTTTATCTTCTAATTCTTTTTTCTTTTTATCTTCTAATTCTTTCTTCTTTTTAAGTTCAATGTCTTTCTTTTTACGCCATATATCACGTTCTGTTCCTATTTCGTTTTCAAGATCCTCGTTGTCTTTCTTCTTTTTAGCTTCTAATTCTTTGTTCTTTTGTATTTCTTTTTCAAGTTCTTCTTTTTCAAGTCTGTCGGCTTCTGCTTTTTCTCGCTCTAATTGTTTTCTCTTTTGCTCTAATTCTTCTAACTCTCGTTTTGCTTTTTCTAATTCAGCTTTTTTTTCTGCGGCAATTACAGCATCAGATTTATATCGAGTGTCCGTAGTTTCTTCAAATTCTGGACGATATTGTTCTAATAATAATGTTTTTAATTTTATCATTTTAATCATCTAAAGTGTTAGAATATAAGTTAATTATTAATAATAATATACATACTATTAAAAACCACATTATAATAGTTATTTAATTATTTTAATATCATTTAATCGTATAAGTGTAAAATTTAGCGGATGATTGTATTTTGTAGATTTATATGCACCATATTTTTTACCTGCTTGTTTATTACCAGTATTAAATATAGCTGATGATAATGGATCTCCACTATACCATGCAACTGTACCTTTATCTCCTACTTTTATAATTTCCTGATCATCACGATTTTGAATACTATTTACTTTTATTTTATACCATGATATATCTTCTATAGTTCTTGCGGTACCGGTTCTTGTTATTACTTTAAGTATAACTAATGTATTATCAGATAATCTACCTTGAATTTTATCTCCTGGTTGTAAATTTTCATATCCTTTATCTAATAGCGAGTCTCCAGTATCAGGATTAATTGAATAATCAATCTCTTGTTCACTTATAAGTTTTTTTAGTTTTATCATGTTAATTCCATTTCTTTTTATACTTAGTTCTTTGATCTTCTAAAACATATTCTATTGTGTCATGCTTTCCGCAGTGAGGACAATTTAAATGTTCTATGTTTTCAGCTTCATTGATTTTCCATTCTCCCTTACACGAACTACATTTATAAATATATGTGTGTCGTATGAATACTTTGTGTGCCATTTTTTAATTTATCCCAGGTTTAGTACGTTAGTACGTTTTCAACGTCCTTTCTATTTTAATTCAATGTTATACCTAATATCTTTTTCCAAGATATTTTCCTTGTTTATCAAATTGTGGAACAAGCTTTTCTAAAGCAATTAATAATTTTTCTTCCGTTTGATTTGGTCCAAATTCCCCAAATGACATCTGTCCAATCTTTTTAATAACCTCTCTTATTGCATCTTGTAAATATTCTTCACCTTTATTATTAAAACCAGATAAATATTCTATATATGTTCCTATTCCTTTAACTTTTCCGCTATAACTTTTTAAAATATTTGATGCTTGTAAAAATAAGTCATCCGGTTTAAATGTGTCGACAGCAGGCCTACCTACATCAAAATTATCACCAGTTACTAATTCATATACATCTGCAGCCATGTAATCCAATATCTTTTTAGCGGCTTCGGCATACTCAGCATCGACAGTA
>Ga0209337_1003147_pt1 | contig 11669 bp, 3 predicted proteins | sample LinPmetageLP53_FD_184044 | JGI IMG/M metagenome (GOLD analysis project Ga0209337, IMG submission 184044) | Marine viral communities from the Pacific Ocean - LP-53 (SPAdes) (version 2) | ecosystem: Environmental > Aquatic > Marine > Oceanic | place: Pacific Ocean | collected 2010-02-08 | reverse complement strand
TATAATTTGTCTTCTATTTTTTCTAAAGACTTTTTAATTTCATCAACATCATTTTTAGTATCTAAGATCGTTTGTCTAATCATTTGATCTTTCATGTTAAACTCCATACGAGTAACTTCGTCCGGTGGAATAACTGGTAGTTCTTTTGCTTCAGCAATATCCGCTTGCAACATAAACCACATGCTAATTAAAGTTGCCATAGCAAATCCTATAGCTATTAATGTTTTTACACTCAGTACAAAACCCGTGTCTTCGTTTAGCTCTTTTGCCATTTAATTATTTTTTCTTCTGCCTGACGCTGATTTACTTTGACCTCTTTCTTGATATTTTTTTTGCTTTGAATAACCACCAGGATATTGTTTAGTTTCAAAAAGACTCTTAAAAGTCTTTGTAGTAGATTGACCTTTGTAATCGGGTATTAACCCTTGTTCGCCCTTAAAATATCCTTTAATATCAAAGCTTGGCTTGTTTTTTAATGGTGATTTTCTCATCATTCCAGGTAGCGGTTTGTTTCTCATGTTAAAAAATTGTGTAGTTTAATCCTAATTTAAAATCGTACCATTCTCTGTTCCAGTACTTGTTATATTTTCCCTCTACAAAGTATCCTAAGTTTTTGTTTACTTTTATTCCGTATATTAATCCACCAGAATAATCATACCATTGACCATCAACATAATTGTGGTAGCTAAACTCGCTGCCATCATCATAGTGATAAGGCATTAAACTTCCCCAAGCATGCATCCATGTTTTCTTAGAGTACTTATAGTAATCAAAACCTACAACAAACGAGTGCTGTATGGTTTTCTTTAATTCGTTTCTTTTCTTTTGAGTGTAATCAGCTAGCACCTCAGGTATAACAACCGCCTCCCAAACCTCAGCACTAGTAGCTACAAGTTCTCCAGAAGGAGAGTAATATGAGTTGCTATACACATCAACTTCGTAACCCTCCTGTAAAGCTAAGTACGTATAATGTAAGTCACCGTTATCTAACATCCATTCATCCAAAGCGTTATATCCATAGGGCTCAGCAAGTCTATGTGTTAATCCAACGTTCCATGATAAGTTTTTGCTTTTACGTTGTCTGTATCTTTCCGACGCTTCAAAGTATCTAATATCAGCAAAACCATCTTCTAAGTACTCTATTTTTAAAGCAAAAAAGTTTATACACAACTCATCTGGACAACCATCGTCAGAGCTAAACCTAATAAAATGATGTTGATCCATGTAGTCAACACCTTCTTGTCTTTTGTAATCAACCTCAAATAAGTACTCAACTCCTTTAACCTTACCGACAGTGGCCGCATCACTGTAATTAGATTCCGTACCGTCGTAAAATGTTTGAGCTTTGTTTTCATAGCCAAACCTTGCAATCTTACGTAATCCTATGGTAAAATTATAATCATAAGGAGTTGATACAGTCTGTGTAGATAAACCGTTATCTACAGAGAATACATCAACATCAGAAAGTGATGTCCCACCGTTAACAGCCGTGTAGAAAGTAGAGTACTTCAACAAGCTCTTAACATCAATGTTTCCAATTGTTTGCGCTACTGTTATATTAGATATAAGTAGTAGCAGTATTATTAGTTTTCTTACCATCTTTTTATTATCACTTATTTTTTGAATTCTTTAACTATCCAGCGGTTCTTAAACCTCCAAAAGCCCCTCTTTTTCTTTTTTTAGTTTTTCTTTTGCTTTTTGACTTACTATCTTTAATACCTAAGTTCCATTTAGACCAACCTAAAAACAGTGCTATTCTTTGCCAAGCTTGGTTGTCATTATTTGCGGCTTCTCTCAAATTGTTAACCTTAGTGTGTAATCTAGCCAAAGGCACGTTTGTAAACGCTTGAGTGTAGTTGAAACCAGCCTCCCACACTGGGTTGTTTAAATTATATAAAGGTGTGTTTTTTATCTTGTCTTCGTTCCAGTTCAAAGTTTTACTAGCGCTCTGTATTTGTCTAGCTTTAATACCTATGGGTGGAGATAAATTTAAAAACTCCATTAAAACAGCGCCTTCATCCCTTCTGTTTCTAGGCCTGCCTTGCTGATCAACTATAGCTCTAACCATATTTTTAACAGTAGATATTACAGCGCCACCAACACCCATACCTCTAAGAATACTGTCTATACTACCATTAACAACTCTTTCTGTTTTCTTATCAATAAACTCCTCGTCGTCATCATCACCAAACATCATAGCAAATAGCGCTGTTTGTAAACTATAGAATATAGCATTCTGTATAGCGCCATAGTAAATTATTCTTGATATATGTGCTTTTGCGTCACCTCTACCAGCTTGTAAATCTAAAATAGCTTTTTTAATTAATCTAGTATACTGCATTGTTGTGTTTTGAAATGCTAATATAAGTCTACCTAAAACAGAAGCTTGTTGTTGAGATATTTTATCTGGCCTAGCTGACTGTTGTGTTTCTTCAGCAATCTCTTGCATATCTAAGAAAGCTTGCTCTTGAGCCTCCTTTAAAGTCATGCCCTCTTTTAATAACCTGTTAACGTTGTTTCTATAATGAGTTGCTCCACCCATAGCTATAGCAAAGCTATCCATCATTTGCGTGGGTAGAAAACCTTTTTGTAATAGCCAGTTTATAGCTGACCTAACAGGTTGTTTAGAGTTTGTTACAAAATCTGTAAGTTCACTAGCGTTAACATCTATGTTTAAACCAGCTCTTCTTTGTTTTAAGAAAGTAGAGTTAAATATCATAGAGAAATCAGCCCAAAACTGCTTTTGATTAGCAAAAGCTTTCGCGGCAGCTAAGGGGTTATTTTCTTTCCAGTTTATAAAGTTTACAGTAGATAAAGTTTGAAGCACCGCCGATCTAGAGTTAAAGAACATTGTTGTACCTATAGAGCCATTTATAAAGTTCATAAACCTATTTACCAACCTGTTACTACCAAAGCTTCTGTTGGTTCCATTCTCAATTCTATATAACATATCCTCTAATGCCTCTCTAAAATTAGAACCATATATAGCCTCTATTTTATTTAGATTTTCTTTAGAAAACATTATACCTGCGTTTTCTAAAAATTGCTGGAAAAATACTTTCCTATGAACTTTTTGCATAGAGTTCATTAAATCAACTCTTATATCTTCAACCTGCCAATCATCATTAGGTCTAACATAACCATCTTCTACTCTAGATATAATACCAACTGTATCCGCAAACGCTTTTAAATCAGCGTCTTCGTTTATTTTTTCAACTAAAGCGTTTTGATCAGATGTTGATAATCCAGGTATATTATAACCAGCTTTATCCCAAAGGTAAACCCTCATTGCATCACCAGTGGTAAACTCTGTTCCAGGTAGTTTATCGTATAACATTTTTCTAATTTCTGGAAAAGCTTTAGTAAGTTTTTTGTAATCATTAGCTATAGACTGTCTAGCCATGTTTAATTCAATATAAGCTCTGTTCAAAGGTTCTATCAAAGCCTCTTTAAAAAACTTGAAATCTGCTTCACCTTTTTTGCCTTTACCTAAAAACGAGTACAACAAGCCGATAAAGTCATCTGCAGATGGTGGAATAAATATTTTATACTTACCTTTGTTTTCACCTCTCATTTTTGCTTTTGCTCTTGAAAATCTTTTTTCAGATTCTACACCCGTAGTTTCTTCTAATATTTCATTAAACTGCTGGTCATATTTAATACTACGAGACGCTTTAGCTTGTTGGACCTTAGACTTAACATCAAATTGATCTAAAATGTTTTGCACCGCCTGTACATTTTGTAAAGCATCATCTGCAAAGTAGAAGTCATTATAACCCTCACCAACTTTTTCAGCCATCCAAAGCGCTTTAGACTCAGGCGTTGAGTTAGCTAAACCAGTAATATTTTTTAATGGTATATTTAATCCATTAGCTTTTAAAAATTCAAATATAGCTGGAGCGGAATCAGCAGGTCTAGCTGTTAGTACGAACATGTTGTTAGGACCAAACTTACCCTGAAGTTTCATTGCTTTTTTAAACAACGAGGCAACTTTGCCTTCTACAACTTTACTGAATTCTGAGAAATCATGTTTCCAACCTTGATCTAATAAGTCAGCGCCTTCAGTAGCAAACTCTTCAGCTGTTAGCTTTCTAACTGTACCTTCAGGTGATGTTGATATAACTAAAGACTTACTTGTTGCTAATGTATCATCAAAATCTAAAACCGTAATACCTTTAGGGTTATTAGTATATTTAATTGATCTAGCTGCTTTTATACCTTTGTTAATTTTTAAATCAGTCTTTATAGACTTTGCGGACTTAGGTAATATCTTAGATTTTGTTATTCTACTATGTGCTCCACCTATAGTTTTTCCGTCACCAGACAAGCTCAGTATAGCGCCAATGTCTGGATGCCCAAAGTTTAACTCGTTGTAAAGCCTTTGTGCCCAACCCTGTGCTTTTCCTAAAATATAACCTGGATACATGCTGCTCTTAACTCCAGAGGACGTCAAGGTTCCATCCATTTTCTTTGTTATGATATTAACCTCGTAATCAACAAAAACCTCGTCCATGGCAGCGTTTTTATTTTCAGCACTTTTCTTACTTAAACCAATTTTAAGTAAATCCATTATAGTAGCTAAATGTGGCTTACCATGTTCAAACTCAAGTTTTTTACCTATCTCGCTTAATTTGCTATACACATAATCACCGCTTATACCGTTGCTCAACAAACCTTCTTGTATACCATACACATAAGCTGCTCTTCTTGAAACCGTACCCATGTTACTACCAAACGTCATCATGTGAACAGCTAGCTCGTTCTTTGGTATCTTTTTGTTTTTAGCATAAAATAAAACTTGTTTCTTAGTTAACTCTCTAGCTAATATAGCTTCATCACGCCTGTCGATGTAACTAAACGCGTTTTTTACCAAACTATTTATAACACTTCTAGATTTTTGTGGTGCTAAAGCTTTTATCTTATACTTTTCTTTAATAGCCTTATTTTCAGCAGGTGTCAAACCTATTTTAATACCTGTTCCCTCTAAAAACGTATTCATAAATTTAGCAAAATCTACAGAAGAACGTTGTTTTGAACCAAACAACTGGTACCTTAAAGTACCACCTTTTTCTATTTTTTTACCTGCTAAAGGATGTTTGTCTCCCTTTTTGTTTTTTCCTTTGTCTTTTGTATAAACTTTGTCTTCAGGATAATAAGCATCTTCAACTTCGTTTGTGCCGTCTACAAACCAAACGCTACCATCACTAGCCTTAGCAGCGGTAACATGTTGCTGCATTAGCATGAAGATTTGCTCGTATAATATTTTTTTATCAGCTTTAGTTTTTTTACTATTGTTATACTCATCTAATAATACGTCTGTAACAAACTGACCCACTCTTGACCTAGCGTTTTGCATTGTCTTTACCGTATAAAGATCTGCGTTTTTATCAACACTAATATCTAGTACATCTAAAAGCCCTTCAAGTAAAGCTGCTTCTTCTAGCTGCTCGCTCAAGAAAACACTAAAGTCTTTTTTAATAGGACCTGATCTTTGAACTGTTTCAGCATACCTAGCAATAATACCACCTTTTTTAGTTAGCGTCTTGGCAAACTGTAAACCTTTCTTTCTACCCATCTCTGTGTCTATAAACTCATCAGCTATAATCTTGTTAATCGCTTCTATATCTGAAACATCAGCCACTTCTATTTTTGCAGCTATTGAGTGTAGCTTCTCGTTTATAAGTGGTTGATACTTTGGGTTTTGTCTGTAAAATATAGATTTACTAGATTTAGACATACCATCTTCAATAGCAACTCTAACTTGAGCTGTTATATCTCCATTCTCTTTTAGGTTTTCATTTATAGCTTGCAGACTCATATTTCTATCAACCATAGATGCTATTGCTAGCAACTTAGTTCCAGTGTTTCTATCAACTTTAAATTCGTATTTACCTTTAACTTTATATACACCAACAAACTCTAAAAAATCTTTTTCTGATAAGTTAGGTTTTTTGTATTGAGGCCAGCTATTTTTTATTCTTTTAGAACTTTTATTGTAGCCGAACTTTAGCAAACTATTAGGCATACCAGAAGACTTATGTGCCTTAGTGTGACCTTCATTGAATATTGTAGATAATATTAACTGTACGTTTTGAACAACAGCTCTTTGAGCCGCCCTTACTTCGTTGGTACCTCTTTTGTTATCTTTTCTAAGGTTTGCTAACCATTTTGTGCTTTTAGGATTTAACTTATCTTGATCAATACCAAATAGCTTAGAGGTAAATTCATAAAGTAAGTTAGGCGCTTGCTTAACAGTTATAGTGCTTAATTCAAGATCATTAACTCCTTGAGACTCTAATGTAGCGATTTCTTTTGCTGTATTTTCGTTAAACTCTTTTGATATTTTTACTCTTAAGCTTTCTAGCTTTCTTACTTTTTTAAGTATATTATCAACAAAGGGTTTTGTTTCACTCTTAATATTAAGTCTTTCAGCTGTATCTACTTCTGGACCAACGATAACTTCGTCTGGAGTTAGATTTTCATCTATATCACTTTCTATTTCTTTAGCAGCGTCTAAGCCTACAGAACCTTCAACAGCACCAGCTTTTTCAGCGGCTAATATATCACCATATCTTAATGGTAGTATAGTGTTTAAGTATTGACCAAATTCATTTACCGATGCATCGTAAGTTCCAGCTAACTTACTTAACTCCATGTAGTAACCAGATATAAATTGATCAGCGTTAACCCTTTTACCAACTTCCAACCCCATTATTTTTGGGTTTTGCGCAGCAAACATACCTAACGAAACAGCTAGGGCCAGGTTGTTTTCAACAAGTCTATCTTGCAAATCTTCAGACGCAACTATTTTACCCTTTTTACCTCTTATACCTTCTTCTAATATAAGTTCTCTTATCTTAGCATTTTCTTCAACTATCTTAGCCGTGCTATCCTTTAGTTTTAAATCACTTACTAATTTCTTTTGATCGTAAACACTAGTAGTTGTTGCTTTGGTCTTTATAGACTTTGCAGACTTCACCTCGCCCTCTCTTCCAAATATTGTGGTTACAGTTGGTAAACTACCATCTTCACGCTCAAGACCCATCTCTCTAGCAAACTCTCTATTTTTTCCAGCAAGAATCATAATTTTTTCTAATTGCTCAGCTTGTTGTATGTATTCTTTGCTAACATTAATCTTTAAACCGCTATCCATTATCTTTTGCATACCACGGCTAAAGTTTTTTCTACCACTCATAACTTCGCTGTTGTAGTCTCTTATAAACTTTATCATACCATCAGGTCCTGATACCGTAAAGTTGATACCAACCTCTCTAAGAGAACGTCTTATAAAATCACTAATCTTAGATCCTATAGTAGATTCAATTCTTATATCACCTTGTACTATAGCTTCTGAGAACACGGTAAACAACTCGTCAAAAGACATTGTGTTTATGCCTTCTGTATAGCTATATTGATCAAACTTACCTAATACATAACTATATTTATCAGGATTTTTTAAAAGCTCCTGCTTCATCATATATGATAAACCCTTTACTTTACCAGGTGAATTTTGAATAGTTTGAAACAATACCGCGTGGAAAAGCTCATGTAAAGCAACGCCCTCATTGTGACTATCTTTGGCTGCTTTTTCGTTTATTACTATACGATGTTTTCCATTTACGTGATCGTAGGATATTATACCTGGATCTTCAAAAGTTGGTATTATTAGTTTTCTTGCTTCTAATTGAGTTATTTTCTTTTTCCCTTCTGGTGTTGATCCGTCAATCTGAGCTATTTCATCGTCAATCTTTTTGTTGAACTCATTTCTTACTCTAATTTCTTCCTCTACAGCTTTATCATAGTTGCTTTCGTCAAGCGAGATAAAAGGAATATCTAATCCTTTAGCCAAACGTTTAGCGTTTTTAAGCATAGCCTTCATAACGCTTTCTGAGTACTTTACAGGCGTTGCCTCTTGTATCTTGGCATCTAGCCCTGCCATTTGATTATTTATGAGCTCTAAATCACCAGCAACTAAAGCTTTATCTTTTTTATTAAGCTTACTTCTTTCGTCTATTAATTTATTTTTCTGTATTAATAAATCTATTTGCTCATCTGTAACTTGTTTTGGCGCGGCATTTATAGCTCTCAACCTATCTTTACCGTCGGCTATATTTTGCTGAAGAGAAGCTACGTCTTGTTCAAGAAGTTCTTTAAGCTTTTTATCTTTAGCTGATTTACCAAGTGTAGTAATTTTACTTTCTAATGCCTTTACTTGGTTTTGAGCTTGAATTATTATATCAACACCTTGATTGTAATAAGCTCTATTGGTCATTGATCTAACAGTCTTGTGTGTTCTAGCAGCTTGTACGCTACCTAAACCACCAGCTAACAATGTTGTACCTCTTATTAGTTCTGCTTGAACACCTACTTTAAGGATGTCTGGAGAGTGACCTGCTATAAACATTGTTTTAACAACGTCACCTAAACCAACATCAACCTGTTCCTCAAGTTGCTCTTTAAAAAAGTTTTTTGCAAATTGTTTTGAAGCAGTGTTCACGGCGTTTCTAGTAGCTATTTTATCTATGGCTTTTCCAGTTAGTTTTCCAATCAAAGCATCCTTAATTTTTCTACCACCAGAAGTGTTAAACCACATGTAATCAGGCATTATTGACTGGCTAATACCAGTTGCAAAAGATAAAAAGTTACCATAAGCAAACGCTTCAAAATCCTCCATACCTCTAGCTTTACCATCGGCAACGTTATCTAGTAGTGTCATTCTTTGGTTAACCTTTACCATCTCAACTATACCGGTAAACCTTTTAGTACCAACAAAACCTTTACTCAAAGAGCTCACTAGAGTTTTACCAAACTTATTGTCAATAGATGCAGTATAACCTAAAAGTTTTCTTTGCCTACCAAAATGCTTAACATCTATATTACCTATACCCTGTCTTAAAGCCATAACATAAGGAAGTAACTCTCCAATTGTTTTTGTACCAGAGTATAAGTTCCAATTACTACCCTCACCAAGTGTTTCGTCCCAAAATTGACCTAACCAACTTTCTGATGTTGATTTATAACCAACTTTAGTTAACTTACCACTTGCGTCACTAGAAACTGGCGTTATACCCTTATCCGATATACTCAACAAACCATTAAACATATCACTCATAAAAGGAGCGCTTTCACCCTCTGACCAAGCGCTTGCTTTCTTTCTGTTGTATTTTTTTCCTGTCTGAGAGATATCAGTCATATAATCTAAAGTCCCAGCAATAGTACCAGCAATTAAAGCGGGGTAGTTTGCGAGGCCTCTAACTACAGTCGAAGCCGTTCGATACCTAGCATAACCATCAGCAAAAGTAGAGACAACATCCATAACAGGTCCCATGTAAGGGTTTGACGCGCGTAGCGCCTCATTATATGCATTCGCAAAACGGGTTTGTTTAAAGGCTGGGCCAAAGTCATCAACCCCATTAAACAAAAATCGATTAAATAAATCTTCGGTTGTATTGTTTAAATCCTTAGCACTATCATTATATGTTTCTTGTAAAGATAAAACCTCACCACGCTCTATAGCTAAATTTACTTTGTCAGTACTTAGTTGCTTTGCGTTAGCATTTATTTCTATTAAGCTAGACTTATCTTCATTTGACCAGCTTTTACCATAACTAATAAATCTTATACTACCTTGTTTATCGTAGCCCCAAGTTCCATGTCTTTTGTTAAGATCATCGATAGCTTGTTGGTTTCTTTCTGCAAGGTCGGTGAAAGTATTAAAATTGTTTTCTAAGTTTTTCTTTTTAATCTCAAAATCATCACCAAGTACTTTTAAATTGTTTGCAGCGGAAGCTTGAATTTTCATTTGATTAGCAAGTACTAATCCTTTTGCTTCTTTTATTAGCAATTCTTTTTCTTTAAGACTCATAGTCTCACCAAGAAATGGTAGTTTTTTCCAGTCAAATGAAAAGTCTTTATCCGCACCGCCCTCAGCTGCAAGAGACATCATTTTGTCACCTGCCACTAAGTTAAAAACAGCTATTTTCATTTCCTCTTCAAATTTACCAAAATCTAAAGTTTCAGATTCACCTTGATAAAAAAGAGAGCTTAATAAGTTACCAGTTTCAGTTTTGTAACTAGTCTTAAGATACTCCCAAGCATCATTAGCTTGCTCTAAAGTGCTTTTAAAATGATAATACTCTTCGTTTTTAAATTGCTCACTAGCATTGTCATAAATAATATCACCAGTACCAAACTCCGTAGCTTTTATAAAATCTTCTTTTGTTTCTACAACCTCACCATTGTTATTAGTAACAATACCATCGTCGCTTACATCTAAAAAATCTGGATGTTTAACGGCTAAAAGTTTAAGTGTTTTCTTGTTTATATCAGAACTTACTCCTTCAAATATAGATTTGTATTCTGCGTATTTATTTCCAGGTTTATTAGCCTCGTCAATTTTTAATTGATCGTACTCGCTTATCAACTCTTCAACCTCTTTCTTTTCCGCGTCAGCAGTAGTAGTTCCAGTTTCACCTTCATCAACAATTGGTCCGCTAGCACCAGTAGACACTGCAACCTCGTCATACTGTTCTTGAGCGGTTCTATTATCAGGGTTTAGTAAATCACCACCAGTTTCTTGACCAACCTCAACATCATCGTCAAAATTAATTAAAACAGGATCACCATTGTTATTTTCTTCTTCTTCCATTAATCTCTGTTATTTATTGATTTAGTTATATTATTTAATTCTTGCTGTATACCTTTAGCTAGATTGTCAATGTTTCCAATTACACTGTTAAATATATTACTTTTACCGTTAGTTTTAAATATATTTCTTTTAGAAGAATCTATGACAGCTGAGTTTTGCTCCATATCAACAACTTCTTTTATTTCGTCGTCGTCTAACTCATTATCAAAGTCTAGCGCATCCTGATCTTCAACGCTTTTAAAATATTTCATCCTAGCCCTCATATAATCACTTGAAGCCTTGAAGTCTTTAAGCTTTGGTTTAACTAATTCTGGTTTTTCTTCTACAACATTTTCAGATGTTGTTACGCCTTCTGTTTCTACAGTTGTTGGGGTTGTTGGTGTTTTTATGGTTGGTACAGTTATTTTCTTTATATTACCATTAGCGTCAAGAACCTCCATTTCTTCTGTTTCTACAGTCTCTATAGCCTCCTCCTTCTCTTGCTCATCAATTACAACTTGTTCTTCAGTAGAAACCGTGAGTTGGTTTTCTGGAGCTGGCCCACCAGTTGGCTCACCAGCATCTGCATCGATAGTATCCGGTATACCATCACCATCTTTATCTACCATTACGGTTCCCACCTTTTCGTCTCTGCCCTTGCTCTTGGTTTTTCTTTTTTCATCTTGCTGTTGAGAGTACAGCATTTCCTCCTCCTTCTCTTTCTTAAACCTTAATCTCTCCTCTTCATCTCGCGCGGCTTTTTCTTCGTCACTAATTAATGGTTCTAATCCATACGCCTCTCTTTCCTCATTGGATAAAGCAGCTCTTTCTTCATCTGATAAACTTTCTAAGGGTGCTAACTCTTTTTTCTGGTAAACCTCTTCTTTCTTTTTCTTTTCTTCTTCCTTTTTTTTATTAAGCTCGTCTTTACGTTTTTGTACGTGACCACCAAAATCAACCTCACTTTCATCGCTTATAGTGGTTCCAGGCGCAATAGGTGTCGGCACTAAAATAAGGTTCCCATCCTTATCTACCTTACCTA
>Ga0209337_1003144_pt1 | contig 11675 bp, 11 predicted proteins | sample LinPmetageLP53_FD_184044 | JGI IMG/M metagenome (GOLD analysis project Ga0209337, IMG submission 184044) | Marine viral communities from the Pacific Ocean - LP-53 (SPAdes) (version 2) | ecosystem: Environmental > Aquatic > Marine > Oceanic | place: Pacific Ocean | collected 2010-02-08 | reverse complement strand
AGTATATGATACTCCATTAGGCAGAATGCTCCTGATCGACTCAGAGACGGGCTTATTCAATAAGGAGATGCAGTTCCAAGTTCCTAAGGATTCGAGGAATGTTGTGTCAGCAACTGAAGGCACACCTAATCCAATCACACACTACATATATCGATTTGGAGGATACTTTCAATACACTCCAATCAAAGAGAGTAAGGTATCTCTCTTCAGATACATAGGAGAAGCCTTCACCGAAGTAAAGGCAGAGGCATCGTTCCTAGGTGTACACGGACGGTATGAGCAGATGAATGGAACTCGTGACTATTCAGATTGGTGTAAAAAGGCTAAGTTTCTAGGGTATAGGACCTTAGGGATAGCTGAGAAGGCCACATTGGCTGGAACACTCCCCTTCCAAATAGCGTGTAAGAAGGCAGGCGTTAAGCCAATCCTGGGAGAGAGTCTGTCGGTACTTCTAGGTTCTGACGAATCATCTAAGATTGAAGTTAAGCTATACGCTCAGAACAATGAGGGATGGAGGAACCTACTTGCACTCAACACGATTCATAACATTGTGAATGGAGGATATGTCTTAGCTAAGGACCTTATGAGCCGCTCTGAGGGACTTGTTTGTGTAAGTAGTCCATGTACTCTAACTTCAACTTTCAGCTGGACAGACGCCGTCAAAAAGAGCTTTCCTGAGAGATGCTATTGGCAACTGACTACAAACGAATATGAGTCGGAGGTAAGAGAGCGTGAGGTGCTACATGCAATGAGGTGGTTCATTCAGAACGACACTATGCCTCCAGTACTCCTCAGTGACGCATACGTCTTAGATTACGAAGACGTTCACATCAAGAAGGTGCTGAATCAAGCTGTAGGTAGCTTTAGTTCTAATACTAAGAACCACTATCTAAGAGCGGTTGATGAGCTATTCTACGAACTAGAGTCACTATTCAAGAAGAGTGACGACAGATTGATAAGCACATTCAAGAGATCGGTAGCTAGTACGAAGGCTATCGAGCAGAGCATAGACTTTACAATAGACCTAGACACACTACATCTTCCAAGCTATGAAATGACGGAGGAGGAGTCAGAGAAGTACTCATCCAATGACGAGTTATTCGATGCTCTAATTAGAGAGGGCATAGAGAAGATTGCTGCAGAAGGCAAGTACTCTATCGAGGTGCTTGAAGAGAGAGTGGCTAGCGAAGTGGATGTAATTAAGCGAGGAGGGTTCGTTGACTACTTTCTAATCCTATGGGACATTGTCGAATGGTGTAGAAATCAAGAGCCACGCATATTGACAGGCATAGGTAGAGGTTCGGCAGGGGGAAGTCTCGTGTCATACTGCATGGGAATCATTCTAATGAACCCACTAGACTACGACCTGCTGTTTGAGCGATTCTTGAATGAGTCTCGTATACTGAATGAATTGCCTGATATCGACATTGACTTCATGTCAGATCGAAGAGAGGAGGTGGTTCAGTATATGAAGGACAGATACGGTGAAGATTACGTATGCCAGATTGGAACGTACTCTACACTACAGATGAGAGGCGTAGTCAAAGAGCTCTGTCGTGTATATAACGTAGAGGATCCAAAGACTAGAAACTACCTATCTCATCTAATAGACGAAGACAATACCAATTGGAGCCCTCTGTTTGTAGACGCAGTCAAGAAGCCTAAGTTGAAGACATTTGTAGAGGAGAATGGATATCTTGTGAATGATGCAAGAATTGCACTAAACTCAATCAAGACGAGCTCAGTACATGCCTGTGCAACACTGATAGTGCCTAAAGTAGACGAGACGGGAAGGCCTACTACAGTATTTGAGTGGATTCCAATGCGTAGAGATAGGAACGGATTGTTGATCTCTGAGTGGGAGGGTGAGGACTTAGCAGACGCTGGATTCCTAAAGGAGGATATCTTATCCACACAGCAGATGACTAAGATTGGACGGATATTTGAGTTCATAGAGAAGGAGACGGGAGAGAAGCTCTACTTAGAGGACATTCCATTGAACGATCCTGAGGTGTTTGAGATGTTCGGAAAGGGACATACTGCTGACGTATTCCACTTTGGATCATCAGGTCTGACGGCATATAGCAGACAAGTAGAGCCGAGTAATATCCACGAACTAATCGCAATGATAGCACTATATCGTCCTGGTGCAATGATCAGTAATGCCCACACAGACTTTGTTAAGCTAAAGTTTGGAGACGCAAAGCCTGAGTACGACTTCGGATTAGAGGTTGTGACTAAAGACACATTTGGCCTATACATCTATCAGGAGCAGATTATGAAGGCTGCTCAAGTACTAGGAGGATTCAGTCTAGTCGATGCAGACGGAGTGAGAAAGGCTATGGGTAAGAAGATCAAGTCTAAGATGGATGAGTATAAGATCCAATTCGTAGCCAGCGCCATGGAGAAGGGCTGTCCTGAGTATGAAGCACAGGAGATATGGACGAAAATGGAGGTATTCTCAGGGTATGGATTCAATAAGTCTCACGCTGCAGCCTACGCTATCACAGGGTACATCTGCAATTGGCTGAAGCATCACTACCCAATGGCTTTCTGGACAGTAGCATTTCAGCACGCTAAGGAGGAGCAGATCTCGAAGTATGTACATGAGATCCATCAGGCGGAGCAGATATCGATACAGCCACCTGACCTAAACGTAACTCAGAGAGAGTTCTACTCAGACAATTCACTACGAAGAATATACTGGTCAATCAACAAGATTCGATTCGTAGGAGTATCTGCACTAGAATACATACTATCTGAGAGAGATGAGAATGGCAAGTACTACTCATTCGATGAGTTTATGGAGAGGATGGCTGACTTCAAAGGAGATGGCAGAAATCCTATCAATAAGAAGGTAGTGACTAACCTAATCTATGCGGGAGCATTCGATGAGATATGTGGAGTAGGACGTCCAAGAGAGAGACGTGCCATCATCTCAGCTCTATATGCACTGAGGAAGGAGGAGTTGCCTGAGGAGTACAGAGCGTCTACAGCCAAGCAAGATCCATTCTGGGAGTTAATGCAGGTAGAGGTTAGTCAACTAGGAATGATCAGCTACCCACAGATCATCTCTCGATCAAAGAATCCAGCCATAGCATCGAATGTAGGTGTATATCACGACGGAGAGAGCTTTGAGAGTAGAGATCTATGTAAGGACGGAGAGTTTGTACTAGTCGCTGGACGAGTGCTAGATGTCATCAATCGTCAAGACAAGAATGGCAAGCCTTACGCAGACTTAGTGATTGTGAACAATAACGTGGAGGTCAAGATTAGAATATTCGCTGACATTTGGAATAACAATGTGAGAAACGCTAAAAGAGACTACACAGATTGGAAGATTGACCTAGAAAGCAGCAAGGGACGAATCCTATTGCTAACGGGAAGAGTCAATGACTTCGGCAATTCACGCACGCTGGTCGCAGTTCCAGAGGGTAGGGGCAAGAAAATAAGCCAATACGATTTGTTCTAAGAGATTTAGGTATATCTTTTATGCTCAGAAAGAAACACGCAATATGACACAATCATTCCAGACATTACTCCCTAGCCAGCTAAGAAAGCTAGTAGTTGAAAAAGAACTCCTTACAGAGGCGCAGTCTCAGGCTATGAGGAAACTCCAGCTACTTCAAGTCCTAACGGATGCAGAAGCTCTCTTATCCAAGGTTGGAGCAGAGGAGTATGTTGAAGAGGTTGTAGAGGAGGATGAGTTGGTTGACGTTCAAAGTGAAGAGGACGAAGAGCCTATCTTTCAAGAGGATGAGAGTGAGGATCCAGACTTGGAGCTCAAAGAGACTCCTCAAGTTGATCATCGGACTAAGTCCGACAAGGTGAGAGATATCATTCGAGAGTACTTCGAGATAGAGAGAGAGTTCACATCTGGACACATAATGAAGCGCTATGAGTCCGACTATAATGACAAGATACACAGATCGTTTGTTACCACACTAATCCAAAAAGAGAGAGCTAGATATGAAGGATAATTTAACGATCAGTTTTAAGAATAAGCTCATTAAGCTACACTTCGAGGAGTTCGATGATGAGGTAGATATGGATGAGTGGACAACCATTGACTACTCTAACCTATACGCAGAGATGATAACCATTCCTGCACTAATGAATAGGGTAGGAATATTGAAAGCACAGGCAGAGCGATCAGCAGCTCATACCAAATTATCGTGTAAGATTGCTGAGGCTGAGAAGTGGGGTCACTACAAAAAAGAACTAAAGACGGTCGGCGCTTACGCCAATGGAGCCCCTAAGATGCAGTGGGCTACCAAAGATGAGATCGATGCTGCAGTTACTTTAGATGAGGAGATCATCAATCAGCGAAAGCGTGTCATCCGATATGACAAAGAGGCAGGCTATTTGGATGCACTTTATTGGGCAGTCAAAGCCAAAGAGAAGAAACTGGATAAGATTGTTGAAGGCATGCGAATTTCCCCTGAGGACTTTGAGAAGGAATTAGTCGAGGGTAAAGTGAACGGAATCTTCATCAAGATTAAAAAGCAAGCAATACAATAACCGAGTGATAAAAGCCTTAAATGGCGAAAGTCTTTTCAAACAATTAAAAACTAGAAGTAACATGGGTTTCGACAGAAGTAAATTCGCAGCATCTAAGATGTCTGCAGTAAAAAAGCAAGATGGAGCAGTAGCTAAGTCTTTTGACAAGAAAAAGAGCGGTACTGATTTCCTAAGGTTCGCCGAAGGTAAGAATCGAGTGAGAGTGTATCCTGCACATCCAGGAACAGACTCATTCACACACCCTAAGACGGTGTCATTCTTAGAGTGCGAAGTAACGTACAAGAAGGACGGTAAAGAGGTTACCGAAATGAAGAAGATGCCTGTATTCAATGCACGCATTCATAGTGGAGGTGTCATCAAGGTTGATCCAACTGAATTGTACACAAAGCTAGCGTTCAGAAACGCAGCTGCAGAATATTCTGATGACAAGGAGCGTAAGGCTCGACTGAATCCAATTACGGACTTCAAGACAGGAATTACAGCTAAGACCAAGTGGAGTGTGTATGCTGACCTAGACAATCCTGATGGAAAGTCGTTCGGTATTCTAGACCTACCTACATCAGTACGAGATAAGGCTAACGAGTTAGCTATCGATGAGGATGAGGCTGATGACGTGATCGTAACTGATCCGTACACAGATCCAGACCAGGGCCGAATATTGATCGTAACTTATGATCGACAGCTAGATAAAGCTAAGAAGGATCCAGGTAAGTACTATCAGTGTGCGATTGACTACAAGAAGCCAACGCCATTGACAGATGATCAACTAGATGCATTCTCTAAGCTAGATTCATTGGATCTAATCTTGAACGGAGCATACACTCGAAGAGACTTCAACAGAACCATTGAGGCACTGAAGGCATTCGATGAGAAGTATGAGTTTGAAATCTTCGCAGAAGATGAGTTCTTGGACACTTTGGATCAGATATCATTGTTGCTACCTGAGGACGAAATGACTCGAATTGACGGACGCTCACGTAAGCCATTAGATGGTGCAGCACCAAAGTCTACAAAGGAGGCTGTAGTAGCCAAGTCTGAGGCTAAGGCAAAGGAGATTGGAGACACTGATCTACCATTTGACATGGCGCTTGAGGACATGAACAAAGAGGAGCTTGAAGGATACATTCGTAGAAACAAGCTAGACATCAAGGTTCGTGCTCGTCACACTGAGGAGGACCTCGTTGAGGAGATCAAAGAAGAGGAGGCTGAAATCGCAGCAGGTCCAGTTCAGATCGAAGAGGAGGAGGCTCCAATGGCTCGACGAAAGTCTAAGTCGTCACGTCTTTCTGAATTAGAAGACTAATATCACTGAGGGCCTCTTAATTGAGGCCCTCTTTAACCTGGGGGATTAGCTCAGCTGGCTAGAGCGCCTGCCTTGCACGCAGGAGGTCATCGGTTCGACTCCGATATTCTCCACTAACAAAACACTATGAGAAAGCCTATTACATTAATGATTACAGACACTCACCTCGAGAACTCTAACACTGAGCTCGTTGTTGACATCTTCAAGCAGACGATTGCACAGGCACTCAAGTATAAGTTTGATACCATATACCACCTAGGAGACTTCTTTGATAGTCGCAAGAGTCAGACGCTAGCTGTATTAGAAGCAGCTAGGGAGATCTTTGAGATGCTTGAGAAAGCTGGTATTGAGATGAGGACCATTCCAGGTAATCACTCAAAGCCCGACTATCACAGCGAGGGAAGCTATCTCGACATCTTTGAACGATACGAGAGCTTGACGCTAGTAAGAGAGTACGGTAGTTTTATGGTAGGGGACGTTTGTCTCCACATGATTCCATTCTTTGACGAGAAGAAGAGTTATGGAAAATACCTCAATAGAGCCCTAGATTCTATTGAGGATCGGAAGGAGAGTGTGAAGAAGGACTTGCTCCTCACACACATTGCGGTGGACGGAGTTAGGAATAACGATGGTTCAGAAATTGAGGACACGTTATCACCTAACCGATTTAAGGCATTCTCTCGTGTATTCTGTGGCCACTATCATTGCAAGCAGGAGACGGGGAATGTTCTATACATAGGATCAGCTTATCAGCGAAACTTCGGGGAGGACGCTGATAAGGGACTATCCTTACTATATAGCAACGGGGAGGTTGAGCGAATATCACTCGACTTCCCCATCTTTGAGACAGTCAAGATTGACCTTAATTCAATTACTGACGATGAATTAAAGGCTCTGACAGACGATCGATGTGATACTGAGGACAGAGTTCGATTCAAGTTCTCAGGGACCAAAGAGAAGCTCTCATCGCTAGATAAAGGACATTTCAACAGATTAGGTATAGATGTAAAGACAGAAGTGGACGATCCATTGGTCGACTTAGATTACGCAGAGCTGTCGGAATTCGAGGGATTTGACACCACTTCTATACTAGAAGAGTGGGATTCTTTCACAAAAAAGCACGAGATTCACGAAAATATTGCCAAGGATGGCAAAGAACGTATAACAACTAAATTCAACGAACAATGAGCGGACTAGATAATGCACTCAAAGTACTTCAACAGAAGTATGGTACAGGAACTGTGAACAAGATGAAGGACATGAATGTCCCTAATGTAAAGAAGTTCTCATCAGGCTCGCTAGCCTTAGACTTAGCGCTAGGAGGAGGATATCCTGAGGGTAGAATCATTGAGATATATGGTCCTGAGTCCTCAGGTAAGACCACTCTCTGTCTACATGCACTCGCTGAAGTACAGAAGCAAGGCAAAGTTGCTGCATTTATCGACGCAGAGCATGCATTAGACCCAGAGTACGCTAAGGATATTGGTGTTGATGTTGAAAACATGGTGTTTGCACAGCCAGATAGTGGAGAGCAAGCATTGGACATCTTAGATGAGTTATTGAAGAGTGGTGAGATAGGGATTGCTGTAGTTGATTCTGTAGCTGCATTAGTGCCGAGAAAGGAGCTAGATGGCGATATGGGAGACTCTTCAGTAGGAGTACATGCACGTCTAATGTCACAAGCGATGAGAAAGATCACAGGGACAATACACAAGACAGGAGCAACCGTTATCTTCATCAATCAAATTCGAGAGAAGATTGGAGTAATGTTTGGATCGCCTGAGACTACAACTGGAGGCAATGCATTGAAGTTCTATGCATCTCAGAGACTTGACATCAGAAAGCAGAAGACAGAGAAGAACAAAGAGGGAGACTCTGTCTCTAATCGAGTGAAGATCACTGTGAAGAAGAATAAAGTAGCTCCTCCATTCCGAATCGCTGAGACGATGATTACATTTGGAATTGGTGTAGACAAGGCTGCAGAGCTGATCAGCATCGGAGTAGAGTTAGACGTATTAGACAAGAGAGGTGCGATGTATGACTACGATGGTACCAATATTGGTCGAGGACTTACAGCAACTATCGAGATCCTGAGAGATAATGAGGAACTTTGTGCTCTCATTGAAGCAGACATACGTAAAGCCCTAGAAAAATAATGTGGATTCCCCAACACCTATCACTCAACAACCTCCTATGCTATAAGGAGGCTCAGTACTCATTCAAAGAAGGACAAGCCGTCATGATTAGCGGAGTTAACCACTTTGATGAAGGTCAAAAGTCTAATGGTAGCGGGAAAAGCGCTATCCTCGAGGCAATTACCATAGCACTACTAGGTAAGCCACTACGAGAGGGCACATCAGCCAAGGATTTAGTGAGAGAAGGGGAGAAGAGTGCAGAGGTCGAGTTGGAGTTAAGGAACTCTCAGACGCAAAAGTGTCTGTCGATCTCTCGCACCATCCATGCTAACACCTCATCAGCCTCACTCACACTGCGAGTTGACGGAGAAGAGGTTACAGATACGGTTTCAGTTAGAGACGGTAACGACCTGATCCTCAAACTAATAGGAATCAGTCGTGAGGACCTCTTGAATTACTATCTAATCAGCAAGGAGAATTACACTCCATTCCTAAGACTTCCAGACTCGAAGAAGAAGGAGATGATTGGAAGGTTCTCTCAGGCGAATCTCATTGATCCAACTAGTGCACAGTGTGGAGTCGACCTCGATTCTATACGAGAGAGCATTCAAGACGCTGTATTGGAAGAGGCGAAGCTGTCATCTAAGCTAGATGTGTACACTGAGAATCTATATGCACTCAAGCAACCTCTTAAAGAGGAGGATAAGTCTAGCGAATACGAAGAGAAGATCTTTGCACTATTAGATAAGATCAAGCGCTCTGGAGAGGCTGCATCTGAATTAGACACAGAGATCAAAGAACTAAAGGCCGATCTCAAAGCACTTCCAAGTACAGAGTCTGTTGAGAAGAAGCAGTTAGGACTAGAGAAGGAGATTGAGGGAGAGGAGGCTGACTTGGAGAGGCTAACTGACGAGCTGAAGGAACTGGAGCGTCATCAAGCTAAGCACAGAAAGAACTTACTAGGTGCATTAGAATGTCCTTCATGTGAACACAAATTCAACCCATCCTCAGGTATAGATATCTCTAAGTCTGAGGAGCTTGAGGAAAAGATCATAGGACACATTGCAGATTCTAATATAGACATCACCTACAGCAAGGGATTGTTGAAGGACTTGAAGGCAAAGTTACGTGAGTGTGATGCTGAGATGAGAGAATCAGCTACCAATCGTAATACACTAGAGAATCAGATACTACGTAAGGAGGGACAGATTGACTCGATTGAGGACAGCATAGCTCAGTACAAGTCTTCTATCAAGCAGTACGAAGAATTAGCGAGAGCTCCTAAGGTCACTCAAGACAACTCAGCACTAATCAAAGACACTGAGGGTAAGATCAATAAGACCAAGAAGTTGATCAAAGACTTGGAGACTGCTCTCGAGGAATTTAAGGAGGATGAGAAGAGGCTTGAAGAGGTTAAGGCGACATTGACTAAGTTCACAACCCATCTAAGCAACAAGGCCATAGGTGCGATTGAAGCTAATGTGAATGACTACCTACTAAAGACCAAGACTGACATTGAGGTTCAGTTAGACGGATACAAAGAGACTCGATCAGGTAAGATTCGAGAGAACATTACGGCTACTATATCGAGAAACGGTGCAGAGTGCATGATGGGGAGGATGTCTAGTGGTGAGAAGGCTCGTATCGAGATAGCATTCATCATAGCTCCTCAGAACCTCATCAATCAACAAGCAGAGTTCGGAGGATTGGACCTAGTGTTCCTAGATGAGATACTCGAGTCTGTAGACAGCACAGGAGTGGGAGGCATTATGAAGGCACTGGATAGTCTAAATAAGACGGTGTTAGTAATTACTCACGCTACATTCGACGACATATACGACAAGCAAGTAGTGATAATTAAGGGAGAAGATGGTTTATCCACTATAAATGCGGACATTGCAATATGAGTAATTCAATCTACGTGCACGGAGGAGACTATTCTGAGTTCCTAGAATATCAGAAGACGGTTCCTGACATTGAGTGCATCTACATTACAGATGGCGCATTTCTAAGAGGACGTACTCCAGCACCAATCAAAGTGCTACCAAAGCACTACTTAAAGTGGGACTCAGCAGAGATTCTCGAAGCCATTAACCGATGCAAGCCGGAATGGGACACACTAATTCAACAAGAAAAGGAAAAAGACGATGAAGAATCAGACGGACTATACTTCTAAGCTGTACGCTGGAATTGATCCAGGTAAGAGAGGGGCGATTGCTATCCTAGATGAGGGGGCATGCATCATTGAGATGTTCAACACTCCTATGCTTGGAAAGGAATATGATGTAGCAGGAATCCGTGAAGTACTCTCTAAGTATGAGCTAACTCACATAGCCATAGAGCGTGTGAATGCTATTCAAGGGAGAGTTGGTGGAGCATCTAACTTCAACTTTGGACAGGGATATGGACTATTGCAAGGATTAGTGGCAGGATTGCAGATACCTTACACCTTAGTGGGCCCAAAGATTTGGCAGAAGCTATGTTGGTTGGGAGTGAGTAAGCAGGACGACAACAAGAAGACGTCCCTACTTGCAGCAAGACGCCTCTATCCAAAAGAGACGTTTCTAGCGACACAGAGAAGCAAAGTGCCACACGATGGTCTAGTAGATGCTGCATTGATCGCTCACTATTGTGTGAAATCGATAGCTTAACCGTACCTTTACGATATGACAAACAATTTCATCAACGAAGAAACTGGAGAAGAGTTCTTCTTCACAAAGTATACCATCTCTTACACCAATGAGGGCAAGACCTATAAGTCTAATGGTCAAGAGGTGGTTGATCCTAAGACAGGAGCTGTACTTATTCCAATCAAGAAGAAGGGGCCAATTGGCGTACCTACATTCTTAGGAACAAGAGCTGAACAACGTGACAGAGATGTCAAGCATTTCAAGAACACAGCTAAGAAGCATAGTGGATCGGATGAGTATAAACACCAAAAACAGTCCGTTCAAGACAGAGAGTTTGGAACAATGGGCTATAAAAGAAACAAGTAATGCATCACCTAATAGATTTAGCCAAGAGAAAGTATCTAGGATTCATTGAAGTCCTAAACGACAAGGGTATGAATGTTGTCCACATAGACAACGCATACTACGTCTTCACTGAGTTTGAACCGGCCAACCCAACCATAGGCACAGAGTATATCACCTTGAAGGGACAGGATATCACAGCATTGGTAGAGAATGCTATTGAGAAGTCCGGATATACCGCTCAGGTTCAGAACGAACTAATGCTACTGATAGGTAGAGAGCCTATCCGAATTCGAGAGTACTCCTCAAAGGAGCCTTGGGTGAAGTATGTAGCGCTAACCTAATTTAAAGCCCTCTAAGCGATGAACCCAAAGACGAGTGACAACTTAGGCCTAACTAAGGCTGAAATACGTAAATACACACGCCATACGATGCGAGATGCGTATCCAGAAGAAGCAGGCAAGGTTACAGATAAGCTAATCCTCCAGTGTGTAATCTATATGGAGGGCTATTGTGATGCAATGTCATACGGCGTTGAGGAGCCAGTAAACCACGAAGAACTCAAGACATTCCTTCTAGGGGTAGCTTACGATTACATATTGAGACATATTTTGTAGAATTATTTTTCCGCACTATGACAGAGAAAGAGCCTAAATGGCTCTTTTTTTTTGTCAAGGCGTTGCAGGCAAAGATATTGGTAGTATCTTTATGGCATAATTAAAAACACACACACACACAAAGCCA